>Ga0268276_1001956_pt1 | contig 18611 bp, 10 predicted proteins | sample saktaG_4_FD_190145 | JGI IMG/M metagenome (GOLD analysis project Ga0268276, IMG submission 190145) | Saline water microbial communities from Sakinaw Lake, British Columbia, Canada - sak_2010_1_5_45m | ecosystem: Environmental > Aquatic > Non-marine Saline and Alkaline > Saline ... | reverse complement strand
GCCTCCCAGATCGCCCAGACCGACGATGGCGGATTCCTCCTGGCCGGTTTCTCGATGAGCAGCGGCTCGCGCCGGCAGGCAGACACGTGGCTGGCCCGTTGCACGCCGACCGGTGAATTGGAGTGGGAGACATCCTTCGGAGACTCGGCTCACGACGACTATGCCACATCGCTGATTCGACTCAAGGATGGAACCTATCTAATCGGCGGGATCGGGAACGGAATGTTACTCAGCCGCGTCGACGAAGACGGGAATGTCCTGTGGAGGCGATCCCTGGTTGGGAAGACCGTTTACGGTGCCGACGGACTGATAGAGCTCGAGGACGGAGGCTACCTCGTCGCCGGCTTCATCCAGATTATCAATGGCCGCTCCTATGACGCCATCCTCCTGCGGACCGACGCCGAAGGGCGGGTTGGGGAGTAGTAAAAGGGAAAAAACCATGTCTAACCGTTTCAAAGTAAGCATAGCAACGATGGTTGTTCTGATCCTGATCGTCGGTTGTGGAAGAGCCGAGCCAACGCCCTCCCCTGCTCCCACGTCCACACCTGCTTCCACGCCCACCGCATCTGACAACCTCGATACAGCCTGGGACGACCGCGCCATCTTCCGCTCAGGGCTGATTGACACGGAACAAGAGGTGCTGGGCCGCTTGCCCGGCGCCAGCGTGTACCACATTGACTTTCAGGTTTCCGACGACTTTCTCCTCCTGGAAGGCCACGAAGAGGTCCACTACACTAACCAGGAGAATGAACCCCTCGACGAGGTCTACTTTCGGCTGTTCCCCAACATAACCGGTGGTAAGGCGACCGTCTCAGCAGTCCAGGTAGACGGCCAGGACGTGAAACCCGCCTACGAATTCCAGGATAGCGCGCTTCATGTACCGCTGCCGACGGCTCTGCCACCCGGCGAACAGGTGGTCATCCAGATGGACTTCGAGGTGGAAGTGGCCCAGGAGATGGGCGGCAACTATGGCCTGTTCGGCTACTTCGACGGCGTGTTGGTGCTGGATGAGTTCTACCCGGCCATCCCGGTCTACGACGATGAGAGCTGGAACGTAGAGGTTCCGTCTCGCAACGGCGACGTAACCTATTACGACGCCAGCTTCTACCTGGTGCGCGTGACCGCACCGGCCAACCTGACGGTCGTCGCTTCAGGAATCCAGGTCGCTCGTGAGCACGAGGTGGATAACCAGGTTCTGACCTTCGCCGCCGGCCCCGCCCGCGATTTCTACCTGGCCGCCAGCGAGGACTACACCGTGATCAGCGAGACAGTTGGAGAGACGACAGTAAACAGCTATGCTTTTGCAGCGCGAGCAGAGGAGGCGGAACTGGCCTTGCAGTTTGCGACAGACGCGCTGAGAAGCTACAACGAGTGCTTTGGCGTCTATCCGTACACCGAATTCGACGTCGTGAGCACGCCCATGCAGGCGCTGGGTATGGAGTATCCCGGCTTGGTGGCCATAGCCCTCGGCCTCTACGATCCGAACGAACAAGCGGCGGGATTACCATTTCCAATCGCACTCGAAAGCACCACTGCCCACGAGGTAGCTCATCAGTGGTTTTACAACGCCGTCGGCAACGATCAGGTAGACGAACCCTGGCTCGACGAGGCCATAGTCCAATACCTCACCGGCCTCTATTACGTGGATACTCATGGCGAGAGCGCAGCGCGGGATTACCGCGCTTCGTGGGATAGTCGTTGGGATCGCGTTGAGCGCGTCGACATTCCCATCGGATTACCCGTGGCAGCCTACGCGGATAAAGAATACGGCGCGATTGTCTACGGCCGTGGCCCGCTCTTCGTCGCCGCACTGGCCGAGGAGATGAGCCAGGAGACGCTCGACGGATTCCTGCGCGACTACTACCAGTCCTACAAATGGGGCATCGGCACGAGCGATGCCTTCAGGCAACTGGCCGAACAGCATTGCCAGTGCGACTTGACCGCTCTATTTGAAGAGTGGGTTTACGAGAAGACGGCGACACCGGTTCCATCCACCTCCACACCGGCGCCGCCCACGCTCACGGCCACGCCTGCGCCACCGACGGCTACGCCGCCCCCAGCAGAGCGCGCCAGCGACGGCGTAGTGCAGGGCTGGGCAGTCCTGGCCCAGAAAGACGACTACAGCGATGTGGACATGACCGACATACTGGTGGACCACATCGGCATCACCCAGATGCGCCAGGTGCTCGATGATTCGGGCTGGGACACAGACCACGTCCACGAACTGCGCGAGTTCGACCGCGAGACCCTACAGGACAACCTCGATTGGCTGGCAGAAAACGCCGACCAGGACGACGTCGTCTTCTTGTACGTAGCCGCTCACGGCACGTATTTGAAAAAAGTGCTGGCCTGGGACACATTCTTCGCCACCGATTGGGCGGAAATCCCCAGCCAGCGGCGACTGCTGGTCATTGATTCTTGCCAGGCCGCCAACTACACCGCCACAGTCTCAGGCGATCCATCGCCGCACCTGTCCATCGCTGCTGTGGCCGGGGACGAGTACGCCTGGAGCGGCCTGGAAGAGGAAGGCCTGCCCATCATCGGCGGGGTTTTCACCCACTACTTCGCCGCTGCCTTCGATGACCCAGACGCCGACTCCGACGGTAACGGCCTGGTTTCTGTGCAAGAAGCCGCACTGATGGCCGAGGGTCAACAACGCACCTACATGCACGACGTGGTCTTTGCCGTGCCGGAGTTCGTGGAGATGTACCACAACTCTGGCGCCTTTCCCGACCAGGACCCTGCCTTCCCCCACGTCGTGGTGGACGACGCCATCGGCGAGCCGCTGTACCTGGCACTACCACCGGTCGCCCCATCAACGAAGGAAAGTGAAAACATGCGCATAACTATCAGAGTCAGATTCGGCGCACCATCGCCTACTTTCGTGAGTTGGGTGTCAAGCAAGTCTCTCCCGTCCACTGCACCGGCGAGAGAGCCATCGCCATGTTCACCGACGAGTACGGCGACGATTATGTCGAGGGTGGCGTGGGGCGCGTCATCGAAAGAGATTAGACACCCCAGGTGCGACCCACTTTTGAAGTGCGTTGCACCTTGCATCAAAAAAGCGGGAGGCGCTCTACACCTCCCGCTTTGCTATGTAAGACCTCCGAGGTCGTATGAACTGTCGCCGCCTGACCCGAGGTGCGATGCGCCAGACCGCTACAGGGCCAGGCTGACTCGCAGGCAGATGTCCACTGCTTGCATATCTGCCTCATCCAGATGGCCCAACCGTTTCAGGACGGTTGAGGGTATCCTCAAGGCAATTGCATTCATCCTACCTGCTCAGCCTGGATCGTCAGATCCAGGGCTTGTGCCTCCGCCACCGCGCTCGCAACATTAGTGTCACCCCAACCGCAACTAACGCCACCAACCCCATCCACGGCGCCACCAGCTCCAGCCTGTTCACCGGCACGACGATGCCGCCAACTGGAGGTGGCTGCCCAGGGCCTCCTGGATCAACGATCACCCCATTGGAGAGTCCATCATCGTCCCCCAGACCGCCATCCACCAGCGTGATGGTGATGACGTTGTCGCCATCGTTACTACCCACCGGTAGCAGTGCCAGTTCCAGTTGCCGTTTCCACAGTGCCGCCCGCCATGACCATCACGCCCGCGTCGCTGCTGTTGTTGCCCGGATTGGCGTCCACCGCCGTGGTGGTGATGACGGCGGTGTTGGTGAAGGTACTCGTCAGTTGTACGGGCGCACGGTGGTCTTTCACCTGCGGCAGGCCGGACAGCGCTTCACCCAGGCCATCGAAGAAAAGGATTATGTCCAATCGGCGCAAGCGGTGGAGAACAAGCTGATGGTTAGGGTGCAGTTGTTCTCATCTCCCAAAGGGGAGTATTGTCATTCTGAGGAGCGAAGCGACGAAGAATCTCGTTGCAACAACCACGAATCGCGGGCCGGAAACGAGATTCTTCGCTCCCTTCGGCCGCTCAGAATGACAGATCCGGGGCCGAGCACCATCGTGACGCCAGTTGGGAGACAGGGGCGATTACACCCATCTCGTTTCGCAGTTTCTCTCCGTGTTCCTGACCATGCCCGTGGTCATCCCGGTGATGATCGCTTCCTACAGCATCGTGGGCGAGAAACGCACCCGCACGCTGGAACCGCTGTTGGCGACCCCCATCACCACCCTGGAGCTGTTGAGCGGCAAGACACTGGCTGCCACGATTCCGGCCCTGGCAGCCTCCTGGCTCAGTTATGTCGCCTTTGCCCTCGGCACTCGCCTGCTGACGGCCAGCCCGCCCATCGTCAGCAAACTGCTGGCTCCCTCGTGGCTGCTGGCCATTTTCGGGGTTGGGCCGCTGCTCTCCATCGCTGGGGTCAGCATCGCGGTGATGATCTCTTCCAGGGCCAATGACCCACGAGTGGCCGAGCAGCTCTCGACGCTGGTCGTCCTGCCGTTATTGGTGCTCTTCGTGGCCCAGACCTCTGGCCTGGTTGCCCTGAGCGACACGCTGATCGTGTGGGTCGCCATCGCCCTGATCGTCATAGATAGCGGGCTGCTATATTTCGCCACCCGGCTATTCCAGCGTGAGACCGTTCTGACGCGCTGGAAATGACGATTTACCAATAGAGGCACAGCTCACATTGCGAAGATGGGCAAGACATGGGTGCAGGGTACAGGTTCGACTTTGCACTTGTCCTGGAATGTGTTATACTTACCTCATCTCGCCGCAGGAGGTGATTATGCCGTCCATCAAGATCGAGCTCCCCGCCAACACTCCGCGCGACCTGCGCGACGAGTTCGTCGGCACGCTGCGCAAACTGGGGCCGGTGCACGAACCCGGCACCCAATCCTACGGCCTGGACACAGTTCTGCTTATACTGGCTGCTATCTCTGCTGCGGCCGACCCTTCGACAAGCTCAGGGCAGGCTCTGCTAGCCACCGCCAGTCTGCTGATGCAGTGGCGCGACAAGGCCCGCAGCCGGGGCGTCCCGCTGGACAAAGTGATCATCGTCGCCGGCGACCAACAGATCAACATTGAGCAAACCGACACGCAGACCCTCGTCCGCGTGCTGGAGGGGCTGCGCGACGAGAACTAACCCCGCCCGGCGATAAAGTCGCCGGGCTACGGAGCGACGCCCCGTGAACGGGGCTAGTACACCTCGGCGGAAACCCTTCGGTAGTTGCAGGGCAAGCGCCGGTTGAGTAACTTCGTAGCGCCAGCGGCTTGGGTTGAGCCTGTCGAAACCAAGTGTATCGAAACCAAGCGTTTCCCGCCTACGAAAGCACCTTGCACAAGCCGCTTGGTCTCGATGACTTTGTTGAAAAACGTCGTGTTGTGGGACACATCCCCACCAGGGAGCGCCGGAGTCCCGAACTTGTTCGGGTTGCCCCCACCGGGCTGCCAGTTTGCCGACGACAAGCCCCCCTCAACAAGTTGAGGACTCCCACCGGAGATGCATTTTTCAACAGAATCCTCGATAAGTCGCTTCGCTCCTACTCGACCGGCGCTCTGACCCGACGCCTACCTGGGGAAGGATTTACGCCCACGTGTGCTAGCCGGATTCATCCGGCGCCGTTTCGTAGCCTGGGCAGTTCATGCCCAGGCGGGCGCCGAGGAGGAACACTCGATGCCCATCCCCGACACCGAACTGACCGTTGACTTTGGCCCCATCGCCCCCGACGCGCCGGAGGATGCCCCCGTCTCCTTCACCGTGCGCAACGAGGGCACTGGCGAGTCGTGGAGCGAAGGCAAGTTCCGCTGCCCGCTGGCCGAGCAGGCGCTGGCCGACATCCGCTGGTATCTGGAGGAGTACTGGCAGTGGCCCTTCGGCCCCTTCCGCGACCGCGCCCACGGGATCAAGGCGCGCCTGGAAGACCACGGGCGCGCCCTCTTCGGCGCCCTGTTTTATGCGCGGGAGCCAAGCCGCATCTACGAACACTTCCTCAACCAGCCCGCCGACGTGCGCACGCTGACCATTGTCTCCGGCGCGCCGCGCGTGATGCGGCTGCCATGGGAACTGCTGGCCGAAAGCACCGGCCCCCTCTTCACCAAGCGCCCGCCTATCTCCATCCGCCGCCGCGTGCGGCTGGAGCACGCCCCCGCCGTGCGCCGCTTCGAGCTGCCGCTGCGGGTGCTCTACGTGAACGCGCGGCCGGAGGGAGCGGGCTTCGTGGACCCGCGCTCCGTGGCCCGGGGCCTGCTCGACGCGCTGGAGCAGCTTAGCGGCGCGGTGGAGGTGCACTTTCTCCGCCCGCCCACGCTGGCCGCCCTCGACGACGCGCTGCGGCAAGACCAGGGCCAGCCCTACCACATCGTCCACTTCGACGGCCACGGCGTCTACCACGCCCGCACCGGCCTGGGCCAGCTCGCCTTCGAGCACGACGACTGCTCGGCGGACCACGTGGACGCCAACCGGCTGGGCGCGTTGCTCAACGAGTGCGGCGTGCCCCTGGTCATCCTCAACGCCTGCCAGTCGGCCCAGGGCGACCAATCGAACCCCTTCTCCAGCATCGCCACCCGGCTGCTGGAGGCGGGCGTGGGCGGGGTGCTTTCGATGAGCCACTCGGTGCTGGTGGTGACCGCCGCCCACTTCGTGGCCGCTTTCTACGGCGCGCTGGTGCGGGGCGAGCCGGTGGGCCGCGCCACCGACGAGGCCCGCCGCGCGTTGGTGCAGGACACCCGCCGCCACACCATCGCCCCCCGGCCCGACGCCCCTGAGGAGGTGATCGAGCTCCACGACTGGTTCCTGCCCGTGCTCTACCAGCAGCGGGCCGACGCCGCCCCCTTCGCGGAGGAGGCCGTGCGGGTGTACCGCCGACCATCCATCCCCGAACCACTGGTGAACCCCCGCGTCCCTGGCGGCTTGCCGCCCGACCCACTTCACGGCTTTCACGGCCGCGCCCGCGAGCTCCTGCAGCTGGAGCGGCTCTTCCGCGACCATCCTGTGGTGGTGGTGCACGGCTACGGCGGGCAGGGCAAGACGGCGCTGGCGGCCGAGGCCGCCCGCTGGCTCTACCGCACCGGCCGCTTCCCCGGCGGCGCGGCCTTCATTTCCTTCGAGCGCGGCGGCGGGACGGAGTTTGCGCTCTCCTGGACGCGCCAGGCGCTGCTGGGCGACGACTTTGCCACCCCCGACCAGTGTTGATTAGCCTTTTCCTTACTCTGAATTAGCCTTTTCCTTAATCCCGATTTTCCTTTTCCTTACAACAGTTACAACAGAGTAAGGGTTTTCCTTATGCAAAATTCAGAGTTCTCCCTATTGACTTTTCACCCACTTTTGTGGTACAATATGCATGGTGAACAAACACAGGTGACTCCAGTAGATGCCTGGTGATTTCGACAAGCTCAATCCAAGGATTTCGACAAGCTCAATCCAAGGATTTGACTGAGACAGGGTGCAAGAGCTCGCCTCTGGCGGTGCCAAGCTAACCAACATCGCTCCCAACCCCGACGCCAGCCAAGGCCATGCTCTTGCGTGCCCAAGGCTGGCGTTCGTGTTGCAAAGGGAGGAAAGCCGATGAAGCATAAGCGAAGAACTACTAACCTTTTGGCTATAGCCGTGTTCCTGCTCACGGCCTTGCTTTTGCTGCCCATGTCTCAAGCAACCAGTGTCCTTACCGCGCCGGAAAGTGACGCAGGCGATGTGCAGGAATTGACTGTGTATGAATGCGCCCCCAGAGATAGCAATCCCTACGAGGATCCAGGTCAATGCACCTGGTATGCCTGGGAAAAGGCCAAAGATGCAGGATACAAGTTGCCCAGTTGGGGTCACGCGCATAACTGGGATGATGCTGCGGACTACTGTGGCTATGACGTAGGAGATGAGCCTAAGGCCGGTAGTGTCGTGGTATACAACCCGAGTGTACCCAATTGCGACTGTCCGTGGGGACATGTGGGCTGGGTCGCTGACGTGGAGGGGAACCGGTTCCGAATCCAGGATATGAATTGGGGCGACGGTGGTGAAAGAGATGAGTGGGTTGATGCCGTGCCGGGCCTTCAATTTATTTACCTTTCTAACCAGTGCGGCGATCTCATCATCTCTCCCTCTAACCCTCAAGTTGGCGAAACCGTCACTTTTCGCTTTGATGTCTGTAACTATAGTGGCCAGTCAATCACCTTCCAAAACGTCGGCCCACAGGGACATGGTCCTCCTAACGGTCAAGGTGGACCCTGGGATGCCTTTGCTTACAATATCACCGTCGGCGCAGGACAGAGGGTTTCCGTCTGCGCATCCAGGTCGTTTGAATGGGAGGGGACATGGTGTGTAGAGAAGATAGTATTCCAGAGGCAAGATGGGAACTGGTTCGACCTTTCCGCTGATGGCTATCAACAAGCCCAGTGCTTTGAGGTCTGGCCTGCCCCGCCGTGCCACGATAAACCCGTCAACTTGTGGTTCTTGTGGTTCCCCCGCTGGTATTACCTCATCAAAACTGGTGATTCTCGAGTAACCAAAGTTGAGTTGGACGGCAATCTCCTCTTTGAAAAGCCCGATTGCGCCCACGCCCTGTGGATCAACCGGGGTGATCATACTTTAGCAATCTGCTATGAAGCAAACAGAAATGACATTCCGAATGTAGACATTGTCTCATGGCCCTTTATCAGTCCGGCCTGTGCGGCCGATGATCCCGAGGAGCCCCCGCCGGTGAATACACCCCCTGCAAACCCTCTCGACGATGCGAGCTTTGCTGCTGATGTAACAGTACCTGATGGATACACAGCCTCGCCCGGCGAGCGCCTGGATAAAGTCTGGCTTCTTCGTAACACTGGCTCGACAACATGGGATAGCGGTTACAAGTTAGTCTTCACCGGTGGCAGCCAGATGGGAGCACCGAACTCTGTGAGCGTGCCCAGCACTTCTCCTGGAGACACGGTGAGTATAGCTGTAACCATGCAAGCTCCTACCACACCAGGCACCTACCAGGGCAACTGGCAGATGAGGAATTCCGATGGTTTCCTCTTTGGCGAGCCCGTTTGGGTGGTGATTGTGGTTCCTTCACCAGCCCCTCCGACGGATGATGTCGAACTGATCAGTTGCAGTTTCAGCCCGACGACCTTGACTTCCGGAGGGACTCTAAGAGTTGATTTCACGGTCAGAAACCACGGTGATAACACCGTGAGCACCCAGGGCCCGGATCCAGGGTACGTGTACCAGGAGGGCCAATCATCTGACACTATTGGCCACTCTGATGTTCCCGGCCGGTGGAGGGTGGCGGTTGAATACGGGGGCAGAACTCAAACAAAAGATCATCCCTACCGATGGGGACTGGGTAGTGACCTTGCCCCTGGAGAGACAAGAACAGTAAGTGGATACATCACCCTGAACACCATCAAAAGAACGGACTATTGGTGTGCGTTAATACATGAGCAGATAGGGGGAGGGGAAGACTATGTCGGTGGAACCACGATCACCGTGCAAGAGCCTGATAGAACCGGGCCAAGAATCGTATCGCATCACTTTGAACCCAGTTCGCCGTCCAATACGGGAGTGGTGCAGGTCTGTGCCGAGGCACAGGACAATCCTGGTGGAGTAGGGGTAGATCATATTGGCGTCTGCATCAACGGCTGTCAGTACAACGAGAGTATCTGGGGGGCCGGCGGATGTGTGCCTTGGGAGAGCGGGCATCCAACCTACACGCCAGGAGTGCACGACGTTCAGATCATGGCGGTAGACAGAAACGGGAATTGGGGGCCTTCTGTTTGGACCTGCTACACCATTGGCGATCGTGACATCACCGCGCCCCGAGTCAAAAACATCTCCTTTAATCCACCATCGGGTTCACCGGAAAGTGGAACCACGGGTAATGTGCACATTCGCCTAGAGTGGGAAGATCCATGCGGAGAGAGCGGGATACAAAGCACGACCGTTTTCGCCACCGACTGCACGTTTGGGAACCCACCTCTCGGAAGTCGCACCTGGTCACCAGCCGAATTTGACTGGTATGTGGGCTGCCTCCCCAAAGGGCGGTACACGGTGGATGTGTACATGCAGGACTACCAAGGCAACGCACGCAGCGAATTCTTCCCGTATCAGCGCGGTGTCAACGACGAGACGCCCCCGACTGGCTCCATCTTGGTTAACCCCACGCCTCGTGATTCCTGGACAGTGGAATATACCGCAGACGCCTTGCCTCATCTCTCAAACCCTGCTTGGAGGCACTCGGAGGGTGGAGGCTATGAGAGTGTATCAAATGGGATTCTACGTTCCGGCACCCCAGACCCCGGCCACTTCAACTACTACCGTCAGGAAGCCAACCTGTCCAACCAGACCGGCACCACCCTCGAAGCCAGACTCAAGGTCGTCAGCGGTCAACCCCTCAGTACAGGTGCTATCGGCAACAACATCTCTATCTTCGATGACGAAAGGAAGATCAGATTGGCTATCTTTCCCGATGGGATCAGGTTGGGCGATTGTGATGTATGCGACGAATACCAAATGGACACAACCGATGACTTTCACGTCTACCGGCTGACTCTTCAGGGCGATACAGCCAAAGCCTATGTTGATGGAGTCTTGCGGTTGACAGGCACTCCGGTCGAGAACTCCGCCTGGACTGAAATCTGGTTCGGGAATGATTGGATGGGAGGGCCAGACGAGGGCTTGTGGGATTACGTCGGATACTACACCGGTGGCGCAGTGCCGCCGCCCTGGTCGGTGGAGTACACCGGAGATGCTTTGCCCTTGGCCTCTACCCCTCCTTGGGAGCGCTTGAACCAAGGAGGCTATGAGAGCGTATCCAACGGAATTCTGCGCTCTGGCACCCCTGACAACGATCACTTCAACTACTACCGCCAGATCACCGATGTCTCTAACGAGACCGGAGCCACTCTCGAAGCGAGACTGAAAGTCGTCAGTGGACAACCCCTCAATACGCACGCCATCGGCAACCACATCACTATCCTTGATGATGCAAGAAAGATAAGGTTGGCCATCTTTCCTGACGGAATTAGGCTAGGCGACTGTGAGGTATGCGATGAATACTCAATGGTCACAACCGATGATTTTCATGTCTATCGGCTGACACTCCAAGGCGATACAGCCAAAGCGTACGTGGATGGGGTCTTGCGGTTGAGCGGAACCGCAGTTGAGAACCTCGCCTGGACGGGAACCTGGTTCGGGAATGATTGGATGGGTGGGCCAGACGAGGGCCTGTGGGACTATGTCAGGTATTACACTGGCGGAGCGATAGCACCCTCAGCCGACGTGACCAGAAATCCCGAGGTGGTGCTGGCCCTCACGGCAAAAGATGAGGGTTGGGGCTTGTCTCAGATGAACATCGGGGTCTGCAACAGCGATGAGGAGGAGTACGAGTTGCTTGGATGGGAACCCTTTGCAGCGAAGAGAAGTATCACTTTGCCACCAGGGGACGGGCTGAAATACGTGAAGGTTCAATACTCAGATCGGGCCGAAAACCGCTCGGATTGGTACCACGACACCATCATCCTCGATACGACCCCGCCTACCTCCACCGTGAGCGCCTTGCCCGCAATGCAAACGGCCTCCTCTTTCGCCGTTGGCTGGTCAGGCACAGACAGTCCCATTGACGTTGCCAAGTTTGACGTCCAATACAAAGACGCAACCTCAATGCAGGGTACAGGCGGTTCAGGCTGGGCATGGACAGATTGGTACTCGGACACTACCCTATCGTCTGCTCTGTTCACAGGGGAATATGGCCACACGTACTACTTCCGCACCAGGGCGATAGACATTGCAGGCAACGTCGAAGAATACCCGGCTGGTGATGGCGACGCCTATACAGAGATATGCTTCCTTCCCGCCGATGCCTTTGAATCCGACGATACCTCTGGTTCGGCTACCCTGATCGCGACCACAGGCGTCACTCAAACCCATAACTTCCACGTTGCCGAGGATGAGGACTGGTTCAAGTTCACCATCGCAGCCAATGCAACCTACATCATTCGGACCAGGGACCTAGGCCCTAGCGCTGATACCTACGTCTACCTCTATGACACGGACGCCACCACGCTCCTGGTTGCCAACGATGACTATGGCGGTACGCTGGCCTCACAGATCGAGTGGGAGGCGCCAGCAGAGGGAACGTACTACCTCATGGTCAAGCACTGGAACCCCTATGTAGGCGGCTGTGGAACCGAGTATAACATCGCCATTAGACTGCTGGGCGACCTGGACGGCAACTGCGTTGTGGACATCGTGGACATCATGATGGTGGCCAGCCGGTGGAACACCACCGTGGGCGACGATAACTATGACCTGGCCTACGATTTGGATGGCGACGGTGACATTGACATCGTGGACATCATGCGGGTAGCGGCGCGGTGGGGAGAGACTTGTGGGTGAGGGTGGGTTGACCTTCTCCTCAAACTCCAACCCTTTGCCTCCCTCCTCGACACCCAGCCTCCCGAAATCAAGAGGCTTTTCAGTTCCTGCTAGCCACCGTCATGCACGAGGCTGGCAAGAGTGGAGGGTGGAAAAGGAATTGATGCCCAGAAGCAGGGCGAGGGAGGTTATAGTTCATGATGTTTTTGTTTCAACCCAAAAGTAGCAAAGAAAGGCTAGAGAAAGAGAAACGCCGCAGAGAAAAACTAGAGGAAAAGGAGCGCCGCATAGTTGAATTGGAGGAATGGGAGAGAGAGAAAAAGGAACGCCGCAGAGAAAGACGAGAGGAAGAGGAGTATCGCCGAGAAGAGAAGCGCCGCCGAGAAGAGCAACGGAGAGAGGAATGGAGAATAGGGAGAGATGAAGCGCTGGAGGACAAGTGGGCCCGGCGGGAGTGGCTTGATGCCATGAACAGGGAGGGCCATGTTCCAGCCGCGCTTCCCCCAAAACAGTACCCCGAACGGGCTCCTCAATGGTCTGGCCCTAGCCTAGGTAAATGGGATCCCCAATGGGGTACCCCCAGCCTAGCTGACTATGGAAAGTTTTGTCTCCTGATTCTTGTCATACTTTCACTATTTTTGTGCTTAATGTTTGCAGGTTCTTGCTTTTTTATCACTATCATTGGGCTTTTAGGGCAGCAATAAGGTGCTGACGGAGACAGTTGGAATCGGACACTTGCTCACATGGTCAGAGGTTGCATTTGCGCTTCTGCCACCTTTGCTGTAAAATACTGTTGCCCGTCGGTATGCCTCCAAATATGCTAGAGATCGCCGATGGGCGGCTCCCCGCCGGTCTGAACAGGCCCTGACGGGGAATTTTTTGTTTGCACTGGACTAGAGTTCTATATCCTGCTGTTGACGAAACTGGGATGGCATGGTATACTATGCCTAGCAGCTGAATAAAAAGGGATTACAGAGTCGTGTCTCTGGTAATCCCAAAACCTACTCCTGATTGGCCCAGGAGCAGCCGATGAGTGTAGAACAAAGCCGCTTCCTGGGCAAGTGGGAGGCGGCTTTTGTGCAGATCAGTCGAACTTGAAAGCATAGAGTTGGCCGCACCAAAAGGTGCGGCCAACTCAGCGGGTTGGGTTGCCGGGTTATGGCGGAAACTAGCTGCTTGAGCGGCGAGATGTTTGGGCCGGGGTCAGCGACTCGCGGTTGACTGCCTCTTGAGCCTCAGACACTTGCTGTACCTGCCTCTCGTGCGCCTCTTGTTGGAAGTGAGCGAATTGCTCCTCAAGCGTTCGATTGGGGAGTATGATGTTAGCTCCTAGATCGAGGCCACCCAGAAAACCCAGCAATGCCTTCTTTCGGTTAGACATGACTTTTCACCTCCTTTCTATGTTGATCTATCTATAGTATACCAGGCAGCGATTGGTGTTGCAACCTTCCAGTGTTGCTTAAAGCAACATCTTTGCTTGACTCGGCACGACCGATTTAGAGTATAATGGGAGGTGTGACATGGACGAGACGGTCCAGCGAGATTGGGAAAGGACAAGACAGATTATCCACGACTGGTTAGCCTCTCGTAACCGTAGCATTAGGAGCTTGGCGAAAGAAGCGGGAATCCAACCTAGCATCATCTCAAGATTCCTTAACGGAGAGACGACTTTGGAAGCTAGTTCTGCCATGAAACTATATGGCATTCTCCATCAGGACATGGGTCCGTTGAATAGGCGAACTTTTCTCAAAGTAATGGGGCTGCTTCCTCTGGCTTTGGCATTCAGTCGAGACCCCCTTTTCACGATAGATCTGCAAAGTGTTGATGCAACCTCGGCTGGGGCCTATGAAGTTGGGACGCGCCTGATTGTGCTGGGCAGAAATATTAGTCGGCAATCGTGGGAAGAAGCGATACCCCTGTTTCGTGAAGCAGAGAAGGTACTTGGTATAGCTTCAAGTCAGGCGGCGAGATCAGGCTGTATGACTGCTCAGATGCTCTTGAATTTGGGGGACTATGATAAAACACGTGAAGAAGTCATTCGAATACAACATACTTATGGGTCGATTATGGACCCTGAAACAGAAGCCGAATTGCATAGAATTCGAGGTTGGCTGGACTACTATCAAGGGAACTTTGCTCAGTCTGAGAACTGGTTTAGAAAATGCTTAGGAATCGCTGAGCAAACCGGGATCGAACGCATAGGTGACAGTGCTCAACATTTCCTAGGACGGGTGTATTGCGATTGGGGGCAAACGTTCCGTCAAAAGCAAGAGGTGGATCTGTTGTTGCACAAAGCGGAAGCACAGTTTGATAAAGCGCTCGAGATCCACCGCAGGTGGGGGGATGAATTCCCTATAGCCTTTGATCTGCTCAGGAAGGCCCAATTACGCCGAGTGCAATCCAATTGGCAAGATGCGAAGCAACTACGGGATAAGGCTCGTCAAATCTTTGGTAGAGACTTGGGAGTTCTGCACGTTGACTTGGAGGAGGCAAGGTTGGCCCTTGAGGATGGTGAGATACGAGCACCCAGACTTAAGGCCGAGGAAGCGTTGAGAGGATGGGCACAGGTCAAATATGCCAAAGGAATGTCAGATGCACTACGGATTTTAGGCACCTTAGAATACATTCAAGGAGAACCAGAGCAAGCACTTGAGCTATATGTGGTAGCTTTGTGCATCTATCCTTTTGAGGGTCACTTAGACAACCGTAGGTTATGGACTGAGATCAGCGACATTTATTCAGTGATGGTCTACCAGGGGGATAGAAGTGGATATCACAAGTTGGTGCAGCGTATCCAAGAATCAGTAAAGAGTCAGCAAGGTTATTTTTCCTTTCTTAACAATGTCTCTGCAGATCGCAGTGCTGACATCGCCCGAATCTTCAACAGGCTGCGTTCAGGGGGGCTGTAACAAGTACTGACTTGTCTGCACTGTATTCAAAAGCCACAACCCCAGCCATGAAAAACACAATCACCAATCCTCCCGGCAACCTCCAACTTTTTCTCTCTCCTCGACGCCCAGCCTCCCGAAGTTCAAGAGGCTTTCCAGTTCCTGCCAGCCACCGCCATGCACGAGGCTGGGAAGTTTGAGCTTGTGAGCGTGGCCGAGGTTGATGGCTGTTGGCACTACACTTTCTCTACCGCGGTAAGACGATATGATGATCACCTCAAGGATGTGGAAACCCACAGACGTATAACACACATAGAAAGGAGGTATCTGTTCACCTTGTGCTCGCAGCGGACCCTAGTCCGCTGCCCCAACCGCTCAGTCGGGCGTCGAAAATCGCTGAACCTACCTGGTCTGGGTCACAACGGTCTATCGAGGCCGCTGGACTAGGGTCCAGCGGGAGCAGGTGAGCAGTTACGAAAGGAGTTAGTCCCATGCCTAACATTCTAGAAGTAGACCATCTCGTCAAGAAGTACGGCGACTTTGAAGCCGTCAAAGGGATCAGCTTCTCGGTCGAGGAGGGGGAGGTCTTTGGCCTGCTGGGCCCCAACGGCGCGGGCAAGACGCAAACCATCTCTATGCTGACCGGCGTCATCCCGCCTACCTCGGGCACGGCGCGGATCGGCGGCTACGACATCCGCACGCAGATGGACCAGGTCAAGAGGCTCAACGGGCTGGTGCCCCAGGACCTGGCCCTCTACCCCACCCTCAGCGCCCGGGCCAACCTGAACTTCTTCGGGCGCATCTATGGCCTGCGCGGCAGGGAGCTCAAGGAGCGGGTGGAGGACGTGCTGCGCATCGTCGCCCTGACCGACCGCGCCGACCAGGCGATAGAGAAGTACTCGGGCGGGATGAAGCGCCGCATCAACATCGCCGCCGGCCTGCTTCACCAGCCCAAACTGCTGTTCCTGGACGAGCCCACCGTCGGCGTGGACCCCCAGAGCCGCAACCATATCTTTGAGAGCGTGATGCGGCTCAACCGCGAGCGGGGCATGAGCATCGTCTACACCAGCCACTACATGGAAGAGGTGGAGTTGCTGTGCAACCGGGCAGCCATCATAGACGAGGGGGAGATCATCGCCCTGGATGCCATCAAGAACCTCATCGCCATGCTGGGCGGGGGCGTGATCCACGTCGGCCTGCAACAAGTGGACGACGCGCTGCTGGCTCAACTGTCGGCTTTGCCAGCGGTCAAGCGGGCGACCCTCGCGCCGCGGCCAGCCCCACCACTCCTTCGGCTACGCTCAGGACAAGCGCCGGCCGAGGGGCAAGAAGCAGAGGTGAGCGAGATCGCACCGGCTCCCAGTTGTACCATCGTCAAGATCGAGGCCGAGCACAGCCAGCAAGCCTTGCTCAACATGATCAGCTTTTTCAGCCAGCGCGACATCCCCATCGCTTCGCTGGAAATCCTGGAACCCAACCTGGAGAGTGTCTTTTTGCACCTGACGGGGAAGAAGCTGAGGGAATAGGGATATTAGAGATTAGATATTGGAGATTGGAGCAATCTCCAATATCTAATATCCAATCCCTCATTTCAAGGAGAGAACGATGAAAGCATTAAACGTAGCCTGGAAAGACATACAGATCTTTCTCAGGGACCGGGGTGCGGTGATCAATCTGTTCCTGCTGCCAATAGTGTTCATCCTCGTGCTCAGCACAGCGATGCAGGGGTTCATGGGCGGGGATGGGGACCGCTTGATCACATTGCCGGTGGTGAACGACGATGCCGACGGCAAAGCAGCCCAGGCCCTGATTGACGCCCTCAACCAGGCCGGCGGGATAGAGGTCAAGCTGTATGATCAGGCCCAGGCACAGGCCCTGCTGGAGGACTCGGAGATCGAACGAGTGTTGACGATCCCGACAGATTTCACGGCCGACATAGCCGCTAATCGCCCGGTGACGCTGCGCCTGGTCAGCCACCCCGACGCCAGCGAGACAACAACCGAATCGGTGCTGCGGGTGGTCAATGGCGCGGCCCGAGGGATGTCGCTCCAAAACCAGCTCATTGCCAGCTTTGAGCAGATGGGCGACATGCTGGGAACATCGCCCTCGGAGTTTCAGGTCTTTACGACGGAAAGGATCGTGGCCCAGGCTCAAAGCCAATTCGAGCGCTCCAGGACCGCACCGCTGGTAACTGTCGAGCAGACGCGGCCCGAGAACCTGGGCGAGCGGGTCACGGAGCCCAACGCTGTCCAGCAGAACGTGCCCGGTTACACCATCATCTTCGTCTTTGTAACGGCCCAGGCGACCGCTTTCTCCATCTATCGAGAGAAGAAAGAGGGCAGCTTTCGCCGTTTGCTGGCCGCGCCCATGAGCAAGGCGGCACTGCTGGCCGGCAAGATGATCCCCAACTTTATCACCGGGCTGATCCAGATCGTCGTCATCTTTGCCGTCAGCATCTTCATACTGCCCATGGTGGGATTGGACCGCTTGACGCCAGGCGACGACCTGCTGGCGCTGGTCCTGGTGTCGCTGCTGTTAGTGCTCTGCTCTACCGGTCTGGGCATCCTGATCGCTGCCATCGCCCGCACCGAAGGTCAGATCGGCGGATTGGGCACCCTGGCGCTATGGACAATGGGCGCTGTCGGGGGCTGTCTCTTTCCGCCGTTTCTGTTGGGCGGCCTGCTCGACATCGTCGGCAAGGTAGTGCCCCACTATTGGGCGATCCAGGCCTATCAGGACCTGATCGTCCGTGGGCGGGGCCTGGCCGACGTCACGACCGAGATGCTGGTCCTGCTGGCTTTTAGCGGAGTCTTTTTCGTCATCGGCCTGTGGCGCTTCGAGTTCGACTAGAGGAGGCCACCATGATCAGGAATGCTTTAGCAGTAGCCTGGAAAGATTTGCAGGTTCTCTTTAAGGACCGGGGACAGTTGGCGGTGCTCTTTTTAATGCCGGTCATGTTCGCCTCGGTCATCGGCTCGGCCTTTGGCGGGGGCACGCCGGGGCTTGCCGTCTACCTGGTAAACCAGGACATGGGTCCGTACAGTGCTCAGATAGTCGAGACACTCCACGAGATTGAGGCATTGCGCATCGAGGAATTGGACACCGTCGAGCAGGCCGACAAGCAAGTGGCCGACGGCCAGGCGCTGGCCGCCATCGTCATCCCGCCCGATTTCAGTCGAAAGGTAGACGCCTTTGAGCCGACCCAGGTCCGGGTGATCGTGGATCCGACCCAGCAGCAGTACGGGGGCATCATCACTGGGATCATGAACGAGGTGGTGACGCCGGTGATCTATCAGGGCGAGATCCAGTATGGGATCCGGACCGTCATGGACGAGTCGGGGGCCTTTGACCAGGCCGACCCTCAAGTCCGGAGTGCGGTGGAGGCGCAAACGATGGGGGTCGTCATGACCCAGTTGGCCGAGATGTTCGAGAATCCCCAGATTACCGTGACGGGCGAGGACCTGGAAGGGGTC
>Ga0268276_1001955_pt1 | contig 18616 bp, 18 predicted proteins | sample saktaG_4_FD_190145 | JGI IMG/M metagenome (GOLD analysis project Ga0268276, IMG submission 190145) | Saline water microbial communities from Sakinaw Lake, British Columbia, Canada - sak_2010_1_5_45m | ecosystem: Environmental > Aquatic > Non-marine Saline and Alkaline > Saline ... | reverse complement strand
AAAGTTGGGCTTCAAGAGCCCCTTGCAATTCCGTAAAGAATATTCAATAATGGCTGCAGCTTAGTTAACGCAAAACTGTGTACGGGAAACCGGTGGCGATACACCAAACTGGCGGTAGGTGTCAGCTCTGATTAACTCAATAGTACGCATGACTTGGTGGAATAATTGACTAACAGGAACGGAGAACACATGCTCACAAGAAAGCTTTCACTATCTTCGATTCCCTGTGTGCGTGTGCTATTCCTCTAATGTGGCACGCGCCATAAACAGCCTTGAGGTTAGCGAAGCCTAAAGCTACCCGGAGCGCACACAAGGACTTTACAACACAGTATATGCAAAACAATAGAGTAAGTATACAGTTTACGTACAACGGATAACGCACATTCTTTAGAAGCGATAGATAATGCAGTTCACTTCTGCTCTGCAATGATTCGATGCCTGAAATCTGTTTAACAGACATAACACGTTCGTGATACCCGATCGCCCTTGGATAGACACCTATCTTACCACGCCAGTAATGAACACGGCGGACATAATCATTATCCTCACCATAGTGAGGAAATAGCGGGTCGAAACCACCAACCGTATTTATACATTCGCGAGACATTAGCCATAACGAAGCACCCACAAAAGCTACCTCTTGTGGACAAGCACTAGACAAGTCAAAATTGCACTTCTGTACGTATTTGCCAAATTGGCACTCGTAGGTATTCGTAACACTGTTCTTCTGCAAAGGCGAGAGAATCCAAAACTCGGGATGTCTCTCTTGCGCTTCTACTAAATGTTCAATTGTGTCTGGCTCCAGCCACGCATCCTGGTTCAGGAGAAAAACAAAGTCAGCGTTGACTTCAATCGCACGTCGTATACCGACATTATTTGCTTTTCCAAAACCTAGATTTGAGTCACCACATATCAAACAGACAGCATTATACTTATTGCGGATAATGTCGACAGTATCATCAGTGGAGGCATTATCAATCACAACAACTGCGTAACGTGTGACATCAACAGAGTCTAAGCATTTAATAATCCAATCGTGCGCGTTATAAGTTGCGATGATTACATATACCTTAACTGATGTACCGGAGATCATATTTATGAGTCCTATCTATGTTGCTTCTTGCACAGAAATCCAATCCCGCCGCTGATCAACGCCGGATGAATATTCCACAGCAGCAGATGCAAAAAGCGTCCAAATGTATTTAGTTTATACGGAACAGCATCTGCTGAACGCGTAAAACGTCGGAGGGGGTAATCCACGGTCAATCCAAAGCTATATGGTGGTAGCAAATCATCCCAAACTACATCGAGAATGTTAAGATGATTGCTTTCAAGAATTCTTCTAAATTCAGTTAACCCGTAACGGTATTCTGAAAAATACTGTTTTTGATGTTTGTGTTTGCGAACGATGCTACGAACCCAAATATAGGGCATATGCAGAAAGAGTCGGATGATACTCAAGTAGGGAACTGTGACAAATAGAGCGCCATCACACTTCAATACGCGCAAATGCTCGGATAAGGCTTTGTGTTGACTACGCGCATCTTCGAAGTGCTCAAGTACGCCCAAACTCAAAACAAGGTCGAACGACTCATCGGGGAATGGCATGGCAAGGATGTCGCCGTGAACAACAGTGAGATTCGGGCTTGAGTGGAATTGCTTTAATATGTCCAATGCATCCTGTTCAATGTCTATACCTGTCACAATAAAGCCACCGAGAGCTAGCGGCACGGCCCATCTTCCCAATCCACATCCTGCTTCGAGAATTGTCAAAGGAGATTTGTATTTGTCTACTATATATCGATACGACGTCTGATAATTGGTTAATGCATAGTGGTCATATATAGTGCTACCTCTCCAATAGTCTCCACCTCTATTGACATACTTATGTCGCAAACTCATACATTTATATTTCATTCGCATCTTCCAAGATGTCCGTGTGAAAAATCAGGGAGTATCTAAAGAGTGAAAAACACATAGGACTGCTGGGGCGCAGACGCAGATTGGGCGCGTGGTGTGGCAACTGGGGGTGCATAAAATCCCTGCCCGGCTGCGCCGGTATTTTCTTTATCTCGCCGATGGCGGGAGGAGATTGCAGCAACGCCCGGCGCTGGGGTGCCTGCCCCTGCTGCCGTTGGTGCGAAAAGGGAGACGGCAGAACTCTAGCTTGGCCAACCCTCTGTGCGCACGACTTGCGTGCTCCTTGTCGTGTCTCGCATTTGGAGTGGGTTCTCGGGTTCGCTGTTGCTCCCCCATGCTTTTCACACGGAAATCCCTGAAGAATCTTTCATTGCATGCTTCTGCGAAGGTATTGTAAATGTACGGAATATTGGACAGCACAGTAATATCATACATCACGCCACATCATTACGCGGCGGCGTCACATAACTTATCATTGCCTTGGTGTGATCCAAATAGCAGTCGCACAACCCCTAACAAGGTCAACACTTGATTTCGTTCCAGCGCAGTTCCCATCTCGAACATGGTCTTGCAATCGTTGTGTAGCTCTGGATACATTGAGAGCAACTCTATATGCTCATAGCAATACCTTTTCAATCCAGCAGAAATATTCGGATTCTGTTCCCATGCGTTGATTGGAGTAACACTCGTGCACAAACGCTCCGACAATCCGAGATTCCTGCAAAGTAGTTTTACTATATCTCGCCTGAGCTTTCTTACACTATTTAACGCACCACCTATTACGCGGTCACCATTGTGCCTAAATCGCGCAGCATCAGGGTACTTAGACATGATCCATCTGTCATATATGTAATGTTTTCGTCGCATTTCCAATGGAATCGTCAAGCAAAACTCGCAAAACTCCACATCACAGAAAGGCGAAGCTGTCTCTGTAAACTGTTGAAAAGCTAAATTGGCACCAGCCAATATACCTTGAAAGCCCCTGTTGTAGATAGAGAATAACTCTCTATTGCCGTACTCTCTCATGAGATCATCGAGATTATATAGTGACCGAAATGTGCTTGCCAGTCTTCGGGAATGCATATCTCGTTCAACTGGGACAATTCCGCATGCGCCATGCTCCTCATAGGTACCTAAGATCACACCACCTAATTGCCCTGTGTGTATAATTCCAATATTGGTCTTGTCAAGCACTGCAAAATATTGATTCAATACGGCAGCACCATAGTACATGTAAAGACCGCCGTTGCTCAAAATGCTATCATCAATATCGAGCAACACATGACCTGTATAACCGCATTGGTATATATGTCGCGTATTCTTAAGAAACGCCGCAATGTCATTGCTCGTGATCTGGTCTGTATAACCGACTGGTGAGTAGGTATATGTGATTACATCTCTTTGTCTCAGAGAAGACACTACAAAGGTTGTCATTCTCGACTCCAACCCTGCACTTAAGGAGCTATAATCAGGGTAGCCATATTCAGCATTCTTCGCGATCTGCATCTTCACCGCGTCGGTGAATAAAAGATCAATGCGGTCAACAATATTCGCCTCTGACAGTGAATTGTTGGGCGAGCAAGTGAAAGCGTGGTATTGTGCAATGGTACAGTGGCCGCACTCGCAAACCAAATAGTGACCAGCGCGTAGTCTTTTTGCCTCCGTGATGTAGGTCAAATCTGAGACAAGATAACCATATGTCAGAATTGAATACGCCGCAGCTAGGTCGAGTGAATATGTGATGTTATGGTTGCGCATCAAATCTGCAATATATCTCAGCTCTGACCCGAATAATAGTTGAGACTTGGTTATAGAGTAGAATACAGCCTTGTCCCCGATGTGATCCGTAAAAATAATGAGTTTGTCGTTGAGCTTGTCTAATAGCAAACCGGAAAAACTACCACGCAATACTGAAAAGAATGTGTCGCCGTATTCTCTATAGAGCATGACAACCAATGCGGATAGCAGGTTTGTACTGTGCGTGGCCAATAGTAAGTCCTTGTTGAACAAGACACCCTCTATCAGAACAACATAGAAGTCGTCCTCATAGTACACTTTGTCGGACATGAACTTCGAGATTGTACGCACCTTTACTCGCAGGCGACAATTGCATGTAGTGGTAGGGTGGGACTCTGTGTCAGGTATGCGACCAGCGGTGCAGTTAGAGTAATCGAATGTGCCGAGAAATCCAGGCATGTATTTTTAGTGTGCGGGTTAGCGTGAAGAAGGCGCAATAGACAAAGATGACCGGGAGGAGGAGCATTAACAATAGTACATTGCGCGTTTTGAGAGTGAATGGTAGAACAACTACACTAATTCGTCTACGGACACTATTGAGAACATTGCGATAGATCAGATATCCGCATTGTTTACAATACGCGAGAGTGTTGTTGGTGTCACGGTACCTTTCGAGAATGCTGTAATTTGCTTTATAGACGTTTGCTAAGTTAGTGGAACGGCTTTGTTTGGTATCACGGTAAATAAATAGCGCAAGTGGGACATTGCGGAATACATAACGGTTGTGCTTTGACACTTGCAAATAGTATTCCCAGTCCTCGGAATTGCCGAGTGATTCATCCCAACGTATGTTGTGAAGTGAATCTCGCGGAAACATAACACAACCGGGAATGAACAGTATATCAGTGTAGAAGTTAGTATATATTGCAGTGTAGTCAATATCCTTTCCTAAGGTTGTCTTAGTATGAAATGGAGTAGTCTCGTAAATGTCGGCATCTTTGCCTACGAGTAGATCGGAATATAGAACAACTCGCTCTTTGGTTATGCCATACGCATTAAGTAGGATCTCAAATCTCTGTGGTAACAGTACATCATCGGAATCCAAGTATTGGATGAAGTCACCCCGTGAGATGTCATATCCATCATTTCTTGCGCCTGAAGGTCCTGCATTGTTTAGCTTGTACCGTTTGAAGCGCGCATCATGTTGAACTCTATAGTAACGAAATCGTGTATCTCGGGCACAGAAGTCCTGTGCAAGTCTCGGCGAGGAGTCAGTTGAACCATCATCCACGATAATACATTCCCAATGGCTATATGTCTGCTTCAAAAGAGAATCTAAAGTCTGTGCAATATGTCTCTCTGCATTGTACATGGGTACAATTACAGATACCAAAGGTTCCACAACAGTTCCGTGATTCATATGCATGAATGTGGCTTCAACGGAACCTAAACCAATGTTCTTATCAAGTGTGCTGGATTCCCACCATAGAGGCAATTGGCGGGTACATCTTTTGTAACTACAGATCCTGCCGCAATGATTGCGTTAGCACCTATGGTCACCCCTTTAAGTATGATGCAATTCATACCGACCCAGACATTATTGCCAATAACAATCGGTTTGCTGAGGGGTTGTTTCATGCGTTCAAAATAGCTGATGCAGACTCTATGTGAATCATTATCGACAATAACTGTCCCGGGCCCGAACATACAGTTGGCACCTACGGTGACTCTTTGATTGCAGTGAATAATGATGCCGTTCAGTCTGCAATTATCACCAATGGTCACCACAGCATCGGGCAAGTAGGTGTTAATGGCGGTGCGATAGATAGAGCCATTCGGGTAAGAATGAAGAACGATGCTGCTACCCAAGACGATGTTTCCGTGGTTGCAAATATGCAAGTCATTACCAAAGCATCCTGCGCCAAACTGGACATTGTGATGTTTCAGTATCAACTGTGCTCTATGTACACGAATGAGATATAAAGTCCGTGCGTGGCATGATCTAACATGGCCCCACACGCAATTAAAGAGTTTCTTGAGCATTGTTGATGTGAATATTGTAGTGCAAACAAGCTATAACAAGCTACACAGGCACGGCCACAGCTTGCGCCGCGGCTATAATTCTGACAATGTCGTTGCCTACATTGAACAGAGCATCAATGACAGACATGTACGGCTCAAACGTCGCTCTCCTGTGCTGGGTATAGACAGGGTGCCGAAAGTTCTGGTAATCCACCCTAATATTATCAAAGTAGTTTGGCACCAAGTAATCTTTGCCGCTGCCACCAGCCAAATACACTTCGGCATGGAGCATCTTACAGATGTTGGCAAGCAACTCCGATTTGGAACCCGATGCATTCAACTCGGAAGCAAGCACGATGCGTTTTTCAATACCCAGAGAATGCAGAACGAATTGTAACAATGCAAAATTCAATACTGAAAGTCTATCTGTATCTAACGAATATGAAGCTCTAAAATCATAATAGTACTGCTCAAAGAAGGGTGCTTTACCATAAGCCTGTTCGATTTTGTTCAGGTTCTTCCTCCGCATGGTTGTCCAGTTGGCGGTATGAATCTTGATATTCATAATCTTGTCAATGTGGGCGACAACAGGAACCGTAATGTACTCAACGCCCTGATTGGTATATATCTTGTTCCTGTTCTGAAAGTAATTCTTCTCATAATCAACGCAATCAAGCAATACTAGTGTATCACATCTGGACACTTTCTCGAAAAACCCTAGATACGACAAATGCTCAGGCTGATGAATTGTAACGACACTCATTTGACTAATCTCAGAATGTAGAATTTTTCGGCATATTGCGCACCACACTCGAGACCCCGTATCAGCGCTAGAGCCCGGATACCATCCTCGTTGAGTGGCGAAGGGCGTTGACTAAGTTGACTTTTGTAGCAGTAACATAGCGCGACCTTCTGATCGATAACATCGCTGATATCGTGATACCAACTGCCGCCATTGATATCATCATAATGATTGCCGACAAAGGGATATTCATACAATGCAATCAGTTTAGGATTGTAGCCTGCTTTTAATCGGAAAGCTATTAGCGAGCACTCATATATTTTCTTATGATCCTGATGGTGTGACGAATAATTAACAAAGACCTCGTCGGGTTGCACTTCGTCAAGTATTTGGTCGATCTGTGAAGCAATTGTCAGCGCGGGTAAGGTGTCAAGCATGGCATCCATGTTCTTACATATTATATAAGACGCCGTAACATGCAACAGTTTCTTGACACTCTCGAACTCGGCAATGCGGTGCTCGAAAATCTGCTTTGGATTATTACCGCCAATTGTTCCAAAGGCAATGTGGATTTCTGCGCCATTAGCGGCTTGATGAATGAGATAGCCGCCAACACCGAGTGCTTCATCGTCAGCATGTGGTGCAATAACAAGTACCTTTTTCATATACATTGAGGGGTATCAGCTGTTATGACCTGACGTTCGTCCATTATAGCATGGTAGATTCTGTCGCAGTTGTTAGCATCATGAAGGGGAAAGAACTTCCTTACTCGTTCTTTAAAGCGCTCATTCATCTCACAATCATGGTTTAGATGCATATGTATATGCTCTAGCAAGTTGTTTTCATCTTCAAGAACTTCGCCAAAACCTGCCTCTCTATCCTGAAAGTATGAATGGTCAAGCTCTATTCTGGTAATGACGTCTTCGGGAAGATGATAATACAATACAGGCTTGTACATGTAGGCAAAATCAAAGCTGACGCTTGAGCTGTCCGTGACTAATAGCGCTGACTCCTTTAGTAATTGCTGTACCGTGTAGCTGCATTTGTCTGCTAAAACAACACGATCACTAGGCGTTGTGAAGCAAGTCAGATACTTCTGGACTTCGTAATGTGGGTAAAATACCAACCGATAGTCATACTCGTCAAGCAAGCGAGTCAACACGGCATTGTTCAGAAGACTCTGAAGACACTTGAAGTAAGCAGTACTGCGAAAATACTTGGTGCTGTTCTGGCGATCGTTGGACCATATTGTTTTGCGCCACGAAGGCATCAGGAGGATCTGCCGCTTGGTTTTGTTATCATGGAGCCCGTCAAATCTTGCGAAGCCGGTGTATTTCACTTCGGCCGGACTATAGCCGAAACATGTTTTGACGAAGCTGTACTCAGGACTGGCCCCGCAGATGAACAAAGAAATCGAGCCGCGTTGTTTACCATAGGCAGCAGAATTATCAGCAAGTGTTATGCCATGCTGGAGAAATATATTCCTCGCACGTTCAGGAAGCACCAATCTTCTACGCGTAACGATAGAAAGTGGAAAGGAATAACGATCATGTGAGCTAACAAAATACGTACAGGCATAAAAGAGAACTCTGTGTCTGAGAGTATTATAAGGTACAAGTGGACCAAGCATGGTAACCATATTGTATTGCGCGCTATGTGGTTGCAGAATGTAGTAAACGTTCTCCTGAGGCTGTGCAGTCCGTAAATATCGGTAGAAATAATAGCCATTTTCCTGGGCGGTGTCAGGCCGCTCACAAACCAGCCAACTGGGATGCCGCTTAACAAGCCTGAACACAGAAGCAAGAAACTGGTATATAGTAATCTCGCACTTTAGCAAAATAGTTAGTACTAAATTCTTGATGGACGGCAGCAGTATCACACGCATTATGTCGAAAGGCAAGAAACATGCGCTCTTGTGAAGCAACCACGTGCTTCGCGATAGCTTGCGAGCTATCAAGAGAAGCTGTGCCGCTAATGTTGCTGGCCATTTGATCCGCAACACAAACATAATGTAGAAGTACATTACCGGATTTGCCTTTCTTAAGTTGAGAGTATCATGCTTAAGATAGTGCAACAGTTTCTGCTTATGCAATGGCCAGTTGCTTGTATAGACCAAGCGTGCGGCCTCGATATTCCGCACTAATGAAAAGTGGCGTAGGATTATCTGCTTATTCAAGACTGGCGTATCTCGATAGCGCAGTTCCATAATGTCGAAGAACAGCTTGTGAGAATGAAAAAACGAATCCCAGTCTGCTGGCAATTGCTCGTTAGGTTTAGATAGCGATCCTTGCCTATTGCGATAATAGTAAAAAGGCGCGTTTATAATTGCTATTCGCTCACATTTCAGCAGGTATTCCGCCATGACAGGCTGATCTTCGCCCACAATAGGGAGTTGTTCAATATCTTTAAGTAAATGTCGGCAGAACAATTTATTCCAAACAGGCAGAATACTTGGATAAAGAAGTGGCTCATTCAACACATATTCGATAGAATACGACCCCTGAGGAATGGATTCCGTATATGTTGCAACGCCATCCTCCTCGACGCAAGTTATGCTGCACCAAGCCATTTGTGCGTTTACATCAACTATTGTCTTATACAACGAATCGAACATCTGGGGAGCAACGAAATCATCGGAATCGACAAACCCAATGTATAGAGCATTAGCGTGTGCCACGCCTGTATTACGTGCCGGGCCTAACCCCTTATTGCACTTGTGTGTTAGTATTGTGATTCTCGAATCTCTCTTTCCATACTCTGCTAATATTAAATCAGAACCATCAGTGGCTGCGTCATTTACACAGATAATCTCAATATCAGTCAAAGTCTGATTAAGCAGACTGTCGAGGCAACGTGATAAGTAGTGCGCGACATTATACACAGGAACTATAACAGACACTTTAGGCATAAAACGAATCATGCTATTTGAACAGCTTGCGTGCAATCCTGCACGGTGTTAATATGAATCTTCCCACCTTATAAGCTTTATAGTCAAAGTGTTGTACGGTACGCCTTAATTTATTTAGTTCTACATAGTCGAGATACAATAGCGGGAAGTGTTGACGTATAATGCAATGACGTTCTTCCTGCATTTCATTCCAATTATCGATGTTGCATGAAATGCCGGATGTATCATAGTAAACGACATTTGTGTCAATATACAAGTGTGAACAAGCGTGCTTTACTAAAGCGAGAAGACAGAACTCCCAATCGGAAGCATATTTGTATCTCTCATTATAGCAGCCGATGCGTTCAAACAACACACGTTTAATGAAGGATGCTTGATGCGGAAGGGCACTATTAAAAAGGAAACTTAACCTCAAATCCTGCGTGTATTTCTTAATATGTTTTTTCCCATCACTATATTCATCAATTGTGTTGCCATACACAATATCCTCATGAAAGTTCAAGCGAAACACTTGTTCGAGGACGTGTTCATGACATAAATAATCAGCAGAATTTAGCAACAGACAATACTCTCCCTTGGCTTGGCGTATGCCTTTATTCATGGCATTGTAAATGCCTGAATCGGGTTCACTGATCCAATAAGTTATTCTGTCGCAATACTTACGAATAACGTCAACGCTACCATCGGTGGATGCATGATCAATTATGATGTAGTCAAAATCAGTATAGGTCTGGGTCACAACACTGTCAATGGTTTTCCTTAGCCCATCGGCATTGTTACGGTTAATGGTGATAATGGAGAGTTTCGGCATGTAAAACCGAGGTTATCTATAAAAACGCAGAGTCTTATACATATTGTCTCCAATAAGCGATTTGATGAATCTAATGACTTTAGATCTAAATCCAATTTTCTGAACATATCTCAGTCTCTTACAAACAACTGCTGCTCTTTCCTCTTGCGACTCACATGTTTCGGGCAAGATTAGAACTGTCTTGTTTCTCTCAAAATAATACGACAACGGTGTCAAAATAGATTGATCATGCCTGTGAAGCACAAAACACTCTTCTTGATCGGAGGTTTCACTGCCAAATGGATCTGATACTAATTCTGGATACAGCAGTGATATTCTCAACCACTGTTCAATCAGGTTATTGTACTTGCCCTTACAAATAAGAAACCCAGCAAGTATTTTATTATATTCTCTCCAGTGCTCGTCTGCAAATAATCTATCAAAATACAATAATGTAGTCTTCTTAGTCCAGTGTTTTATTTTTGGAGAATCACAACCAATAAAATCTTTCCAGCCATAATCCACATCGTTGCGATATTGAAAAACGATCGTATCATAGTTGCTCATCTCGCAAAAGTAAATATTCCATTCGTGTGAACGTCTTAAACAATTTCCGGCATCTGAATAGACTACTATATCATCATCCGCGCAAGTTTGTAATGTTTTCCATAATATATATGGTTTCCATATCCAGTAACCTCCGCCTTTTTCGAAAGCCATTAATGGAGAACATCTGATAAACAATGGTAAATCTTCTGGAGTATAAAGAACTATTTTATCGAATATACCCAATTTATTGGCCTCATATCCAATTCGTTGTAACGTGTTCCTAAATGGTCTATCGCCATATGATATGAAAATCGTTTTCATGGATCAAGTCAAGAAGAGAAAACCTGCTCCTTTGTCATACTCAAAAGTATGACCTGTTTTTGTAGGATATCCTTCGTAATCAAAAAGAACGGCATTTTCAACAACCATATGATGGGAAACGCCAGGATTAGTCAAATATATATTGATATAGTACCGTCCTCTGTTCAGTTCTTTCGGTAACTTAAGAGTGTGCTCGATTGCAAAGTTGCCTAATGGATAGGTGGGAGTTACTCCTAAATAGTGACCAGGGCTATAGAAGGCCAATGGAGTGTGGTTCCTGTCGCAAATACGCAGTTCAAGCCCTATTCGTTGTGCCAATTGCAGTACACCACGAATTGCTATTCTCAGAGTACTATGGGTACAATTTAACTTTATTGTATTATGGTTTGTGTCGTTGATTCTAATGTCATCGATTGTTAAGTAGTGGGCTGTAAAACCAATATTGTCTACAAAACACCTATCAACATCAATATCACATTGCAGGTAGCGAGTCACTACATCATCTATATGTCCTGAATGTGCAACCTCCCCATTCACTAATAATATACCAGTGTGACACAGCAACTTTATACTAGCGATATTGTGACTCACAAAGAGAACTGTCCTTCCAAGGCCGGCGACATCCTTCATCTTCCCCAGACATTTCTTTTGAAACTCTGCGTCTCCCACCGCTAGTACTTCATCCACCACCAATATCTCCGGCTCGAGGTGGGCGGCTACTGCAAAAGCCAAGCGGACGTACATGCCGCTGCTATATCGCTTGACGGGCGTGTCGATGAACTGCTCCACACCCGAGAAGTCAACAATCTCATCGAGCTTTCGTGATATTTCGGACTTTTTCATGCCTAATATCACGCCGTTCAGGTAGATATTCTCGCGGCCAGTCAGTTCGGGATGAAAGCCTGTGCCGACTTCGAGCAAGCTGGCGATGCGGCCTTTGAGCTTGATCTCACCGCTGGTCGGGGCAGTTACGCGCGAAAGGATCTTGAGAAGAGTGCTCTTACCTGCACCGTTGCGACCGATGATGCCCAGCACTTCACCTTGTTTCACCTCTAAATTAACATCTTTCAGAGCCCAGATGGTTTCTCCGTCGCGATTGCCATGATCTTTCTCGCCAATCTTTAGATGCGGGTCGGGTTGACCGCGCAACTTGGCCCACCAGCGGTGGACATCACCGCGAAAGGTGCCGGTGTTGATCACGCCGAGGCGGTAGCTCTTTGACAGATGTTCGACGGAAATTACTACGGACATGGGAAAAGCTGAAAGCTGAAAGTTGAAAGCTGAAAGTTACTTACAAAGTTACATAAAAAGCGGAAAGCGGACAGCTGAAAGTTGAAAGCTGAAAGCTGAAATTGTTTGCAGAAAGCAGAGAACAGAGATTGGGGAAAAAACTAAACACTATTCTTAGCAGATCTTTCTTTTGTTCGCTTCGCGATTGTGGTGAGGATCGCGATCAGGTCAGACGCCTCTTGTTCCAATGGTCCCGTCATGGCTTGGTCCAGGCCACATTCTTCTCGGAGCAACTCAAGCCACAAGAGTGACTCGTCGGCTTCTTGCATGGCTCCCTCCAACTTGGAAACGAATTCTGCGTCGGATCGGGCGCGAGAAGCTTCCCGCACGTGCGCCGCAACGGACGTGCCAGAACGTAGTAATTGCTTGCCAATAACTCTGACTTCTTCACGCGCCTTTGGCAATTTCACGTATAACCGAATTGTTGCAGCAGCAAAGCTCTTCGTTCTTTGCCGAAACTCGTCTGTTAATCTTCCTTGATACATCGTAATACAAAAGCTGAAAGCTGAAAGTTACTTACAAAGCTGGAAGTAACAAGGTGTAAGCTGAAATAGCGGAGCACGGTCAATGTTTCTTCCGCACGTCATCGTATCCTCCCAACTCGTCTACACAGAGGGATCACTGCCGCACTTCTGCAATCCTTCTTGCGCTTTTTTCGGTTTTGTGCGGCTGTCATACCCCTGCTGTTTCTCGGCGGCAATCAGGGGCGATGTTGTTGTCGCTGCGGCCCGATTGGCGGCCATTTCCACTTGCTCATAAAGCGTTTCAGGTGCGATGTCGGCGCCATTGGGCCAGCAAATCGTACCGTTGGCAACGCGGGCGGCACGGAAGCATGCCATGTCCTTCAACGCGGCGAATACGGGGCCCCTGTCGAGATAGCCGGCGAAATCCACCTGACCGGCAACGCCATTGTCAAAGACGATATGGTACACGTAGCCGCCACAGTAGGTTACTGATTCCACATTATTGAAGTTCCACATGGTACCCCCATTAAACAAGCGGTTCGATTTTGTGTATTTCCTTGCCCGATCCGGCAAGTTCCCAATCCGAGGCCAGTTCCGACGAATGAAGGTCAATCCATTCGCGGAGCAGCCGCAGTGCTGTGCGCGACGCGAGATCACCCCTAAGCACGTTGCCACGGAAATCAATTAACGCCTTACATCCCTGAAACTCGGCGTGGAGATGCGGCGGATTGTGGTCGTCATAGTACATCTGGACGACGATACCGAAAAATCGAGCTATTTCTGGCATAGTTCTGCTTCCGGGTTGCACATTGCATTCGGATTTCTCATTGTACCATTTTCAGCTTTCACATGCTTCCGCTAGTGCAATTTCAACTTTCAGCTTCCAATCTCGCCGTTGGCGTGATCCACGCCGATGGCGGGACTAGCCCACCCAGCTCCAAGCAGCTTTTAGCTTTTTCCCAGTTCCCTCGTCCACATTTCAGCTTTCTGATTTCATATTCTTACCTTCCATCGCATTCCCAATTTCAGCTTTCAGCTTTCAGCTTTCAGCTTTTTGCGGACGCGCATCACACGGTATCCATAAACGTCGTCTCGACGTGATTGAAGAGCAGCGCGCCGAGGAGAAATATCACCAGCGTGAACCCTGCGCTGTACAGAAGCCAAATTGGATGAATGTCGCTCACACCCAGAAAAGCAAGCCGAAAGACCTCGACAATCGGCGTCATTGGATTCGCGAGAATGAGCCAGCGCCAGCAGCCGTGTATGCTGGAGAGCGGATAGATCACCGGTGTGGCGTACATTGCCAGTTGCACACCAAACGTGACCAATTGCTGCAAGTCGCGATATTTTGTGGTCAACGAAGAGATGATGATGCCAAAACCAAGCGACATGAACGCCATGATGAGCAGCAATGCAGGTAGAACTGCGATCCAAACAGTCAGATGTACGTTTGAGCCGGCGAGCATGAAGTAGGCAAGAAATCCAATGAATATGGTGAGACGTATAGTAAACGAAATCAGGTTTGAGATTACAAGCGCCAGCGGGATGCACAGGCGAGGAAAGTAGACCTTGCCGAAGATGCCGGCGTTGGCAATGAATGTGTTGGAAGTACTCGTGAGACATGTGCCAAAATAGAGCCAGACGGTATTGCCCGCCATGTAAAACAGGAACGGGGGCAGGCCATCGGTGGACAGCTTCGCGATATTGCCAAAGACGACGGTAAAGACAACCGTAGTCAACACGGGCTGGATGATGTACCAGAGCGGTCCAAGAATGGTTTGTTTGTAGAACGCGACAAAGTCGCGCCATACCAAGAGCTGGACCAGGTCGCGGTAGCGCCAGAGGTCGGCGAGATGCAGATCGCACCATGCGCGCTTTGGCCGGATGATGAGGTCCCAGGCGGGTGGGGCGGGTAGGCCGTCGAGTGTGGGCATATTAAGGAAAATGCTGAAAGTAGAAAGCTGAAAGCTGAAATTGATGACGGAGGACCAGGGACGGAAGACGGGTTAAGGGAAAAAGCTGAAAGGCGACATTGAGAGACCGGAACACGAACCGAGGACTGAGGACGGCAGGTGAAGAAAGAGGTGAAAAGATAGAACGTTGAAAAACTGAAACACTTAAACACGAAAGAACTGAGAAGCAAAAAAACCTACTTACAGTGTGATATATTCGAAATTGGGTTTACGCGGGTAGAAGAAGAATATCCCAAACATTACCATGACATCGCGCAGGATGTAGTATGGCATCAATTGCAGACGGTTCACAAGACTTATATGCCGCTGTTTCGCCACTTTCATTACTATTAGAAGAGGATAAGCAGGCAAGAGAACATAACTACGGCAGAGCGCGGAGGCCATTGTGGTCAGCAATAAAGCCACTGCCGTGTAATCATGGGTCATCAGCCGCCTAACCGTTGGCAATGCAGATATATACCGCCGATACAGTACGGACTTGGCGTACAGCACATCCCCATTTACCAAAGTTGACCAAAGTCGATGTGTGTGTAAATAGGGAATGGTGTAGTGGTTTGCCATTTTTGTTTCGACACGATACACTTTCACACCCGTTCTATAGAGTTTCATACACAAGTCGCCGTCCTGTGCTTTTCTCATTCTCTCATCCATGCCACCCACCTTTTCCCACACGCGCTTGAGAATAACAAATACACCGCCGGTGAAGTAGATGCGCTCGGCAGGTTTGCAGGGCTGTGTGCGCCAGAGTGAAGCTACTGTGTTGCCCTTCGCATCATATTGGTATTCGTATAAACTACCGGTGACGAAATCATAGCGTAGCGATTGGCCGTCCATGACAGCGGGAATGAACTGTGGATTGATGGCCATATCACCATCGATGAAGAACAGTATGTCGCCTTTGGCGTGTTTGGCACCAATATTCCTGGCAACGGCGGCATTCCACCCCATGGTGATCTTGTAGATGATAACTTGCGGGTACTTCTGGACAATGGCCACGGTGCCATCGGTCGAGTTCGAGTCAATGTAGAAGATTTCTGCATCCGTCAGTTTGTTAACATTTATTGTTTCGAGAACCGAAACAATACAGCGCTCGATGTTGCGGGCTTCGTTGCGGCCGATGAGGATGAAGCTGATCATGTGTGATCAGCGTGTTTAGATGGTTCAATACTTTGGTGTTTCGGGGCTGGCGGCTGTACTTCGGTGCTTAAGTGCTTCGGGGGATCAGTGTTTCGGTTGTGTATGAAACTGATTATTCCGCGAATTATGCTGGACGCGCGGTCGCGTCTGTCTTGCGCAACGTCTGGTGTCACATAGTGCAGGTCTTCGGCAAGATAATACATGCTTTGCACTTCACCAGCCGATCCTTTCGCCACATCGAACAGGTGTCTCGTAGTTGGTGCGGTGAACCGCTGAAAGCCCTCGGCAATGTTGTTCATGATCGAAACAACCGCGCGCTGAATCTGATCACGAAAGCCCCAGTCCTTGCAGTGCGCGAAATCACTATACACGAGTCTGGCGAGCTCTCTTGCTTCTTGCCAGATTCGCAGGTCTTCATATCGTTGAACAAGCGCCATGTTCGCTACCACTTAGGCTTCACCAAAGTACTAAAACACAGAAACACCAAAGCACTGAAATCTACAGAACCACCGAATTACTTAAGCACAGAAATACTGAAACACCCAAGAACCGAAGCACTCCTCACCGCATACATGCGGTGAGGAAGCGGTCCCAGACGGCGGTCGCGCGCTCATAGCTGAACTGCTCGCGCAGGGCGAGCACATTCGTACGAATGCGCGTGTAGAGTTCGGGATTGTCGAGCAACCTCAGAATACAGTTCGCCAGAGCTTGATGATCGCCCACCGGAAAGAGCATGCCAGTTTCGCCATGTGTGATGTAATTTGGTATGGTACCGACTGGCGTGCAGACCGGCACAAGCCCGCAACACATGGCTTCTACAGTTGCAAACGGGAATCCCTCCATATTAGAGGCGATGATACTTATTCGAGACCTTTGTAGGTAGGAAAATACATCAGTGGACTGCCCCGCAAAATCGACATTATGCCTGACATCGAGTTGCACTGCCAATTGCTCCAATGACGTGTGCAAGTGCCCTTCGCCTACAATACAGAGACGTGCTTGTGGGTGACTCGTTGTAACTAAGGCCATCGCGCGCATAAGTGTATCGACACGCTTGCGTTCTATCAAATTTCCTATGAAGATGCAATCATACTGGGCTTTGCTTGGATTGCCGATGCGTGCTTTGTCAAGGTCAATGCTGTGCGGTAGAACCTTGATTCGATCAGCCGGAAATCCACAGCCAATCATCTCGTCGCGCATTTGTGTGCCGGTGCAAGTAAAGAAGTCTGCACAACGAAGAAGTGGCATCAGGACGTATCCCAGCCAACCCTTCAGTGACTTATACCAGTCAGAACCGACGAACCCGAGGTGTACAGGCTTGCGCCAGAGCTTGGCGGCAATCAGCGCCATCAGACCATACGGTACGGGGTTGAATGAGACAAAAAGGGAAACTCTGTGTCGCAACGGGAACAGCATTAGAACACACCACAGCAAAGACAAAGAAAGCACACGAGAACCGGCATAGGGCACCAACATGAGCACTTTCGGAATGTCACTGTGTTTCAGTAGATTGCGCCGCATTATAGTTACAGAGCCAACCTCCGGATGCAGTGCGAGTGGTGTGATATGATTGCGCAGATTATCTTCACCCATTCGCATGCAACAAACAACCCGCAATGGGGCTCTTGCAAGAGATCCTGTCATTGCGTGTCCGTGACTGTCTCGAAACGTGTCGGTTCCGAAGGAATGCTCCACATGCCCTTGTCATCCTTGTAGCGCATCTGCCAATAGTACACCCGTCCGTTCGTCAACATGCCCTCTGGCACGCTTATACTTCTAATGCCGTTTGTTACTTCGCCACTGTCCCACACTCTCTTTACGCCAAGGTTGATAGAGCGATATGCAACGCTGGGTGTTCTGTTGTCAGAGAATAGAATAGAATTTGTAGTTATTGTCATGTCCGCGCCTATAAGATCTTGATAGCAACGCGAACGACCTGCTGCTGAGACATTCGTGCTGATGACATCATAATTTGCGTAACGATCTCTTGTGGAGAGCCATAGGTTGGAGATCTGTGTCGTAGTCAACATAGCCTTATAGACTCGTATGTCATCAATATCGCCATAGAAGTTGAGCTCGTTCAACGTTGCCGCCGGATCGAGTCTGTGTTTTCTGCCAGCAGCGATGGCAAATGAGTACTTATAGCCAGCGCCTATGTCGCCAGAATCTTTCAGAGCACCATTGATATACAACGCGCCGTTGGTGGAAAATGTTGCGACGACATGCGACCACTCCTGGTCGCCCACCTGCGCCGACAATTTTTTACGATAGCCGTCAAAATCACCCATGGCATAGACACATCCGTTAAAGTATTGAAAGCCTTTGCCATACGTATTCCAACAGTTGTTTGCCAAACCGGCAAAATTGCCGGCGATGATGGACTGCTGCGCTGTGCTGTGCGGTTTCACCCATACGGACAAGGTGGCGTAGTCTTGGTATGGAATATTGCAGTCTATATAATCACATTTACCATCAAACTCGTACGGTGCCACGTCGCCAGACATCCAGGAAGAGCCGCCAAGGGATGTTGGACTAGAGATAACCATGTTGGTAACTCTAACAGCGCAATACGAAGACAGAGCGCTCACCTCACGGATTTGCCACTGAGTGACCACTGTGGCGCTGGTTGAAGAGTCGCCGCTGAAAGAAAGCGTGGGCGTTAGCCCGACATCGACTTCCTTATTATGGGGCATAACATTGACTGGCTGTTTGGACACGTGCACCGAGAACAAATAGAAGGTCTTGTTCTTGAGTCGTAAGTGT
>Ga0268276_1001954_pt1 | contig 18616 bp, 17 predicted proteins | sample saktaG_4_FD_190145 | JGI IMG/M metagenome (GOLD analysis project Ga0268276, IMG submission 190145) | Saline water microbial communities from Sakinaw Lake, British Columbia, Canada - sak_2010_1_5_45m | ecosystem: Environmental > Aquatic > Non-marine Saline and Alkaline > Saline ... | reverse complement strand
AAAGCGGCGTCGCGCGGAATACCGCTTGCCGCCGCACTCCAGAAATCCTGCGCCACGCGCCAAGCTGGAGAGAAAGCCCTGAGCCAGAATCTGAAAAACATAAGAATTTAGATGCGTTTGCCCTGGGGCACGTGAGAGGTCGTCTGGACACCGTCGCGTAAACATGCGATACTCACGACGTCTGTTCAGACGTGGCGTGACGCCGCGCTGAAGTAGTGACCGATTCAAGGGGAGCGGGGTGGCAATGAAGCGATTCGTCTGGGGAGTGGCGGTTCTGGGAATGATGGCGTTGGCGTGCGGCGCGGCCGATATCACGGTCCGCGGAACGGGTGCGAGCAAGGACGCGGTCAGTTTGAGCGGGTTGGCGGGATCGGGCGAAGCGGGGAAGCTCTTTGTGCAGGTCCTGCAAGGCGATTTGGAGCGCTCGGGATGGTTCCGGATCGATCCGGCAGGGCAGATCCAGGTCGTGGGCGCGGCCGCGCCAAAAGCCGATGGATTGGCGGTCTCCAGCCAGGTTTCATGGCCGGGGAAACGCCTGGCGTGGAACCGCTCCTGCGGCTCCCGTGTAGCCGAGGTGCGCAGGCTTGCGCACCAATTGGCCGATGACATGGTCACGCACATCAAGGCCGAGCGGGGCATCGCGTCGACGCGGATCGTTTTCGTCAACCGCCGCGGGCCGAATAACGCCGATCTTTTCATGTGCGATGCGGATGGGCACGGGTTGGTGCAGATCACCCAGGACAATGTGGCGGCGGTCGGGCCGAAGTGGGATCGCGACGGCCTCCACCTCCTGTACACCAGCTACATTCACGGATCGCCCGCTGTTTATCGCTTCCCAGCCACGGGCGGCCGGCGCGTGCCGTTGGCCAAATTCAAGGGGTTGAACACCGGTGCGGCGGTCTCGCCGGATGGCCGCACCGTCGCGTTGATCCTCGGCGGCACGGGCAACCCCGAGGTCCATACGCTGGATCTCGCGAGCGGCGCGGTCACCCGCCTGACGCAGACCCCCCACGCCGTGGAGGCGAGCCCGACGTGGTCTCCGGACGGCTCACGGATCGTCTATGTGGGCGACGCGTCGGGGGCGCCCCAGCTCTACATCGTCGACGTGGCCACCAAGCGCTCGCGGCGCCTGACCTACAACGGGTCCGAAAACGTCAATCCCTCCTGGGCCCCCACCGGGAAGATCGCGTATGCCTCGCGTCGCGGCGGCAGCTACCAGATCGCCGTCCTTGATCCGGCCGCAGGCGGGGAGCCGGACGCCACGCTGACCTGCGGCCCGGACCATGAATCGCCTTCCTGGGCGCCGGATGGCCGTCATATCGTCTGTTCCCGTGCCGAGGGTTCCGGGCGCTCTTCACTTTGGATACTTGACATTCAGGGTGATTCTCCGGTACGGTTATACGCAAATCCGGGTAACTGGATGTCACCCGATTGGTCGGATAAATAGTAATACGGGGTTAGTGCTCCACGGAGTGGTCTGTATGCGTATGAATCAGCTTGTCAAACTGGCGCTGGTCGCGACTGTCGTCGCAACGGGCAGCGGGTGCTCTACGATCAAAGGGTGGCTCGGCGTGGGACCGAAGGGCGGCCTCGATGAGACACATGTTTCAGACGTGCCGTGGGATGCCGAAACGGGTGATATAATCGGGGGAGCGGGATCGTTTGCCGAAACGCGGGAGCGCGTCAACGGCGTGACGTTCGCGCCGGTCTATTTCGGTTTCGACTCATACACGCTGGCGCCGATGGAGGTGTCGAAGATCGAACAGGTTGCCCAGCATCTGATGCAGAACCGGTCGCACGTGGTCTTGATCGACGGGCATTGCGACGAGCGCGGCAGCAACGAGTACAACCTGTCGCTGGGTGAGCAGCGCGCGCAGACGGTCTGCGGTTATCTCGTGAGCCTTGGCATCGACAGCGGTCGCGTGCAGACGCGCAGCTTTGGCGAAGAAAAGCCCGCTTCCTCCGGCCGCTCCGAAGAGGCCTACCGCCTCAATCGCCGCGGCGAATTCGGCATTTATAAGTGACCGTTCACCCCCAGCTCACCGTAGTCTCGGCGGAGGTGTCCGCCGCCTGGGTGGACGCGATGCTCGATGCGCTTTCCGTCCACCCCTTCACGCCGACGGCGTGGGAGGACGTGGAACGGGGGACGTGTTGCATCGACATTTTTCTGGAGGATGCGGCCGCCGCGGCGGGGGTCTGTGACACGGTGCGCGAAACGGGCGCGGCCTTGGGTCTGGCGCTCGCGCCCGTGGTCTCGCAACTGGCCCGCGAGGACTGGACCGAGAGCTGGAAGCGTTTCTTCCGCGTGGAACGCGTCTCCGAGCGGGTGGTGATCCGCCCGGTGTGGGAATCCTACGCGGCCCAACCGAGCGAGGTGGTGATCGACATCGAGCCGGGGATGAGCTTTGGCACGGGGAACCACGGTACCACCCGCGCCTGTCTCGAATTCATCGACCAGATCGCCGGGCAGCGCGCGGGCCGTTCCATGCTCGACATGGGCTGCGGCTCGGGCATCCTCGCCATCGGCGCGGCCAAGCTCGGCTTTCATCCGGTGCGCGGCTTTGACAACGATCCCGATGCGGTGGCGATCGCCCGCGACAACGCGCGCCTCAATGGCGTCGAGGCCGAGCTGGAGGTGTGCGAGCTGGCGGACAACGCGCGGCGCGCCGATGTGGTCGTCGCCAATATCCTCGCGCCGGTGCTGATCGGCCATGCGGCGGAAATCGCGCGCGCGGTTCTGCCGGGGAAGGACAGCGCACTGGTGGTTTCCGGAATCCTCGAGGCGCAGTATCCTGACGTCCTCTCGGCTTTTGCGCGTCACGGTTTTCGCGAGCGGGAGTCCCGAATCATCGCGGGCTGGCGCAGTGGCTGGTTGCAACAAAGCACATGAAGCTGCACGAGACAACAACCCTCGACCGGGCCGTTCTGGCCCAATTGATCGAAGCCCGGCGCGATCCGGACGAGGCGGCCGACTCGCTCGACGAGTTGGGGCGCCTGGCCGACACGGCCGGCATGCGGGTGGCCGGCCAGGTCACGCAGCGCCGGCTGCGTCCCGATGGTGGCACCCTCTTCGGTCATGGCAAGGTCGCCGAATTACGGGAGGCCCTGCAGGCCACCGAGGCCCAAAGCGTGCTGTTCGACAACGTACTGTCGGCGGTGCAGGCTCACAAACTGGGCCAGGCGCTCGGCGTCCGCGTGATGGACCGCACCGAGGTGATCCTGCAGATCTTCGCCCGGCGCGCCCGCTCGGCCGAGGCCCAGACACAAGTCGAGCTGGCCCAGTTGCAGTTTCTTCTGTCACGGATTCCGGAGACCGAGGAGCAGCAGCGTTTCAAGGGCGGCATCGGCATGAAGGGGCCGGGCGAGAGTCATCTGCAACTCCGCAATGCGCCGATGCGCAGGCGGGTGATGGAATTGAAGAAGCGGCTGGCAGCCATCCGGGAGCAGGCCGCGCGCATGCGGCAGAAACGCCGGTGGCCGGTGGTGAGCCTGGTGGGCTATACCAACGCCGGCAAATCCACGCTCCTGAACACGCTGTCAGGGGCCGACGCCTACGTGGATGACCGTCTGTTCGCCACGCTCGACACCAAGACGCGGCTGACGTGGCTGGGGAGCGGCCGTCAGATCCTGCTCACCGATACGGTCGGATTCATCCGCCACCTCCCGCACAGTCTGGTCGCCTCGTTCCGCTCCACGCTCGACGTGGCGGTCAATGCCGACCTGCTGCTGCTCGTCGTCGACAGCGCGCACCCCCGTGTGCGCGATCATCTGGACGTGTGCCGGAAGACCCTTGCGGAGATCGGTGCCGGTGGCGTGCCGACCCTCGTAGTGCTGAACAAATGTGACGACGGAGACGCCCAGGAGGCGATCTCGCATCTGTCCGGGCCCGAACCGCAGGCGATTCCGGTTTCGGCAAAAACAGGTTATGGGCTGGATACCTTGAAGACAGCCATCGTGGAGGAACTCAAAAAATGCTGTTCGTTGTGGCAACTCCCATCGGCAACCTCGGCGATTTGACCCCGCGCGCCCGTGAGGCGCTGCAGACGGCCGAGGTGATCGCCTGTGAAGACACCCGCCGCACCTGGGGCCTGCTGAGCGCCTGCGGCATTCCGCGGCCTGAGTTGGTGTCGTACCGCCAAGGCAACGAGGAGCGCGCCGGCGAGCGCCTCATCCAGGCACTTCAGGCCGGCCGCGTCGTCGCGCTGTGCTCCGATGGCGGCTATCCCGGAATCAGCGATCCGGGCTATCGGCTCATACGGCGGGTGGTCCGGGAGGGCTTGCCCCTCCAGGTGCTCCCCGGCGCCTCGGCCGTGGACATCGCCCTGATCGCCTCGGGTCTCTCCACGGCGAGCTATACGTTCAAGGGGTTCCCGCCGCGCAAACCCGGCGCGCTGCTGCGGTTTTTCGCCGATGCGCGCGAGCAGCCGCACACGCTCATCTGCTTTGAATCGCCCTTCCGGGTCGGCGCCTGCCTTCAGGCGGCGCGCGAGGCGCTGGGCGACCGCGAGGCGGCGGTCTGCATCGAGCTGACCAAGCAATTCGAGCGGGTCGAGCGCGGCTATCTCTCGGAACTCCTTCCGCGGTTCGCAGGCAAGCCCGTCAAGGGCGAAGTGACCCTGGTGATCGCCGGCAGCAATCCCAAATTTGCGCGGGAAGAACCGGATCAGGATTCAGTGGGGCCGCCGCTGGACGAGACACAAAGGGACGGGTTCCCAGGGGACGGACCTTCCGTCGGAACCCACAAACCCGGAAGCGCCGATCGGTGCGGGCGCGAAGCGAGGTAGGGCCGCGACGTCCTCGTCGCGCCGCAGGCCAATGGGTCGGCGCGTGAGGGGCCTCTCCATCATCAGCGGCGCGGCGGGACGCCGTCGCCCTACCGATTGCTTCGCGCATAATCGTAGACCGTACTCGTCGCCCGTACTCGTAGACCGAAAGCGCAAGCCGGCCGACGAGTACGGGCGACGAGTACGGTCGATGCGTTGTCCCGATCCTTGTGCGATCATTGTCGGGCTGAGGGAAGACCCGTCCCTTGCGGGGTCGGAATCCGGAAGAATCAGATTGCCGCCGCCACCGTTTTCGTCTATCTTCAACCGATCATGTGAGGAGGCTGAAATGACAGATCAAATGGGACGGGACGGGCGGGATCCGATTGCGGCGCTGGATCAACTGAAGGCGAATCTGGGACGGGTGATCCGGGGGAAGAGCGGGGTGATCGACCTGCTGCTGACGGCGCTGCTGGCCGATGGGCATGTGCTGATCGAGGACGTCCCCGGCACCGGCAAGACCACGCTGGCGAAAGCGTTGGCGGTCTCGCTCACAGCCCGGTTCTCCCGCATCCAGTTTACGCCTGACCTGCTGCCCACCGACATTATCGGCGGCATGGTCTATTCCGCCGCCAATGGGAGTTTCTCGTTCCGGCCGGGGCCGGTGCAGGCCAACATCGTGCTGGCTGACGAGATCAACCGCGCCTCGCCGCGGACCCAATCGGCGCTGCTCGAGGCGATGAGCGAGCGGCAGGTGACCACCGAGGGCGAGTCGCGTCCGCTGCCGTGTCCGTTCTGGGTGGTCGCGACGCAGAATCCGATCGAGCACAACGGCACGTACCCGCTGCCCGAGGCGCAACTGGACCGCTTCTGCATGAAACTGTCGCTCGGCTATCCCGCCCGCGAGGACGAGCTGCAACTGTTGCGCGATCAGGAGACCGTGCATCCGCTGGATGCATTGTCGCCGGTGCTGGAGACCGATGCGCTGGCACGCATGCAGGAGGCGGTGCGGCGCGTGGACGTGGAGGCGTCGGTCCTGGATTACATTGTGCGGCTGGTGGAGCGGACGCGGCAGGAGCCGCGGCTGCGGCTCGGAGCGAGTCCGCGCGGGGCGTTGGATCTGCGGCGGTGCGCGCAGGCGGCGGCATTTCTGTCGGGCCGCGCCACCGTTCGCCCCGACGACGTGCAGCGGTTGGCGGTGCCCGTGCTCGCGCACCGGCTCATCGTCGACATCAAGGCGCGCCACGGCGGGCTTTCCGGCGAGACGGTGGTCGCCGAGATGCTGCGGGTGGAGCCGGTTCCCGCATGAGTGCGCCGCTTTCGCGTGGCACGACCCTCTGGCAGCGGCTGCGATATCCGCCTGTCGGCCATCAGCACGGCAGGCAGGCCCGGCTGGCGGGGAACTTCCCGCTTGTGCACGGGCTGTACTACTGGCTGACGGCGCACACGACGCTGCGGTTGTATATGATCATCCTGATCGGAATCGCGCCGACGGCGTTGCTGATGCTGACGGGTTTCGAGAGTCCTTTGTTTCTGATCGGGTTCGTGATCACCGCGTGGGTCGCCGTCTCCGTGGCGCTGGGGTTGTTCATGCGCCCGCGCCTCACCGTGACGTGTCAGATGCCGGCGCGCGTGGAATGCGGCAGCGCGTTCCAGATGCGGTATCATGTGCGCAACGTCGGGCGGCGGATTGCGCGAAGCCTCGGAATCGAGACGCTGGTCTTCTCCCATTTCACCCGCCTGCGCCTGCGCCGTGTGTCCCTGGGCACGCTCGAACCGGGTGACGAAGCGTTCGTCACGGGCGGTGGGCGTGTGCTGGCGCGCGGCATTTACACGCTGCCGGCGTTGCGATGGGACACCGATTTTCCGGCCGGTTTCTGGCGCTGGGGACGGACGGATCGCGTCGAGCGTGTGTTGTTCGTCTATCCGCGCTACACGCGCCTGGAATCCCTCGAACTGCCGCTGGGGCCGCGCCATCGCAATGATCTCTCGGCGGCGGTGGAATTGTCGCGGGAGGCCTTCGAGTTTCACGGTTGCCGCGAATACCGCGACGGGGATGTCTTGCGCCACGTGCATCCGCGTTCGTCCGCCCGCCTCGGCGTGCCGGTGGTCAAGGAGTTTCAAGCCGAGGGGCGTTCACGGACGGCGGTCCTGGTGGACACGCGCCGGCTTTTCCTGGGCATGGAGCGCAGCCAGGTGTGGCGGGCGAATCCGTTCGAGGCGGCGCTTGCGCTCACGGCGGCCATCGTCGAGGCCCTGTCGGTGACCGACCGCGTGCTCGAACTGCTGATCGCCGGTCCCGATGTCTACCGGTTCGTCAGCGCCGGGCGCGTGGGGTATTTTGAAGAGGTGCTGGACATCCTCGCCGGGGTTGAAGCCTGTCCGGAGGATCCGCTCAATACGCTGGAGCCACTGCTGTTCGAAGAGATCCGCATGATCCAGAGCGTCTGTCTGGTGCTGACGGGGTGGGACCCACGGCGGGCGCAACTGGCGCGCGAACTCGACGCGTGGGAGGTCGGGCTGAAGATCGTGCTGATCACGCCGGACGGCAGACGTCCGGACGATTTGCCGCTCGATGCAAGCTGCTTCAGTGCCCGCGCCATCCTGCGGGGTGACGCGCAGGCGATTTAGGCCATCGGGAAGAGCCGTATGGAAACGACACCGCACAATCAGGAAAAACGGTCACGGGGGCGTTTGGCCGTGCTGTGGGGCGCCGCCGCGTTGGTGTGGTGCGCCTGGGGATATTGCGGCGGCGAGGGCGGGCGCGGATTGCTGTGGACGACGGCCGTGCTGGCCGTGGTCGCGGCTGTGTTGCCGCGCCCCTTTCCCGGAAACGCGCGCTGGCTGATCTGGACGTGGGTCGCGGTCACGCTGGCCTGTCTGGCTGCCAATGTGGAACGGTTGGCCGCGCCCGAGGAGGTGTGGGATCAACGCTACATTTATGATCGGCTGGCCACCGTCGCTTACGCGTTTGCGGTGAGCGCGTTGTTCTTCCGCCTGAGCAGCGTCGGCGTTACGAAGATCATGATCGGTGCGTTGCCGATGATGATGGTGACGCTCGGACAGCAGGGGGTGATGCGCGTGACAGCGCCCCTGGCCGTGCACGTTTACATGTGGGTGTTTGTCGTTTTGGCGGTCGTGCTCGATCATGCGCGGCAGACGGCGATGGAAAAGGGCGCCGGCGGGCTGCCGTTCAGTTGGCGGGAGAGGGCGTTGCGACTGGGCTGGCTGACTGTGATGCTGGGCGCGGCGGTCACGCTCCGCGCGCCGGTCGAACGCGTGGCCGTGGTAGCCCAACGGAAGCTGTTGGGAATGTCGGGGCACCTGGGCCGGGATCGGATGCCGGGGACCGATCTGCCGCTGTACCGGGCGCTGCCCACGGGCTTTGACGGCCGATTGCGGATCGTGTTGCTGCTTCAGTTCAAATCGGAACCCGGTTACCTGCGCGGAAGCGTCTTCACGACCTACGCCGACGGGCGTTGGCTGTCACCGAGCCCGGGCTCCCCGCTGAAACCGAAGACGCGTCAGGCGGGTCAGTCGGAAAACGTGTATGAGCTGGTTGCGTTACGGGCAGGAAACGACGTTGACGAAATGCGGGTTGAAGTTCTCTCGCCGCAACTGTTGACGGCGCTCTGCCTGCCGGGCAACGCGGTTGCACTCCGAAGCGAAGGTGCCGCACCCCATGCCGATGCAAACGGCATGGTGACGACGGCTGGCGGCTTTCCCCTGCAGTACGGGGCCGACGTGGTCGCAAGCCGCCGGGATACGTGCGCTTATCCGGCTCCCGACGGGCTGGCCGATCCGGCTTATCTCGCGGTGCCGCCCGCGCTGGCGGGGGCGGTCTCGAATTGGACGGAAGGGTGCACGGGGTTGTTGGAGGCGCCAACCGCCGGTGCCGCAGCGCAGTGCATTGCGAACTATTTTGCCCGGCAATTCAGGTATCGTGCCGACGTAAAACTGCGCGCGAAGCCCGATCCGCTCAGCGATTTCATGACACGGCGCGAAGGGTTCTGTGTCCACTTCGCCAGCGCGGCGGCGCTGATGCTCCGTTCGCGCGGCATACCCGCCCGCGTGGTCGGCGGGTATGTGTGCGGCGAATGGGATGCGTGGCTAAAGCGCTGGGTTGTTCGAGAGCGCGAGGCACACGCCTGGACGGAGGCCTGGGACCGCGACGCGGGGCAGTGGTTGGTGGTGGAGGCGACACCGCCGGACGGACGGCCTGAAGCGTATGCGGAACCGGGGTACCTGCGGCATGTGCTCGATCTCGTCATGGCGCTGTGGAAACGGATGATTGCCGCACTCAAGACGGTCAATTTTCTGACGGTGATCGCCGAATGGGGCGCCCTGTTGTTTTGGGCCGTGGGGCGGCTGGTCTGGGGGTTTTGGGGTTTGCTGCTGCTGGTGGCCGGCGGGATCGCCGCCGTCTGGTGGCGCATGCGTGCGCGGCGCCGCTTGAGGGCCCGCGAGGATCGCCTGCGCGCGGCGTTGACGGAGGCGATGTGCCGAATCGCGCGGCACGCGGTCCCCGATCGTTTGCGCCGCCGCGAGGCGGAGTGCTGGGATTTCTGGCTGGCGCGCATCCGGCCCACGTTGCAGCCGGATGCGTTTGCGGAATTGCACGCGCAGGTTGAGCAGTACCAGCAGCTCCGCTATCGGGTGCGGCTCGACAGGGCGGCTGCAGAAGCGTGGCTGGCACGCGACGGCAGAAAACATCCGCCGCAATAAGGAAGTAGTATTGCTTCGCGCCCGCACCGATCGCCGTCAGTTTAAGGAAAGGCGCTTTGCGCGAGGTAGGGCAGCGGCGTCCCGCCGCGCCGCAGGCCAATGGAGAGGAGAAGGGATCAGGGATCAGGGATCAGATCGTTGTCGCAATCGTTGTCGAATGGATCGTTGTCTCTCTCGTTGTCGCGAGCTTTGTCGAACCCTCTATGGGCGAACCGGTTGCGATTCGACAAAGCTCGCGACAAAGAGGGTGGAAAGGCTTAACTTAGCGCCATTCAGGACCGTCCCTTGCGAGGCCTCATCAGAAGACGCGTAACTACTTCCCCTTTCCCTCCATCCGCGAGATGATCAACTCCTGCCATTCCCGGTTCAGCGTGGCGAAGCGGGCGGACCATCCGGAGACCCGCACTGACAGGTTCGGGTAGCGCTCGGGGTGTGCCTGGGCGTCCCGCAGGATGGCCGCGTCCACGACGTCTATTTGCAGGAATATCCCGCCGAGTTCGAGGAAGGCGCGGAACAGGCCGACCATCGCCTGCAACCCCTCTTCGCCGCGGACGGATTCCGGATGGACCTTGAGGTCCAGCGCGGTGCCGCACGGCAGGCGGGAGAAGTCCACGCAGCAGTGCGCGGCGAGTGCGGCGGTGGGACCGGTGTCCGAGCCGGGCGAGGGGGTGAAGTTGGATGCCAGGATCTCGCCTTTCTTGTGGCCTGAAGCTGTGGCCACGCGGTGTGGCAGGAAGTCCGAAGCCTCGCGTCCAAACGTGCTGATGCCGGCGGGTCGCAGGATACCGTGCCGTTGCCGGACCTTTCCGACGAGACCGGTGTAGTCGTCGAACACGCGGCGCATCATGGCCTCGGATTCAGCGGAACCTCCGCCGAAGAAGCCGAAGCGCGTGCGGATCCACTGACGGAGTTCCTCGCGTCCCTGCCAGTCGGCCCGCAGTGTCGCCACGAAATCGTGCAGCGACAAGCGCTGCTCCTCAAAAACGATGCGATGGATGGCGAGGAGGCTGTCAACAACATCCGGAAGGCCGCCGGGATGGGGGGAGAGCGCCGTGTAGCGGGGGCCGAGGTCGTAGTAGGACCGGCCCGACTCGATACAGCCGTCCACGAGGATATCCACGAGAACTGTGGGATGCTGCCAGCGACGCGTTTCATTGAGCAGTTGCGTGAGCCGGAACGCCAGCCGCCGGCGGAAATCCTCGTACAGTTCATCGAAAGTCGTGAACGCCACCGCCGGCATATCGGCGGCGCCGAGTTCCAGCGTATCCTGCAGCAACTGCAGTGCGTCGAAGGCTTGGTACCCGAAGCAGGTCTTGCCGGGAATCAGGAGTTCCCAGCATCCATCGTTGGCGAAGTCGCGCGCTTCCTCCAGGGGATAACCGAATTTCACGAGGGTCGGGATGATGCGATCCTCGTTGTAGATCGCCACGATGCCGCCGCCGAGGCGCTGGATCGCGGCCACGCGCCGGAGCAGGCGCTCCGGCGTGCGCTTCGAGATGCGCACGGCTATGGGGAAGTCGCTGATGTGGAGTTCCTCCACCACGTCGAGGACCAGATCGGTGACGTCATTGGCGACCTCCCGGCCATCCTCGTCCACGCCGGCTAGGACCACGTTCTGGTAGAATTGGGCGTCGCCGCTGCCGAGCCCATCCGCCGTGATCCACTCACAGCCCTTGATCCAGAAATGCGCGAGCAGGTCCCGGGCCTCGGCGAGGGTGATCCGTCCGGCCGCGAGATCGGCGGCGAGGTACGGCCCGAGCATCTTGTCCACACGGCCGAGGCCGCTCCAGTTGCCGCAGAGGCGCTGGAAATCCCAGAGCATCCAGAGCGCCTGCACGGCCTCGCGGAATGTCGAAGGAGGATTCTCCGGAACATTTCGCAGCGCCGTCCGCATCGCCTCGTATTCCTGGCGCTCCTCGCCGGCGCTCGCGGCGACGCGTTCTTCCAGCGTCTGGATGTGACGCCCGTGCCAGACCGCGGCCGCGTCGAGGCAGTCGAGCATGCAACGGAGCAGATCCTCGCCATCGGGGTCGAGGCCTCCCCGGGTGAGGCGCGCGTGGATCTCCGTCCGGATCCCGCGGTAGCCGACTCGCAGCGCCTTGTCGAAACCCAGGGTGGTATGGCTGACCGAGAACATGAGCGGCGCCGGCGGGGTGGATGGGTTGCGGCCCAAATAGGATTGCCGCAGGAGCGGCACGGCGTGCTGCATGGCTTCACGGAGGGTGGCGGCGCCGGCGAGTTTCTCGCCGGGCAGGATCCGGAGCGGCGCATGCGCGGCGATCAGGCGCACCGCCTCCGCGTATTGCCGGTTCGGGGATGGCATCTCGACATAGAAGGCGTCAGGGATAGCGAACGAGGCCGGTTGTACGCTGCGTCCGATCTCGCCCGAGAGGTAGCGCTCCGCAAGCTTGCGTGTTGTTTCCGGAAGACGCCTCGGCGGTTTCTCGCCGGTGGCGACGCCAAAGTCGATGGCGGACAGCGTAGTGGACATGTCAGGACCCTTTCTGAATGACAAGCTATGGGTTCTCATTTCCAGAAATAGCATACCTGAGCCGGTCAGAGAAAACGGCTGACCGACTCGCCCAGCCGCTTCTCGAGCCACGGCACGGTCTTCCAAAGGTCGCGGAGATCCAGATATTCAGCTACGGCCGGGGCTTGTCCGGGTGCCACGCCGTATTCGGCGCGCAACAGGATGTTCTTGGATGTCGCGTCGGTTGAGACGAACTCCATGAGTCGCACCCGATAGCCCAGAATCCTCAGCAGTTGCGCCCGAAAGGTGTCGGTCAGCAGGTCGGCCAGCCGTTCGCGCAAGATGCCGTGCCGGAGCACGGCCTTCATCGCCCCGCCGCCTGCCAGCTCTTTGTTCAACTCATGCTGGCAGCACGGCGCGCAGAGGATTTGCGGGCACTTCCATTCGACTGCCCGGGCCAGCGCCTCGTCCGTCGCGGTGTCGCAGGCATGCAGGCTCAGCGTCAGGGTGGGCCGGATGTCCAACGCGCTGTCGGCGACATCACCGACCACAAAGCGCACCGCTTCGTTGACGCCGAGGTCGGCTGCCAGCCGTCGCGCGGAGGTGACCAGATCGGCATTACGGTCAATGCCGCGCACCTTGACGGAGCGTTTCCGCGCGTGCGTCAGATAGAAATAAGTGGCAAACGTGAGAAAGGCCTTGCCGCAGCCACAATCGGCGATGACGATTTCATCCTCGTCGCCGTCTTTGAGCGTCGTGTCAAGGATGCGCAGGAAGGCATTGACCTGATCATACTTGCCCCGCATCGACGCCTTGATCCGTCCGTCGGGATCGGCAATTCCCAATCCCTTGAGCAGGGGGATGGCGTCGAAATCGGTCAACGGCTGCTGTTTTACGCGGTCGTGCGGCAGCGCCTCGTCCGTTGTCCGGTCCAGCGGTTTGCTGCGCGAAACCAGTTCCCGGCCCTTGTGTGTAATCCGGATGTGCAGGTCGACCGTGGCCGTTTGCAGGTGCAGATCGCGAATACCCGGCTGGCGGATAACGGTCTCAATGGCCTCCCGTGCGGCACTGTCGTCCAGATTGGAGACCGTGACCCGCCCGGCGTCGGTGGTTTCCGCCTGCAACACCCGTCCGGTCTTCAGCTCGACGGGACGGAAGCTCAGCCGCGACATGCGGCCGCCGTAACGCACGACCTGTGTGAGTCGCATAAAGCCCGGTTCGTCAAACACCAGGCGTCGCACCTCGTCTGCCAGCGTTGCGCTCAATCCGTCTTGTGATCCCATAATCAAAGCTCCCGTGACTCGTGAATCCGAAATCATCCGCGTCCCCGCTTACGCGGATTGCGCCACCCGTTCGCACAGGGCCGCCGCCTGCGCCACAAAAGCCCGTTTTTCCGCGTAGGATCCGGGGAAGAACGCGGCTTTGAACCCGGCGAGAACCAACCGCTGCACACCGGCGGTGTCGAGGCCGCAGCACGCCGCCACGCTGCACAGTTCCGCCGTCACCGTCGTGTGCGAAACAAGGCGGTTGTCCGTGCTGATCGCCACCGGAAGCTGCCGTTCGATCATCCTGCGCACCGGGTGATTGGAGATGGCGCCGCCCAGTTCGGGCATGGTCTGCAGATTGCTCGTGGGGCAGACTTCGATGGTGATGCGCCGCGTGGCGATGTATTCAATCAGCGCGTTGACATACCCTTCGCGGTCGGCGATGGCGGGGTTGCCGATCCGCTCCGGCGCAAACAGCCAGGTGCCGTGCCCGATCCGTTCGGCGTGGCACAGGGTGATCGCCTCGTAGATTGACTCGGGGCCGTACGCTTCGCCCGCATGAACGGTTTTCCGCAGGAACCGGCTGTGCGCCTCTTGATAGGCGGCGGCATGGTGCCCGGCGCGGTAACCAGCCTCCTCGCCGGCCAGATCGAATCCGACAACGGGGAGCCCGTCGTGGTCACGGCAGTCCACGGCCACCCGCGCGATTTCCTGCGAGGCGAGCGCGACGATCTGCTTGTGCGGCATGCGCGGGAACGCATCGAGCAGGGAGTCGTAATAGCCGCTCATGCCGCGGGTGAAATTGCGCATGGCGCAGCAGATGACGCCGCTCACAAACGGCATGTCCGCGCCCGACGCGACCGCCGCAGACGCGCGAAACTCCCGTTCCGCGCGCGCCAGACCCGCCGCAACGGCTTTGAGCACGCCGCCCAGCTCCTGACCCCGTGTGACGAGCATCTGAGGGGCCAGTCGTACTTCCATGTAGCGCACGCCCTCGGCGATCGCATCCTGCGCGAGCTCATAGGCCACCCGTTCAAGCGCCTCGCCATCCCGCAGCACGGCGCAGGTGTAACGGAACCCCTGCAAATACTCGGCCAAATCGCGGTAAACCGGCTTAAACACCAGCTCGCACAGGCCGGCCGACGTCGCGGAGGGGAGTGTGACGCCCCGTTCGCGCGCCAGATCAATCAACGTCTCGATCCGCAACGATCCGTCCAGATGAACATGGATGTCGCTTTTCGGCACCCGCTTGATCAATTCATGAACAGTCATGTGGAGAGTATACAAGACCACCCCCCCTGACGGCCAGAACGAACACAGAGGCACGGGGACACAGAGAAAGGGGACAGGGTTCAGGGTTCAGGGAAGCCGCCGGCCTGCGGCCGGATGGAAAAAAGATGAGACGCGTTCATAATCATAATCATAATCATAATCGTAATCCTTTCTCCACCAGGAGATTAAGATTAGGATTAAGATTAAGATGGCAAAAGCCCCTTAAATAAGTGTCATTGGTCTCAGATCAGGAAGCGCGCAAGCGGGCGGCGGCGTCCCCGCCGCGCCGCTGATGATGGAGAGGGACCTGAAGGTGCTTGCAAAACGGCCGGGTTGCACGAGCCTCGCCGCTTTCGAAAAACAATTTCAAAACAAATTGTTGATGCCGGCTGGCGCTCGGTTGTATCTGGCGCGGTGCAAAGTCATTTTCCGGGAATCGGCAACCAATCCCGGTCGAGATCAGGAAGTCTGAATCTACTGAATCTGCGGACGCGCGTGTGTTCCGTGGGCAGGACGTTAGGGAAGACCAACCCCTAAGCGAGCATCCTTGTTGACAAATTCATTATAGTGAATTTCGGCAATCATTTTGCTTGCGCCAATGGCAACATATTGTTTATTATTCATTCAAATGAACGCCCAAGAAGTAGGTGGAATGATCAGGAAGCGCCGGGCCTCGCTGGGGATTGACCAGCGTACGCTGGGCGAGATCTCGAAAACGGCTGTCCATACCTTGAGTAACATCGAGGTGGGGAGGGGTAATCCCACGATGGCAACGCTGGATCGGGTGTTGATCGCACTGGGAATGGAGATTCGCATTCAGGTGAAGCCGTAGGAGTAAATCATGAACCGAATTGGAAAAGTCTATTGCCGGGGTGTGCTTGCCGGACGCATCCAGCAGGTGACGGATGGTTACCGCTTCACCTACGACTCTCAGTACCTGGCGTCGGCTGGCACGAGACCGATCAGCCTAGTCCTTCCCAAGCAGAGCGAACCCGTGCTGTCGAAAGTCCTGTTCCCGTTCTTCTACGGGTTGCTGGCGGAGGGCATCCTCAAGGAGACGCAATGCCGAAAACTGAAACTCGACGAGAACGACCACTTCGGCCGCCTGCTGAAGACCGCCAACAGCGACACGATCGGCGACATCACCGTGGTCGAGGAACCGGAGGCCTAGATGTACCGCTGTCTGTCAACCTTGTGTGACCTTCCGAGCGAAGGCTACAGCGCCGTGGCGCGACGCCTGCTGGCAGGAGGCAATCGCACGTTTCCGCATCGGCTGACATTCAACCGTGCCGACGTGGTCGAGTTCCGCATGCAGGCTGCGGAGCACATGTCCATCTCGGGGGTTCAGGACAAGGTTTCGCTGAAGCTGATCCGCGGCAAACTTACGCCGACCGAGAAGGACGGCGAGTATATCCTGAAGCCAATCCCCACGGCCGACATCCCCCGGTTCAAGAACGACATCCCGGCCAACGAGCACCTCTCGATGCAACTGGCGGCGCAGGTCTTCGGTATCGCCACGGCGGTCAACGCCGTGATCTGCTTTGCGGACGGGGAATGTGCCTACATCACCCGACGGTTCGATCGGCGCAACGGCCTGAAGATCGGGCAGGAAGACTTCTGCCAGCTTTCCAACCGGACGGAGGAGACGACCGGCAGAAACTACAAGTACGCTGGAAGCTACGAGGAGGTCGGCCGCATCTTGAAACAGTTCTGCAAGGCGTACCCCGTGGAGATCGAAAAGCTCTTTGCCCGGATCGTCTTTAACTACGTCTTTTCGAACGGGGATGCCCACCTCAAGAATTTTTCGCTCTTCGAGAGCGCGTTCGGCGACTACATCCTGACGCCCGCCTATGACGTGATCTGCACGTCGCTGCATTTTCCGGAAGAGGCACGGACGGCCCTTGACCTGTTCGATACGTTCGAGACCGAGAGCTTCCGGCAAAACGCTTTTTACAAGCGGACGGACTTTCTGAAACTGGCCGAGTGCTACGGCATGAACAGGATCCGAGCCGAGCGATGCCTGCGCCAGTTCGCCGACAGCGAAACCGCCGTGGTCGGCCTGATTGAACGCTCATTCCTGTCCGAGATGGCCAAAGTTGACTTTCAGGACCGCTTCCGTGACCGATTGCGGGCGGTCACGGACTAACACCTCCCTTGGAAGTTGGGCGTTGGGTGTTGGGTGTTGGGCGTTCAAATCCCTTAACTTAACACCTATGCCCCCCCCGGCTTATGAGCCTGCGTGCGCTTCTTGGGCCTTCCGGGGCTATCCACGGGCTTTTCTCCGCGCCGTCCCCAACTCCGCATCGCGTCTCTCTGTCTGCGGCGCCGCACGGCGTCGTCACGGACACCCTCTTTGTCTTCTCAACTTGCACTTAGTCGCCACTCTTAGTCGGTTACGCTTAGTCGACCCGCTTAGTCGACTAAGACGCACGATTAAGAGTGGCGGTTAAGAAGGCGATTAAGACAAGAAGAAGGGGTCATACTCCGAGCGACGCGAGGAGGCCGCCATCCACGGGGACCACGGCGCCGGTCACATAGGTTGCGGCATCGGACACGAGCCACAGGGCGGCCCCGATCATTTCACCGGGTTCGCCGTACCGGCCCATCGGCACCTGTTGCACGATCTGGCTTCCCCGGTCCGTCGGGTTGCCGGTCTTTTCGTCCACCAGCAGGAAACGATTCTGGTCGGTCAGAACGAAACCCGGCGCCAGTGCATTGACACGGATGCGCGGGTCGTATTCCCGCGCCATATGGACGGCCAGCCACTGGGTGAAACTGACGACCGCCGCCTTGGCGTTCGAGTAACCGACGGCCCGTGTCAGCGGGCGCACGCCGCCGACCGAGGCGACATTGAGAATCACGCCGCGCTTTCGTGCGGCGAAGCTGCGGCCGATGACCTGGCAGGGAATCACGGTGCCCGTATAGTTCAACCCAACGGTGTTCATCAGGTCGGCGACGGCAATATCGAAGAACGGCAAGTCCGGCGAGGTCGTGGCTTCTTTCCGGCTGCCGCCGGCGCCGTTGATCAGGATGTCTACGTCTCCGAGCGCGGCGGCGGTTTCTTGCGCGGCGCGTTCGACATCGTCGCGTCGGGTCACGTCACAGGCGATCGCGACGGCGGCGCCGCCGCCGCGCGTGATGCCGTCCGCCTGGCGCGCGGCCGCCGCGGCGGACAGGTCCCAGATTGCGACGCGGGCTCCGGCGTCGGCGAGCGCGCGAGCCACGGCCCCGCAGATGGCGCCGCCGGCGCCGGTGATCACGGCCGTTTTGTCCTTCAGGCCGGGAAGAAACAGGTCGGGTGTATTCATGTCAGGTTTGCCTCAGTTCGCACACTTCGCCGTCGGGGCCGCGAAAGTAGACGACCCACACTCCTGGCCTGAACTCGACGGGGTCGCTGAGAAATGCGACGCCTTTTTCGCGCAGCCGCCGGCAGTCCGCCGGCACGTCGTCGCTCCCGAACCCCACGTGGATCCATCCGATATCGGACTGCGGCCGGTCCGACGGGAGGGCGGCGCCGCGCGGCCGCGCGTACTCGAACAGCTCGAGCATGTTGCCGCCGAGCTGCAGGTGAGCGATGCGCGCCCTGGCGCCGGGCAGCGCGGCGATGGTCCCCAGCATGGCATCGTCGCGCGGCTCGATGATGCGGATCAGCTCGAACCCGAGGATGTCGCGGTAGAACGCGATCGATCGATCGAGATCGGTCACGCTCAACGCCGCGTGTTCCAGGCGCTCTATCATGCCTGCCTCCTGGCCGCGCGCAGGATCGCGGCGCCGGCGTCCTCCACCGTCGGGAGGCCATGGCATTCGAGGATTTTCTCCTCGAACGCGCGGATGATCTGCATCTGCTGCAGCATCCAGCGCATATCCGCACGGGAAACGGCTTCGTTGTCGCCCGCTTCGGCGATCAACGCCCGTTGCGGCGCCTCAATCTTGAGTTGTCTCACCTTCATAATCAACCATTCCGCCCACTGCCCACTTCTCCCTCTCCTCTGCCCACTGCCCACTGATCACTGATCACTTCTCCCTCCCTCCCTCCCTCCCGCTCCCTCTCCTCTCGGATTGCGTTGTAATCGTCAATCATGGTCCGCAGATCCGTGTCGTCAAGCGTTCCGCCTTCGCTG
>Ga0268276_1001953_pt1 | contig 18622 bp, 15 predicted proteins | sample saktaG_4_FD_190145 | JGI IMG/M metagenome (GOLD analysis project Ga0268276, IMG submission 190145) | Saline water microbial communities from Sakinaw Lake, British Columbia, Canada - sak_2010_1_5_45m | ecosystem: Environmental > Aquatic > Non-marine Saline and Alkaline > Saline ... | reverse complement strand
CAGATTATGATGAACAAGTTTCTCTAGAATTAGATTGTTTAGATGAATCCGGAGACTATAAAATAATTGCAGAAGGTCTAGATGATAAAGATACTGAAAGCATTTATCTTGAATCATGTTCTAAATTTGCAAAAACACTTTCTTCAACAAACAACCTCCAAGAAAATAACTTACCTCAATCAAATCAAGCCCTTACCCCAAATAATCCTTCTCCCAAAACCCAAAATCAGAATAATTTAATAACTGGTTCATCAGTTTCATCAAATAAAGATTTTCCTAATTTTTTAATAATCCTTCCAGTAATTCTTAGTTTTATAACTCTTCTAATAATAATCTCCTTGATACTAAAAAAAGTGCCATAAATCTCCTAGAAAATTTTAAGCATATTTAAAAACCCAAATCTTTTATTAACTAATATTAAAAACAAAGCGCAAAATTGAAACTTGGGCGCATTAAATAGTTTATATTCAGGATATATTAACATGACAGAAAATAAAGAAGAAAAACCAGAGAAATCTGAGAAAGAGAAAAAAGAAGAACTTAAAGAAAAATTATCCCAAGGATACTTAAAAGTTCATTTAATTTTTGAAGTTGTTGGAAAACCAGCAGAATTTATAGATGAAACTATAAAAAAATTAATTGAAGAATTAGAAAAAGAAAAAGGCTTGGAAATATTAGAAAAAAACATTGGAATAGCAAAGCCTTATGAGGTTAAATCTGGGGACGGAGAAAAAACAGATTTGTTTTCAACATATTCTGAAGTTAAAATAATAATTGAGAATTTGAAAAGACTAACCCATATTATTTTTGATTACATGCCCTCAAGCATTGAAATCTCTGAACCAGCTGAAATTAAGATGAAAACCCAAGACACAAATTTATTGATAAATGAACTTGCCACAAAATTACATCAGTATGATCTTTCTAACAAAAAACTAGTTTTCCAGAGAAATATTCTATTTGAAAAACTTCAAGAATTACAAAAGAAAAAGTGATTAACTTTTTAGACCTGGTTTGCTTTGCTCTTCTTTAAAAAACCAGTATCGTGCATTTTCTCTATCTTCATAAGCTGTTGCTCCCAAAGACAATAAAAGAGATGAAAAACATCCATAAAGAGCAACACTAGCTTCTCTGTTATATTTTGCTCTATCTGTTCCAGGTGCTGGACCTCCACCAACCGCGATTCCTGCGCCAGTCAAAAAAAGAACAAGAGCCAAACCTCTAAGAATTTGTTTTCCACTATGTGCTACAGCATCTAAACCAGAATAATATCTTTGTGGCACAGGAGTTACTTCAGTTTTTACTTCTACAGGTGTTTGAACACTATCTCCGTTCTCTCCCATATTTTTTCACTTAAATAGCATATATAAAGATTATTGTGGAAGAAAGCATATTTAGAACTATTTTCTTTAGAAACTTGACTTTGCCAGTTGTAAGTGTAAATATAAGATATTTTAATTTTATTCTTAATTTTATGCTAGAAAAAAACTTCTTCTGCATAACAAAAATGATTCATTTTCATCATTTTCAAAGAATTCTTAAAAAAAGTTTAAGAAACAGAGGTATAATCAAGGTATAATCAATTATAACATACTTCGCATTTGGCAAAGTCAAATAAAAAAAGAAAAAAAGAAAAAGAATAAAAATAAAAAGTAAGAAAAAATTATCTCCAACCAGGACCATAACCTTGAGGAGGAAGTTCATCCCCACCTCTCCAACCAGGACCAAGGACTGATGTACTGCAACAATTACACCATAATGTTTGATAGGCTCCTGATAGTTTATTACCACATGAAACAGGTCTACCTTTTACCAGATTACGAGCATCATTATCTGTAATAAATCCATTTATGCATTTGTAATCTATTCCATAGTTCACATTCTCGCAAACTGCGTTACAAGTCATGTTAATTTGTCCAGTATTACTTGGTTCAATAAAACAACGGTTCAACATATCCAAAACTCCTTGATAAGTTATGTTTTGTCCTACTTGCTTTGATATAACTGCTTGAGTTATAGGCGCTTGAATTGGTCCTCCTGATTCTGGGGTTGTAGGTGCCTGAATTGGTCCAGACACTGGTGACTGTGTTGCTTTAAAAATATCAAATACGCTATATCCAGACATTCTTGCAACTGAGAAAACACCAATAAAACCGACAACAACAGCTATAACCACAAACATCAAGAATATTCCTAAATATCTTTTGTTATGTCTCTTTTCAATCGAATGTTTATCAAAATTTACACTCATTTTTTTCTTTTCTTTACCTCCTTTCAATGTTTTTTTCTTAAAATTTTTAATTTATCTGTAAGTTAATTTACTTTTTCCTGCCATAATTTATTTGTAAGTTTCTTCTTTATTGTTTATAAATTTAGTTTAATCTTGTAGGATTTTTGTCAGTATGTTTCAACGTAATTGGATTTTGCAACGTTGTGCATGAGTTCTGATGCACCAAAATCCTTTTATTTGATTTTTTAATTTACTTATTACTTTCAAAGGTTTCAATAATTTATGACTTACATATTTTTTATTTTAACAACGTTGTCCTGCGCAATTTGTTTATAATTACTCTATTTATTACACTTACCTCGCATTTTACTGGCTGAATTTATCAAAATCTTCATCTGTAAATTCTTTTTTAAAATCTCCTGACTGAGTTCCTGTTTCAGGCTGGCTCTGACTGCCTTGGCCCTGGCTAACATCATCAAAACCATCAGAATAACCTGGTTGCTTCTCTTTAGAAATATCATCTAAAAAGTCTTTCATATCCCTTTTTGGTTTTTTCTTGATTATAAGCAATACAGCAACCAAGATGACAATAACTGCAATGACAATGATTATTGCTAAAGTTCTGCTTTTAGCTGGAGCTGGAATAGCCTCACACTCACTCATACAGCACCTCATCCCTAAATCACTTGATCTGTTAAATTGGCTGTCTTTACAGGTTTTATTCTGGTTAGTGCAGTCTTTTCCTCCTAATTCAGCACAAGTCTGCAGATTTTCAACAACACTTGAATTAAGCAAGATTGAAACTATTGTGCTTACTTCTTGCCCATTATAATTTCCTTTTGCTGTAACAAAACCTTCTGCCTTGCCCCCAAATTGTAAATCTAAATTAATTGGATTAGTATAAAACAAGATAGTTTTGCTCTCGCCAGGTTTAAGTTCAATTATTGTCATAGGCTCTATTGTTAATTTAACTAATCTTACAGAAGGATTGATCTTAATATCAGTTATTGATTGGGAAAATTTATTTACTAAAACAACAGATAAAGTCATAGTGTCTTCAGTAAAAAATGTTCTGCTTAAATTTGTTGGAGAAAAATAGAAGTTCTGGTTAATCAAATCCCCAGTTAAATTTGTGGTTTGATTATAATTTGTTCCATTAACAGTTCCATTAATAATGCTCCCTTTTTGAGTTCCATTAATATCTGAATCATTGATTGTAAAATTTCCAAAATAACTGCCAGTTCCATTAAATGTAAAAATAATTATTGGAACATCATAAGTCATTGTGATAGAATTAAGAATATCATTGCTATAAACTACTTGCATAACTTCGCCAATAGCGATTCCTCCAGGAGTTTCAATTCTAGGGACATTGACTTGAACATTTTTCATGCTATTTTTATTTACTTGTATATTGCTCACAGAATTCATGAATCTCACTTGACAGTTAATTTTTTCTGTTCCTTTATTTTGCAAAATTAGATTAAAACTTTCTTGAGAATTAACTTTCACAACTCCAGGCCAAATTCCCATAAAAGGCTCAACACTAGGAAATATAAAATATAATATGTAAGATTTTTCTGCAAGACTCGCACTAGGAAGTTTGTCCTCAAGATATTTATTTGCCTTGCTTAAAGCATCTAAAACATCGCCCGTTTTATTTCCTGAGTCTAAAATATAATAAACAAAAACAGTTGTTCTGATATCATTAACCCCATTTTTTTGCCATGCACCATTATAATTCTGGTTAGATAAAATTTGATTTAATTTAGTTTCATCTCCAGTCAGATAATAAAGAATAGCAACCTGGTCAATTGAATTTGCATTCTCATCAAGCCACGTAATAGCATTATAATAATTATTTATATTAAAACCAGCTATTTTCAAAGAAAATAAAGCATATGCTGTTGAATCTGGATCACAAGTATTTTTTAGATTATTTCCAAAACAGCCTAAATTGCTTATTAAGAAATTATTTGAGATGCTGTAATTTTTTGCAAAATCCTTATAGGAAAAAATTAATTTTCTTGAAACTAGATTACAGTCATCTTTGATTAAAACCTTCTCATCATTTAAATATTTTGAAAAATCTATTTCAAAATTATTTGTTCCAGGGAATGTATTAATGATTCTAGTATCATTTCCAACACTTAAGTTGCAGTCTTCAGCAATATTTGAAATAAATTCAACTTTCCAAGTTCCTTTCAAACTATTTTGATAAGCTTCAAGCAAATCTTTTATCTGGCTTCTAGTTGAAAAATCCCTAAAAGCAATAACAGCTAAAGAAGCATTTTTAGTAGAACAATTTGTGTTTATACAAGAATCTCTTCTATTATAAAAAGAAGCTAGAGCATCTTCATTTAATTTTTCATTATAAGATAAAGCAGCTCCAGCCATGATATTTTCTTCTAAAGATAAATAAGACCATTTTCCATCAACTTGATTTTTTATCTGATTATAATAAACATTTTTTGATTCTAAAACTTTAAAGTCAGCTAGGACTAATTCACTAGTTCCACAAATTGACCTCACTCTTAAAGTATAATCTCCCTTGACAATAGGAACATCAAACCAAATAAAGAATTTTCCTCTAGAAATTTTAGTTATGAAAAAATTTCCGCTTATCAAATAATTATTAGAATCATATAAATAAATATCACTTGAATAAATATCTCGAGATAAGATCATTCCAGGATCAACATTAACTTCAACTTGCATTGTTTCACCAGGCAAGAATTCTGTTCTATATGTATTCAAGGTTACGCAAGCTTGGCTTAAAGGAATTATAAATAAGGATATCAACACTAAGATAAATATTAAACTCTTTTTTTTCATGTATATAAAAGAGAAACCACATTAATAAATCTTATGAAAACGCTAAAAATTTAGATAAATTTTGGCGTGTAGAAAAAGCTCTTCTTTTTCTAACATTAAAAAAATTAGAAATAAAAATTAAATTCGGGAGTTTCTGTAGTCACCACCAAAGTATTGACAAGCCGATTTACAAAAGCGACCATTACAACCCTGCCATTTGGACCAACAATCTGGACTAAGAGAAGAGCAAAAACTGAAAGCATCAGAATAACAATTATCAACACAATCAGTATCGGTTGCGTAAGTATGTCTATACCATCCCCCTCCTTGACAAGATTTTTTACTTGGGTCTATGTCCATATCCTCTAATTCATGCCCCAGCGAAATATCTGAGATTATTACGCCTAAAACAATACTGGTCACATTAACCAAGCATTCTCCATTAGCACATCCATGTGGGCAGTATATTAGTGTTCTTCTTGCTTTATTATCCCAACAATAGAATTCCGCTAAAACATTACTTGAATTAGTTACATTTGTTCCATTGTTCCAACAAAAATCTTTATAATCCCCAGGGTCTACAATTCCAAAAATATAGGGCTCTATGCCGCCATCACTGTCAGTACAATTTGTTTGATTGTTTTGTTGTTGTACACAAGCCCCATTTGAACAGGAATATCCCGCAGGACAACTTGAAGATGTAACAAAACAAATATTATCTATTGAACAAGAATACTCATTTAATGATCCAATATTACTGCAGCCATCTGAATAACCCCCAATAAAATCTCTGCATATTCCTTTGCCATAAATATTTATTCCATTATCACTATCAACACAATTAACCCCATTTCCTGATGAAGATATACTATCAACTCCCCCCATATTTGTTGTTGTACGTGAAGCATCTGATGTTTGCAAAAAGCTAAATACTCCCTGCCCAGTCATATTTGCAACTGAAAATGTGGCAAGCACTCCAACAACAACAGCTATAACCGCAAACATCAAGAAAATTCCAATATATCTCCTATTATGTCTGTGCTCAAAATAATATCTCTCAAATTCATCTTTTTTCATTTTTTAACCTCCTTTCATAAAATTTTTTGTCTGTAAATTAATAATTGAATTTTTTATCTTAAGGTTTTTGTGTGCTTTATTGACTTATACTTAGTGAAGTCCTTATTCTACTACTTCTTCGTCATCTTCTTTAGTTTTCCTAAAGTCTCTTCTAATTCTTCTTCTGCTTTACTTTTTCTTTTAATTTTTCCAGTTTTTTTAGGCTTAATCTCTTCTTTTGGATACTCTTCATTAAAATCAGGCTCACTTATCTGTTTGTTCTTGCTTGGAAGGAACATAGATTCTTCAGATTTCTTTGTTTTATCTGATGGCTGAGAAAATTCTGAAAACTCACCTATATTTTCCTCTTTAGGTTTCTTCTTTTTTCTGAAAACAAAGAAATAAATGAATAACACTAAAACAATTACTATTATGATAATAATAAGCAACCATGGACTTTTCTTGTTCTCACATTTAGTCAAGCAGCAATTTGATTCAACAGCATTAGCATCTAGCTGGCTGCATTTTTGGCTTCCAGTGCATAATTTATCAGAATCACATGTTTTTTTACAATTATCAATGCAGCATTCTGTAACGTCTTTTGTCTTGACATTATCTCCTGGACTTCCAATACTGTCAACGCACCTATATTCTGAACCTAAATCAGAACAATCTTTTCCACCTAATCCTGAACAAGTATTATCTTTAATACATTCTGCTGAACAGCATCTGCTTTCCGAAGATGGAATAAAACCAAGCTCTTGTTGTAGGGTATAACTCCAGCAGATTTGGCTAATATCACAAGTTGTTCCGCCTAAACTAAAGCAATTTTCATTGTAAGTATTTTCAGAGGCACAATAAGTTAAACAACATTCTCCTTCTAATGTCTGAACAGAGTAATTTTCAGGACAAGAGTATCCATAATCACAGATTTCTCCGCCCCAGTCATAACAAGAACTTGAACCAAATTCTCTACAACATATTCCATTTTCAGGACAATTTAGAATATTTTCTAATAAACCAGAACCATCAGGACAAAAAGTTTCATTCACGCATTGTCCTCCTGCATCAGTGCATTGAGTTGGATTTGAGTTTGTATCTTCACAACAAACAAAACCATCTGGGCATGTTAAAGTAGTCCATAAAAATTGATTTGCTTCACAACTTTCCTGGCAAAAGAAATTTAATCCCTGATTCACACATGAATTTCCTCCGCCATTTCCATTGCTAGCGCCAGGACAGTAATTTGGCCAAAACACCCATAGTATAAATGCAGTATCTCTATGAGTATCTTTGCTTGGAGAAGCATCAAAAGTATTTATCCAGCTAAATTCTTTAGATAAATGTCCTAACAAGTAATCTTTAACTTCATTCATATCTGGAGTAGACTCTCCTAAAGACAAAACAGCTTTTGGTGTATCATAAAATTGCCCATATAATAAAGGCTGATTAAGCCAGAAACTCCAGTAATCTCTTGATTGAGGTTTCCTTAATCTTTGTTGTTCTTTTAATAATTGTTCAGTATAATCTGTTCCAACCAAAGTTGATAAAAAGCTTTCTGGAAAGTATTTTTCATTAAAACTAGAATAAACAACTAAATAAGGAACAAATTTATTTACATAATCTGATTTTCCTTCCATGTTCCATACATAAGCTGCCCAGGCAGTTCCTTCATAATCACATTCTCCAGAAGGATCACTTGGATCAGCTAAACAATAACTTGGAACACTTACTTGCATAACTCCTGCATTTGGATCTTCTTTTCCTTCTTCATTAATAAATCCAAGTGTTCCTGTGCTTATTTCCGATGAAACAAAAAAGTTAGCTTTAGGCTCTGTATTATTTTTATATAATAAAGTAGCTAAAACCGGCTGAGCATCAGATTCATTTCCAAAACATTTTATTAAGTATTCTTGGCTGTAACAATATTCATTTTTTTGTATCTGGAACCAATAACCCATGAATGGAGTGCCCATAATGCAATCATCCCTATTAGGTGAATGAACAAATACTTTTTTATCTGCAAAAATTGTGACATTTTGCATTGTGTTTCCATACATAATCTCACAATTAGCTATTTTTCCCCTAGCAACATCAATTTCTAAAAACCAGTAAATTCCTTGAAAAAAAGTCCTGTTTTGATTTAAAAGCCATTTGTCTATATAAGTAGTATTATCATTTAATTCATTTAAAGCTAATTTTGCTAGAGCAGTTTCAGTTATCTTACAATCTCTCTGACTAGTTGCTTTTCCATTGTCTTTCCAGCATCTTATTTTTTGAGTTGAATTATAATAGCTTGCATTGTATAGGGATTTATTTCCTTGCGTATAATAACTTGAATTGCACTGCAATGCTAATAAGGAAAAAGCATCTTGTTTAATATTTAAAGTATTCCACTTATTTTTTGTATGATTAATAAGCCATTTGTAAACCTGGGGAATTTTTTCTTCTTCATCTACTGATACATCAGCTAAAGCAGAATGCAAAACATTAATTAAAAGAACAAAAGAAATTACAATTATAAAACTAATAAGTAAAAACTTCACATCTTTTTGAACTCTTTTCATGAAGTTAGTATAATATTTACATTTAAAATACTTTCGCTATTCTCTCCTATACACTTCTCTTCATTTTCTACAAGCATATGTAAAAAATTCAACATCTCTTCTTTTATGTATCAGAACTAATCTCCTTTCTAATCTCATCCAACATTCTGGGATTTAAGCTAACATGAATTTCTCCAGTGCTAATTTTGGATATCAAAAATCCTTCTCTTATTAAATTTTTAACCTCTTCTTTAAATTCCTTAATTAAATTTGGTGGAAAACCCTTAACAACATTCCTTAATTCAGTATGCCTACCACCAATAAATCTATGCTTAAACAACTTCTTTAGAATAGCTTTTCTTACAAACATGAATCTAATAATTTATAGGAATTTATATAATTAACTCGCCCAGATAAATCTATCTAAAATGGATTTAAAATCCAAAAAGGGAATATTTATAAACCTTGAATTACCCCATTTATTAAGATAAAATGGATAATTCATCTTTTACATTAGTATTTGGAAATTCTCCATTTGTAAGAATCTTAGATTTTTTTCTTACATTTGAAGATTTTGACTATCCTACTTCCCAGATAGCAAAAGAAACTGAAATGAAATGGGAAACAGCTGAAGCTGTAATCAAAATTCTTTTAAAAAAGAAAATAATCCAAAAAACAAGAAAAGTTGGAAAAGCTGATTTGTATTCTCTTAACAAAAAAAGCGATGTGACAAAATTATTAATCGAAACAGACCTAAAAATCTCTGACTTCTTTATTAAAAAAGAATTAGAAAGACAAAAAGCGAAAATTGTTGCTTAGTCTTCTCTCTTCTTCCTCCTAAACTTTCTAGGATTCTGCAAGCTCCTTGCTCTTGCCATTGTATAATTAATTGGATTTTTTACTTTTCTGCACAAAGCATCTGGCATGCAAACTCCAATATCCTGATAATATGCCTGCAAAGCACAATTAGGCGGCAATCTTTTTTCCTGTCTTTTAAACCAACTTATCTGTGTTTTGACATAATTTTCCCTTAATGGTTGATAGCTTTTTTTATTCCATTCTAGGATTCTGTTTTCAATATCATTCCATTCTAAACTTAAATTCCTAAAATATCCTAACAAAATAAACAAAGCTCTTTTTCTTCCATCATGTTTCATTCCTTGAAGAATATTCTTAATACAAGGCGGAAAAATCTCATCTGAAACTTTTGTAATCTTGATGACTTCTCTGTTCTGAAATCTTTGTTTAACTTCTTGTTCTTCTCTAATAGCTCTAGTTTTTTGTCTTGAATTCCAATCTAATGCCTGGACAAATAATTCTTTTGCTTCATTTTTCTCAGCAGTTTTTAAAAATTGCAAAGGCAAGGCTCTATCTGGTTTTGCCCATCCAAGATGAAATTGTTTTAGATGTTCTGGTTTGATTACAACAGAAGCTAAACCAGATTTTTCATTTAAAGAATAAGCAGCCCTGTATAAATGTCTCGAAGAAATCAAAATAGTATCTATCTCTAAAACAGAAAAAGGATCAAATATTTTTTTCCCATCTTTTTCTTTAAATAAACTCTGCAATGGTTTTCCAACAGATAAAGCAATATCTTTTGGATCAGACATATCTAAAATATGTTCCCTTAATGGATTCTCAATCATGCTTTTTAAATAAGCTGCAATTATCCTTGGTCCATCAGGAAAAAAATTCTTCATCTGAATCTCATTAACTTGTTCAGGAAAAGCTTTATAAGACAACCCAATATGAAATCCTGAACCCCCTGAAAATTTCAATCCAAAATTTCTCACTCCATGAAAAAATAATGCCTCGCATAATAAAAAAGCAGCTATTTTTGAATATTCTAAAAATTTGCAGTCAATATCTAATAACAAGTCCCAGCCTTCTCTTATTTTAGCTAGTTGTTCTGGTTTTAAATTAGTTCCAATTTCCATGACATTTGACCAAATTTCTTCAGAAACATGAAAACTTGTAGCTCCTTTTTCAACATAACTTAAAATATCTCCAGAATATTCTACAGAATCAGGCCTTTTTCCAAAACCATCCCCATATCTAGGAATAAACTCCCTGTTTTTAGCTTGTTTAACTAAAGCTTCCTGAATATCTTTTCTTGTATAATAAGTTCTTGCAATTCTTCTTGTTTTTTCAATATCAAACATTTTTTATGCGTTTTAATTTTTTTAATTTAATTTTGGTTAAAAACTGGAATAAAATCAATTTTTCCTTGATTTAATTGCAAAACTTTTCCACTAATGCGCCCTCCTCGCGAGTCATAATCTCTATCTGGTGTTCCTGATCCAAAACTATAAACAAAATAAGATGAAGTATAAGTAACTTTAAATGCAAAATTTCCTGAAACCAAGAATCGTGAAACTTCAAATAAATCTCTTTTTTTTCGAGAATCTTGAGATTGTGTTTTAGCATTTTTTCTAACCCATTCATAATTATAATCAAAAACCTTGACTCTTGAATCACCAACCCTAAAATACAATGAAAAACCTTCTTCTCTTTGATAAAGATCAAAAATAATGTTAAGATCTCTAGAACCATTTCTAACAAGCAAAGTATCAGAAACTAAACCATGTAATCCAATCTCTTTCCCATAATCATAACCAGTTTCAGACATAGCTTGATTTATAAGCCTATTATAAACTGAAGAATTTTCTTTATTTCCTAATTCCAGCCTAACTTCAGATACATCAGACCAAAATCTTGGTTCTTCAACATAATCTGGACATTGTGCTAAAGGAACAATAAAAGCATATTTCCCAAAAATTCCATTGCTTCCCTCAGCTTCTAGTAAATATTGTCCTGGTTTAACTGGGGGATATTTTCTATAGATTTTTGGATAATCCATAGAACCAAGATTAACAGTCAAATCTGTAATTTCTTGTAAAAAATCTGTAAGTTGACTAGCATCAATGACTTTTCCAGGATTTCTAATTAAAGTAATTCTTTTTAAATCTCCTAAATCTATATCTCTTCCTTTAGGAGGAACTAAACAAAATTTAGCTTGATCAGTTTTATACGAAACCCGAATATTCTGAAATCTTTGAGAATTATCTATGGTTATAGGATTCGTTGAAACATTAAATAGAGCTAACTTTCCTCCTTGATAATATCCTCTTTCTTTAACAGGAGTCTCAACTAATAAATCAATAGAATTTTTCCCATCTCTTACAAGAGCATCAACAACAAAATAAGTTGCATTTCTTTCACTAATATTAAATCTATCAATAGATTCGGGATTTTTTAAAACTAATTCTGTAATTGTTTTTATTATCTCGGGAGGCGCATTAACTCTTAATTTAACAGGTCTTCTCTTAACTTTAGAAACAAAAACTTCAAAAGTATCTCTTGAATATAATTTTCCCCCAATAGATTTTTTAATAATAGACAGTACCCCGTTTCCAACATCAAAATTTTTTGTTGAAACTCTGGCTTCTAAACTATTATCACATCTTGGGTCTCCACCATAATCTCCTGTAATCGGCCAGACAGAATAAGTTCCTGAAGCCAAAACACCTGAAACAACTTGATTATTTCCAGAAGAAAGTGACCCTAAAAGGGGAATCTTAACTGTATCTTCTAAAGAATTTCTAATAAAAAAAACACCATTATCTGTTCCTAAATCTGTATCAGAATGCACTCTTAAAAAAACATTAGCTTTTCTTGGATTTTCTACACTAACTATTGTAGGATTTTTTAAAATAGATTTATAAGGCAATCTTGCATTTCCTAAATTTTCCCTTGGCTCTTCAGAGCCACGAAGAAATTCTATACCACCCATACCTCTTGTATCTTGAGATCTTGTAACTTGAGCAACTTCTCCACTTATTTCACTGCTTAAATCAATTCTTGAACTTCCGGGCATATCTTTTTTGCCCAAACCTAAAGAGTAAGCAATTCCATTAAAAAGCAAAGCTACTGCTAAAGATAAACTTAAAATTCTAGATCCCCTTCTTGCCATCTTTCTAAAAAGCAGAGAAACTTTTAAATATTATTGTCTTAAACAACTTACAAGGAATAACCGAAAGAATAACTAAACGTAACACAATAAAGAGGCACAATTTCTAGAAGAAAAAAATTTAGGTTATCTATTTATTTTATGCTCGAAAAAGAAAACGCGCAAAAACCAAAAGGTTTTTTAGCATGTTAACAATTATTTAAAATTAAGTAAGCAAAAGACTACAACAAAGCTTATAAATTAACGTCTTTTGTTAATTCTATGTTACTTAAGTTGCAAGAACCAAAAATATTTGCAGATGCAATAGCCTTGCTGTCAGAATTAGTTTTAGAAGTAAAAATAAAAGTAAATAAAACTGGTTTAGAAATAGTGGCAATAGATCCTGCAAATGTAGCTCTAGTTGAACTGAAAATTCCATCAAGTTCTTTTTCAAAATTTGAAGTTGAAAAAAATGAAGAGCTAGGCCTTAATTTAGAAGATTTCAAACAAATTTTAAGAAGAGCTCCCCAAGGTTCTGCCCTAATATTTGAAAAAGAAGATAATTATCTTAAGCTTGAAATAGAAAATAAAACAAAGAGAAAATTCTCCTTATCTTTAATAAACATAGATGCAGAAGAAAAGAAAGTTCCTGAATTAACATTTAATGCTAAAATTGACATGGATTCATCAACTTTCTCAGAAATAATAAATGATGATGTAATTGTCGCAGATTCTTGTTCATTTACATCTTTGCCTGATTTATTTGTCATAGAAGCAAAAGGAACACTGCATAAAGCTAGAACAGAATTAACAAGTGACGAAGCAAAAATAACAAGCGAAAGTCAGCAAAAATCAAAATATTCTTTAGACTATCTAGTTAAATTTTCAAAAGCATCTAAGTTTGCAGAAAGAATCTCAATTAATTTCTCACAAGATTATCCAGCTAGATTTGATTTCAAAAATGCTTCCTTGCAATTATCATTTATTCTAGCTCCGAGAGTTGAGGAAGAGTAAAAGATTAGGGTTCAGTACAATAAGCTAATTTCTTAACAGCAGTTCTTTTCTAAAACTTTTTATCAAAACATGCAAAACATAAAATTTATAAACTATAGAAATTCTATAGAATGATGATAACCACAATTCAAATACGAGATAATGTAAAAGCAGAATTAGACAGATTAAAAAATCCAAATAACAAGACCTATGAAGATATTATTCTTTATTTAGTAAGAATAAGAGAAGAACAAAAAAGAAAACAAAAAGCATTATTAATTGAAGGATGTAAAGAAATGGCAGAAGAAAATTTGAAAATAACCAAGGAATTTGAAGCAATTGAAAATTTAGAAAGTTGGGAATGGTAAAAATGCTTATAAAAAGAGGAGAAATTTATTTAGCTGATTTAAAACCAATTAAAGGAAGTGAACAAGGCGGGATAAGACCAGTTTTAGTAATCCAAAATGATATCTCTAATCAACACTCACCCGTAATAATAATTGCAGCGATAACTTCTAAAATTTTTAACAAGGAATTTCCAACAAATGTTTTTATAACAAAAAAAGAATCAAAATTAAATAAAGATTCGACCATATTACTAAATCAAATAAGAACAATCGATAAAGTAAGGATAATCAAAAGAATTTCTGCACTAAATAATTTTACTATGAATCGAGTAGATTTAGCAATAAAAACTAGTTTAGATTTGCAATAATTTTTCTTTCTTTTATCAAAACTTTTATAAATCACATTTCCTTGAAAAAAGCATGAGTAAAAGAGGAAAGAAAGGACAACTAACTATAATTATTATTATAGCTGTGATTATAATTGCTTTAGCGCTAATAGCTTTCTTTTTATGGCCGCAGATTTCAGCTTTATTTATGAATGAAGAACAATCTCAAAGATTTTTAGCAAGCCAAGCAGAACCATTAAGACAATCTGTTTCAGATTGTGTTAAAGAAGTTTCTTTAGCAGCTTTTAATAAAATAGGTTTGCAAGCAGGTTATTATGATACAATCGGTTTATCCAGCATAAATTATTTTGAAAATGATTTTATTGTAGTCTTATTTAAAGATTCAAATAAGGCAAGAATAAATAAACTTCCAGCGCTATCTCAAATAAATCAACAATATCTCACTTTCCTAGAAAAAGAAGGCAATGCAAAAATAGATTCTTGTTTAAATGACCTAAGCTCATTCAAGAGAATCATGAAAATAGAAGCAGGAGCAAGAACAATCACTCCATTATTCTACGAAGATTCTATATCTTTAATCGTAGACTGGCCAATGAAACTTTCAAAAGGAGATGTTGAACAGAATATCAACCAAAAACCAGTTGAATTATTGATTCGATTAGGAAACTTACATAAAGTTGCTTCAGATATAATAGATTGTGATGTTCAAATTGATTGCAAATTCACAGGAAAAAATTGGGACGTCTATACATGGAACAATCCATACACCTTAAGATATGTTGATAAAACAGCTTATAATCTAGACGCAACAAAAAGAATATTTTTACTTGAAAGTATTCCAACAAGACAAGGCGAACAGCCATTCAAGTTTTATTTTGCTGAGGATTTAAGTTAAATTACAAAATAAAATTTAAACTATCCTAAAATAAAAACAAAAGTCAAAGATAAACAAACTTTAAAAAATTAAACATAATTCAAACTTAACATTACAGGGATAATAAAAAAATGAAAAAAAATAAATTAGCATTGAAATTTATTGCGATTTTCCTTATAGCAATAACTCTTTCAATTACCATTGATTTTGCATTTATAATGCAACAATCTAATCCAATAGATATTCAAGAAGTTCAAGCAGCTGAACAAGAAGGATGCTGTCTAGACACGGGCTCAACACAATGTGTAACAACAACCAGAACAGAATGTCTTGGAAAATTTTATACTGGGCCCCCATATGACTGTTCAAATGTTCCAGAATGCACTCCTAAAACTTGTGTTCCTACAAAAGACACAAGCCAAGCATGTATCAGAGCTAAAACAGTTGCAGAATGTAATTCAATAGGTGGAGTAGCTTTATCCGAAGATTTAGATTCAATTCCCCAATGTCAGACAGGCTGCTGCATCATAGCCCAAGGAATGAAAGCAGAAGTCTTGCAAAAAAGACAATGTGAAAATTTATCAATAAAATTAACAAATGATATTAATGAAATGCAGTTTCTTCCAGAAATTAAAAGCCAAGTTGAATGTAAAAAAATGGGTTCTCCAAATGATATAGTTTGTTGTGTTTTAGGAGCTGGAAATTGTAAATATGGTTTTAGGTCAGAATGTTCAAATTCAAGTGGAAAAGCAGTTCCATTGCAAGGCGGAGAATATTGCAGAGATGTTAAAGAATGTGCAGTAACAAGTCACGTTAAACCAGGTTGTGGAATAAGAACTGGAACTGAATTTAATATTTATTGGTTTGACAGTCAAGGAAATCAAGAAGAGCCAACAGAAAATGGAGATTGTGATTATCCAAATGGAATGTGTAAAATAGACCCAGTAAATCAAACACCTTATTGCGCTAAAACAATTTGTGATCTTCCAAAATTACAAGACCAAGTTATTCCAGAAGATATAATAAATCAAAAAAAATCTACTCAAGGAAGAACCACCCTTATAGAAGTAAAAAATCACTCTGCCCAAACATTATTAACAGGAACATCTAAATGTTATAATTTTTATTCAGATTTCCAAGATGATTCAATGTACGGAAGATCAACTGGCTTGCAAAACGAAATCTTGCATTGTTCTTTAGGAACAGTTGAAATCCAAGGTTTAGGGCCAGATAGAAATTTATTATGTAATGAAGGAAATACAACTAATCCTCAAGAATTATTGCATGCAAATGAATTTAACAATTCTTGGCAAAAATGCACACAATGTGGAAAAGGAGGTTTATTTCCTCCACTAGGAAACTTGATTGGGCCTTTCCCAATTTTAGGAGGAAGCCTTGGAAGAGTATTTGCTAAAGTATGCACATACGAGACCTGTAAAAATTTAGGCGATTGCGTTTACATAAATAAATTTCCTGGCGGAACAGTTGACATAGGAATTATCAAACCAGTAGTCTCTTGCGTTCCTCTTTACCCTCCAGGAACAAATTCAATGACAATAAATTCTTCACAATGTTCACAATGCGGTGGAGGAACAGGAATAAATGATGCTTGGAACACCTGTAAACAAGCAGAATGTGAATCTTTAGGAGACTGTCAATTTACAGAGCATAATCCAGTTGTTCAAGGTTTAATTTTCCTAGCAATACTTGTTGGAGGTTATATTATTGGAAGATTTGTTTGGATGCCAATTGATTGTTTAGTTTATACTGCATTTAGCCCCCTTCCATTCGGAGCAGCATATCAGAAATGTTTCACACAAGTCAGACCTCAAAACTTTTATTTCAAAGTAATATCACTTCCAGTAACACTAGTTGAATTAATAATTAAAAACCCAGTAATTGGAGCAATAATTGGCTTTTCAGGACTAGCTCTAATTCCAGGATTATCCCAATTATCAAGCTTAATTGGAAAAAAATAAAAAGAAAAATGGAAAAACAAAATAAAAAGAGTAACGCAGTCTCTATTTTAGTTGTTACTTTTATATTACTTATATTTTTCTTGCCTTTTTTTGCAAAAGCAATTGATAAGGTAACTGGAGAAAATAGTGAGTTAGAACAAGATTTGGCAAATGATGCAACAAAAAAAACATCAAGTACATTACAAACCTGCGCAGTTAGTACTGACCAACAAGCCCTTAGCGATACTTCAAATACATTAGCAGGAATAACAAAGCAATTAGAATTTTGTAAAACAAATCCTAATGACAAAACGTGCACAGTAGGTTATGTTAAAGATTTAAAAAAACAACAAACAGAACTTAGAAAAAAGACAGAAAGTAATCAAAACCAGGTTGCAGAGGAAGAAAAGAAGAAAACAGAAAAAGAACCATTTAAATGGATACAAGATGGAGCAGATGCTTTATTTTTAGGATTATCTCTAGCACAATCAACTATTATGGCAGGATTCTTAGCCCCACATTCGGGAACATGTGGTGTTGAAACACCAATTAAAGAATACAATCCCGATGCATGCTATTCATGCAATTCAGACCCTTACAGAATATGCACAGAGCAAAGATGCCATATTCTGGGACAGTGTATTGCAATCCCAATTCAGAATTTAACACAAAATGAAAAACAAGAAATAAGATATTCTGCAGGAACTCAAGGTTACAGATGCCTTCCTGGAAAGTGTGACCAAGCTTCTTTAGTAGGTTTTACAAACATAAGCCTCAAACTAACATTAAGTGAAGGAACTGCTGGAAAAACAGTTAATCCAAAAACACAATCAGCAGGAGCAATAAAACTAGATGCTGGTTTAATAGACTGGAACACAAGAATAATGGAAATCACAGTTATGACAGACCAACTAGCAAAATGTAGATATATCATTGATAAAATAAATGCTAATTTCTCTGACATGACTGACTTTGATGAAAATGATTATCCTGAAGATTTAGAAACACAAAATCCATTGCCTCAAACAGCTACTGTTTTAATTCCAGGTGACATGACTCGAGATGAAAACCACACAGTCTATATAAAATGCTCAAATATCTGCGGTGTAGAACATGGCCCAGATTATGACCATAACAGAGTTGTTTTCAGATTTGATAAAAAACCAGATCAACTTCCTCCAGAAATAGTATTTATGGACCCGCAGAATAATGGAGTTGTAAGAAATGACTTAAAAATATTAAATACCACATTCTGGTTAGATGAAAATGGAACCTGTGCATACTCAACCATAGATAAGAATTATAGCAATATCTGGCAGAACATGACTGAAATGCCAATGGGTTCACTAAGAGACCCATGGTTATATGACCAAGAAAACACTTCAGTTATAAGAACAAGATGTATACTTAATCAAGAATGCATAGATTTGAAAAATGATAAATGCGCTCACTGCTTTATGGATTTAGATTTAACAAAAGGTTTCGAAGAAATTAACTGGACTTCATTG
>Ga0268276_1001951_pt1 | contig 18639 bp, 18 predicted proteins | sample saktaG_4_FD_190145 | JGI IMG/M metagenome (GOLD analysis project Ga0268276, IMG submission 190145) | Saline water microbial communities from Sakinaw Lake, British Columbia, Canada - sak_2010_1_5_45m | ecosystem: Environmental > Aquatic > Non-marine Saline and Alkaline > Saline ... | reverse complement strand
GAATGTTTTAGAATGAGGTACAATCATTTCAGACCCCATTCTAGTTTAGAAAACAAGAGTCCAGCAGACATTTACTTTGATTTTAGCAGATTATTTTGACCTACGACATATGTCTGTGGGACGCACATGGAAGCTCACTCTTCAAATATCTGTGCCTGGAACCTGAAGACATGGCAACTCTTATTCTGCCAAGAATCCCGAGGTAGTCCTGCTTTTTGGCATGTTTCCTCCAGGAACTGCTGAGCATTCATATTATGCTCGGTAGCAACTTGAGGCAATAGCAATCCAGAAAATCCTTCAAGCTGGACAATCAGGCCATCCTCTCCAATCTTAATATTTTTGATAATGTCCTCTCTCTTTCCAGGCCTAGGTTTTATCTCTTCAGGAACACTAAGAACAGATATCTCCATCTTAATCTTATCAAATTCCTTTTTCTCCATTGGCATAAACCTTGGATCAGCAAAGGCAGCTGACTTCGCAGCATCAATTACAGCCCTAGCTAAGGGAAATATTGGATAAGGAAATCCTATGCACCCTCTCAGTTCACCAGTAATCTTTATCTTCAACGTAACAAAAACACCGTGCCTCTTGTCAAATTCCTTCGTTTCCTTAGAAAAATCACCCTTAACCTCTGAAAACTCTTCTTCAATCGCTTTTCTGGCAAGCTTAATCAACTTCATCCCTTGACTCTGAGTTAGCATGAAAGAGATAGGACATTAGAATTAATAAATCTTATTAAAACCCCTTTTGATTAACTCCCGAATAGTCCAAAAACCTTTAAAAACCTTGAACACCTAGATAATAATGCCAAAAATCGCAAGAATTTTGGAATTAGCAAATAAAAAAGAGGAGGTAAAAAATGCCTAAAGCAAAAAGCAACTTAGTTGGAGCATGGGCCTTTCTAATAGGTATCATACTAGCAATTATTTTTGCATTTATCCCAGGGACCGGCGCATGGCTTGGATGGGTGCTATTCATAATTGGTGTAGTAATAGGTCTATTGAACATAAGCGACAAAGAAACACAACCATTCTTAATGGCAGGTGTTGTTCTTGTAATTGTAACTGCTCTCGGAGCAAGTGCGTTTTCAGGACTAGCTTACATCGGAGTACTACTAAAGAACATATTGATATTGTTCGTGCCAGCAACAATCGTAGTTGCCTTGAAGTCTGTGTTCGCAATGGCACACGATTAAGTAGATAGGCTCAAACCTTTTTTTATTTTTTTTTATTTTTTTTACTTTTTACTATGAAGTTGAATCTTCAACGAGTGGTCCAGAAACACTCTTTTTTCTAGGATTTTATATTATCTTTTTATTATGGCAAAAAATAGATAAAGGATTTTGGTGTTCTGCAGAACATAACGTTGCAAAATCCAAATAGCCAAGAACATACAGCATTAAAACGAAACATGATATGAGAAAAATGAATTCTAGAATCGTGATAATTAATCACTATTTCTAGAACGTAACGCTTATTTCAACAAGAGTGCATAAGCACAAAAGTCTTGTCAAAAAAAAGATTAATTATAATTAGTTATATTCTTAAAACGACGCTCTTTTTTTAATTCTTGCTTTTATACTTATCGGGAAATGCAGTTTCAGCAAGATGCGAAGCTAAGTCTTTCCACTTATTCTGAACTCTTGAATTCCAAATATGCTCAATAACTTCAGAGGCTACGCCCCCTGCAACTAAAACCCCCCCGAAAATATAAGAACCAAGATTGGGCTTAGAGGAGACAGCACTAAGAAAGCATATTACTGAACCGACAAGAATAACACAATCTCCAAGAATACCATAAGTGGCATCATATTTTGGCATACGATTAATATACTCTGCGGGTTTATCAGAAAGTTGCCTTTCCGCAACTTGGGCAGATTGCTCAAGTGCACTTGCTCTTTCCCTTTGGTTTCGATGTAGCATTTTATTTATTAAAAATCGAACTTTATAAATTTAATTGAATCCAGGCAAGAAGTTTGCCATTGTTCTGGCAAAGAATGGACTATTTAATGATATTGCAACATCACTTTCATCACTGTTATCTGGCGTGATTGTGATTAGCATCTTGTTATTATCAACGACAAGCATCCTCGCATTTGCCTTGGTTTTCTTGACTTGAACTCCAAGCTGTCTGCTCAAGTTCATCAAGTTCTTTATGTCGTCAGTCTCATTGGTTGCGACAGTGATGCTGACTCCTTTTTCTTTTAATTTTTCGAATAAAGGCTTCAAGAAAGATGATTTTCTCTTCAATGCATCTAGAGTTGATATCAAAACAACTTCTTTTTGTGCATTTGATATAATATCTTTCATGTGAGCGTAAATATTTGATCTTCCTTTAATTGAAGAAGTTAAGTCTTCAACTTGTATTGGTTTGATTCCAGTTGTATAAAGACTCTCAAGTTCTTTGTAATCAATAGAGTTTCTAATATTGGCTAGGCCATTGACTCTTTCATTTGCTTCTTTCATCAAGTTATTCTTCATCCTTTCGAGTACAACTCCTGGCTTGACTGCAATGAATTTGACAGGTTTTCCGAGTTTTGCGACTGCAAAACCTTTCTTCTCAAGTGATTCAAGAACATCATAAACCCTAGATCTTGGAACTCCAGACATCTCTGCTATCTCTCCGACAGAAGCTATGCTCTTGCTTATTAAAGCTACCCATACCTTGCTCTCATAGATATTAAGGGCGAAGTGGTATTTGACTTTCTTTATTAGGTCTTGTCTGTTAGCCATTTTATTATTATAATCTGTATTTTTACTACTCTACCATAGGAAAGACTATTTATAAATCTTTCGTTTTGTGACTACTCGAGAGAGAACAAAAGAGACGATAAAGAGAAAACCAGCAAAAGCGCTAAAAAATCAGAAAATAACAAGCATCCCCTACAATACACGAATATTTTTAAACCAACTGTAAAACAAAAGGTTTAAAAACGTTCGTATATGAGAAATATTATATTTAACTTCAATCTAGTCATAAAAATGCATATTCTACAGCCAAAACACACAAAAATCGGTCAGCAGGAAACAAAAGAGTTACTTGCAAAGTTTAATATCAACCCGTCACAACTCCCAAAAATTAAAAAAAATGATCCTGCGCTGCCTGCCGACGTGGAAACAGGCAACATCGTCAAAATAGAAAGAAAAAGTGGCGGGAACAAAATAATATACTACCGTGTAGTCCTATAGAACAATGTCCGAACAAAATTCACATTTAGCCAGCAATCGGCTATTAATTAAGAAATATCTTCAAGAGCACTCACTTGTTGAATCAAATATTACTTCTTTCAATGACTTTGTAGAGCGAAGACTTCAGGAAATTATTGACAGCATAAATGAAGAGATTTCAAGAGAAGAAGTTGACTTATGGCTTGGAAAGATTTCTGTTGGAAAACCAGAGATAATAGAAGCAGATGGTTCAAAACATCAGATTTCTCCAATAGAAGCAAGACTAAGAAAAGTAACTTACTCTGCCCCAATATATCTTGAAGTAAGTACGGGGAACAAAGAATTCACAATAGTCGAGCTTGGAAAAATTCCGATTATGGTCGGAAGCAAGCTCTGTAACCTTCATAACATGAATGCAGAGGAATTGACAAGAAGTTATGAAGACCCAAAAGACCCAGGAGGATACTTCGTAATCAACGGGAACGAGAGAGTACTGGTTATTATTGAAGACCTAGCCCAGAATCAGCCTTTCACCGAGAAGACTTCAAAAGGTTTCATCCTTAGAATCCTATCACAAAGAGGAAGTTACAGAATCCCCGTAACCGTTAATAAAGCTCCAGATGGAAACATCTTCGTATCATTCTCCAGATTCAAGAATGTTCCTGCAATGCTATTGATTAAAGCATTAGGGATAACAAAAGACAGCGAAATAGCTTCTTTTATCGGAAAAGAAACAGATTCTTTGATTGTTAGTCTCACCGGTTCTTCAAGCATATCTGATACAGAAGAAGCAGTTATGGCCATCGGCGAGAAGATGAACATTCAGGGAACAAAAAAAGAAATATTGACAAGAGTAAGGTCAAGAATAGATTCTGCATTTTTGCCCCATATCGGGACAAAACAAGACGCAAGAAAAGACAAGGCAGTTACTCTATGCAAGATGATAAAGCAATTCCTTATCTCTCAAGAACTAGGTCTAGAGACAGACCGAGACCACTACGCAAACAAGAGAGTCAGACTATCAGGGGACTTGCTATCTGATTTATTCAGAGTCAACCTAAACATATTCATAAGAGACTTACAGCACAATATCCAAAAAATTGAGAAAAAGAAAAAATTCTATTCAGTCAAATCAATAGCAAAATCAACCCTATTCCAGCATAGGATCGAATCTGCTATTGCAACTGGTTCTTGGATAGGCGAGAGAGCCGGAGTAACCCAAAACATGGACAAAACAAATGGCCTTGCAGTTCTATCAGAACTTCAGAGAGTTGTAAGCTCCTTGCCAAATGAACAAGAGAACTTCAAAGCAAGAACATTGCATCCCACGCATTATGGAAGATTTTGTCCAGTCGAGACACCTGAGGGAACCTCAATCGGCCTTAGAAAGAACCTCGCAATGATGGCAATAGTTAGCACAGCAATCAAAACCCCTGAAAAAGAGCTAACATCACAACTTGAGAAATGCGGAATGAAACAACTCAAGTAAAAATTTGATAATAAAAAACTAAACAACCTAGTAAAAAATGTCGGACATATTTCACAACGGAAGATTTATTGGAGAAGCTGAATCAGCAGACCAGTTCATACACGCTGTAAAACAAAAAAGAAGAAAAGGAGAGCTTCCTGAAGAACTGAGCATAAGATATGACTCAAACCTTGACACCATATTCATAGCAACAGATACTGGAAGAATTCTAAGGCCATTAATAATCACGGAGAATGGAGAATCAAAACTCGGACAAGAACAATTAAGGTCAGTTGAAAAAGGAGACTTGAACTGGAATGATTTATTGAAGCAAGGAGTTATAGAATACATAGACGCCTCAGAAGAGAACAATCTACTTGTGGCAATGACACACAAGAACATTACGCCAGATACAACTCATCTAGAAATAGACCCAATTGCCATGTTTGGTCTAGTTACAAGCCTGGTCCCCTATGCAAATCATGACCAGAGCTCAAGATTAAATAGAGGAAGCAAGACACAGAAGCAAGCTCTCGGATTATATGCTGCGAACTATCTCGATTTGATTGACACAGATGTCAGTGTTCTGCACTATCCTCAAAAACCAATTACAAGATCATTCATCTATGATACTCTTAACTTCTATCCAGCTGGACAGAATGTTGTTCTTGCAATCATGGCCTATGAAGGATATAATATGAGTGATGCAATAATAATCAACCAAGCTTCAATTCAGAGAGGTTTTGGAAAAAGCACATATTTCAGATCATACACCAGTAGCGAATTGCAATATCCCGGAAATCTTAAAGATGAAATTACAATTCCCTCAAAAGATGTTGCCGGTTATAGAACAGAAGAGAGTTATGCACAACTTGAAGAAGATGGGACAATATTTCCTGAAGCAAATCTTAAAGAAGGAGATGTGGTAATAGGAAAAGTATCTCCTCCAAAATTCTTACTTGAGATGGAAGAGATTTCTCTAGCAAAGTCAAGAAAAGAAAATAGCACTGCAGTCAGGCAAGGAGAAAGAGGAATAGCTGATGCGGTTTTCATAAGCAATGATGCAGAAGGAAGAAGGATTATCCAAGTCAGGATGAGAGACAATCGAGACTTAGAAATTGGAGACAAATTAAGTACTCCCCACGGGCAGAAGGGAGTCGTAGGACTAATAGTTCCCGAAGAGAACTTGCCTTTCACAGCAACAGGCGTAAAACCAGACTTAATATTCAATCCACACGGTGTTCCAAGCAGAATGACTGTCAGTTATCTAATCGAGCTTCTATCTGGCAAAGTCGGCTGTCTAAAAGGACAAGTAATGGATGGAACTGCCTTCGCAGACCAGCAAGTAGGAGATATAGAAAAAGAATTGCATAACCTTGGTTTTAGATATGATGGAAAAGAAACCCTCTATGATGGTGTTTCAGGAAAACCAATTGACGCAAAGATATTCATCGGAAACATGTACTATCTCAAGCTAAAGTACATGGTTTCAAATAAGATACAAGTCAGAGCTTCAGGAAAGATAACTCTATTGACAAGACAACCAATCGAAGGAAGAGCAAAAGGCGGAGCATTGAGAATGGGAGAGATGGAAAAAGATGCACTAGTTGCTCATGGAACATCCTTGCTATTAAAAGAGAGATTCAGTTCAGACAATGTAACAGTCCACATATGTCCTGCCTGTGGCGCATTTGGAATAAAAGACAAGATAAAGAAGAGAGACATCTGTCCTGTCTGCGGACATCAAAAGCTTGAACAGATTGAACTTTCATACGCTTCAAAATTACTATTTGAGGAAATCATGGCCTTACACCTCTTCCCTCATTTCATATTGAAGAACAAATACGACGAGAATTAGATAATAACTAAACTTAAAAAGATAAAATAAAAAAATGGCAACATGTACAAAACAAGGTTCATGCAAAAAATATTCCATACATGCGGGCGGAACAGGATGCACAGAGAATAGAAGAATAACTTACTGCGATAATCTAACAGTAACACCGCTATCAGAACAAGCGAGGGATATGGGCGCTACTAGAAACCAGACTATACCTTCACTATGGTATCTTAGACAAGGAAGGATGAGTCTTACTGCATAAAACTTAAATTTAGAATAAAAATGGCACCAATAGTAAAACAAGTCAAAGAAATAAAGTTCACAGTCTTCGGACCAGAACAAATCAAAAGAATGAGCGTAGCTAAAGTTGTTACGCCTGAATTATATGATATGGATGGTTATCCAGTTGATGGTGGGCTTATGGACCTTAGACTTGGAGCAATTGGTCCGGGAATAAGATGTAGAACCTGTGGTTCAGGACACAAAGAGTGCCTAGGACACTTCGGATACATTGAACTAGCAAGACCAATCATACACATCAAATTCATGCCCCTCATTGAACTATGTTTGAAATCAACCTGTCAAGAGTGTTCAAAGATAATGCTTACCGAGAAAGATATTCTAGCAAAGAGAATAGATAAAGCAAAACTAGCAAAGAAATGCCCTCACTGCGGCGCCAAGCAAGACAAGATAAAGCTTGAGAAGCCAACTATGTTATATCTTGGAAAGAAAAGAATTTTTCCAACAGAGATAAGAGACAGATTAGTCAAGATATCAAACAATGACCTAAGATTCTTCGGAATAGACCCAGAAGCATTCAGGCCAGAGTGGGCAATACTAACTTTGCTTTTAGTTCCACCAGTAACAGCAAGAGCCTCTATCACCCTCGAATCAGGAGAGAGATCAGAAGATGACTTGACACACAAGCTTTCAGATATTCTAAGAGCAAACCAGAGACTATGGGAGAACTTGAATGCAGGAGCTCCTGAAGTAATTATTGAAGACCTATGGGACCTATTGCAGTATCATATTACAACTTACTTTGATAATGAAACATCTCAAGTTCCTCCAGCAAGACATAGGTCAGGTCAACCTCTAAAAACAATAACCGAAAGGATAAAAGGAAAAGAAGGAAGAATCAGACATAATCTAGCGGGTAAAAGAGTAAATTTCTCTGCAAGAACAGTCATCTCTCCAGACCCTTATATAAAGTTAAATGAAGTCGGAGTTCCACTTGAGGTAGCAAAAGTCTTGACTATTCCGGAGAGAGTCACAGATACTAATATTGAATTTTTGAAAGCACTAATCAGAAAAGAAGACTATCCCTGCGCAACAGCAATTGAAGTTGACGGAAGAAAAAAAAGAATAACAGACAAACTAAAAGACCAATTTGCAGAAGAATTAGCCGTAGGATATGTTGTCGAGAGACATATAAGAGACGGAGATATTGTACTATTCAATAGACACCCATCACTACATAAACAGAGTTTGATGGGTCACTTCGTAAAAGTATTGCCTGGAAGAACATTCAGAATCCATCCTGCTGTAACTGCTCCTTATAACGCAGACTTTGATGGAGACGAGATGAACATTCATGTACCACAAACAGAAGAAGCAAGAGCAGAAGCAAAGACAATAACAGACATCAAAGAGAACATGATGTCTCCAAAGATAAACTCAAATGTCTATGGTTGTGTTGAGGATGCTATTACTGGCCTATATCTTTTAACAGTATCTCCAAAAATCTCAAAAAAAGAGGCTATTCAGTTGCTTATATCCTCAAGAAATTCTCCCCAGGACATCTCCTCAAAAGAATTCCTGACTGGAAAAGAAGTAGTCTCTATGATAATGCCAAAAGTAGACTTCGAATCAAAGACAAAGGCCTGCAAGGGAAAAGAGTGCCCTTACTATAATAAATGCAAGAAGTCAGAGTGTCCAAATGATGCCTATCTAGAGATTAGGAAAGGAAAGATAATCTCGGGCGCTCTAGATGAAAGAGCCCTAGGTATAGGATCAGACACCCTTATTACTCAATTCGATAGGCAGATAGGAAGAGATGAAACAGTCGAGGCAATAGGAAGATTATTCTTGCTTGGAGTTATGTTCTTGACAACAAGAGGAATCACAATATCTTTAGCAGATATTCAGACAGAAGCAAAAACAGACAAAGAAGCCGGAGAAGTTATAAATCATGCTGAAAAAGAAGTTGAAAAGATTATACAATCCTACTACGAGAAGACCTTAGAAGTTCTTCCAGGCAAGACAGCAGAAGAATCAAGAGAGATTAAGATTGTCCAGACCCTAAACGAAATAAGATCAAAAGCAGGAGAAATAATCAAGAAAAATTTACGGAAATCAAACCCATTGTACACTTTAATGGTCTGTGGAGCCAAAGGAAGTTTACTTTTCATGACCCAAATGGCAGTCATTGTTGGACAGCAATCTCTCTGGGCAAAGAGAATTGACATAGGTTATGATAAGAGAACACTATCATTCTACAAGCCAAACGACTTCTTACCTAGAGCTAGGGGATTCGTAAAATCAAACCTATTGAAAGGTCTGGACGCAGATGAATTCTTCTTCACAGCAATTACAGGAAGAGACTCACTTATGGACACCGCTCTAAGAACACCAAAATCCGGTTATCTATATAGAAGACTCTCAAATGCTCTCCAAGATATAAGGGTCGAATATGATGGAACAGTCAGAGATTCAAATTCAAATATTATAGAATTGCAATACGGAGAAGATGGAATCGATGTAACAAAATCACATCTTGAGAATAATAAGATAGAGCCAGCAGAAGCAGCAGGTATCTTAACAGCACAGAGCTTCGGAGAACCAGGTACACAAATGACCCTAAGAACTTTCCACTATGCCGGAGTCTCAGAGATGCAGGTCACTGTCGGTCTACCAAGACTTATCGAACTTTTTGATGCAAGAAAAGAACCTTCAACTCCTTCCATGGAAATCTACATGGAAAAAGAATTCAACAATGAAGATGAGATAAGAAAAATGGCCAGGAAAATAAAAGAAGTCAGGCTCTCAGAAGTCTCTAAAAAAGTCGAAATTGATTTCACAAACTCAAAAATTGAAATTTCATTAAGCAAAGAATCTTTGAAAAATCTATATCTAAATCCAAACAAGATAGTTGAGAGTCTAGAGAAAAAACACATCAAAGCCAAACTAGGAAGCGAGGACAGAATAATTGTCAAGCAAAAAGACGACCCAACTCCGGGAAACCTATATCAGTTGAAAGAGAAGCTCAAGGAAATGATTGTAGCAGGAATCAAGAATATAAACCAGGTTCTTCCTGTCAAAAGAGATTCTGGAGACTATGTCATACTTACTGCAGGTTCAAATCTAGAAGAAGTCATGACCCTTAAAGGAGTAGATAAAACAAGAACAGTCACAAATAATATTCATGAGATATCACTAGTTCTTGGAATAGAAGCTGCAAGACAGGCTATATGCTCAGAAGTCAGAAAAGTCATCACCAATCAGGGTCTTGCAATAGATGAAAGACACATACGACTCATGGCAGATGCAATGACTTCAAGCGGTTCTGTGAAAGGAACAACCAGAATAGGGATTATAGAGGAGAAACCATCAGTACTTGCAAGAGCTTCATTTGAAACTCCAATCAAGCATTTTATTGGAGCATCTGTAACCGGAACAAAGGATAAACTGGTCAGTGTTGTTGAAAATTTAATTCTAAATCAACCGATACCTGTAGGAACAGGTCTTCCAGGACTATTGGTTAAGTTGACAGACCAAGAAGCACTAGTAAAGAAACACGTTGCTCCAAAAAAGAAAAAGGCCAAATAAGAAGCAGACAAAAAGAGATAAAATTCTAACTAAAGATTAAATACATTCAAAACAATATCCAAAAATGAAGCTAGATATGAAAGCGATTCAGAATATGAACTTATTTGAAAAAATAACCGGGGTCAAATCAAGATGTTGTTTTACATATAATAACACTATAATCTTTGTTGTTCCAAAGCACTTTATGAGCAAAGCCCTGGGAAATAATGCCGCAAATATCTCAAACATAGGAAATAGATTGAATAAAAAGATAAGAGTCATCGCTGACCCACAAGGAAAACATGATTTAGAAGGATTTGTCCAGGCAATAATATATCCCCATGATTTTAAGAACATACTCCTTGAAAACGATGAACTCGTCATCTTCAGCTTGCCAAGGACAAAAGCCGCCCTTATAGGCCGGAACAAGTCAAGAATAGAAGAACTCTCAAATATTCTAGAGCAATTCTTCGGAATAAAGCACATCTTGATAAAATAAGTCCAAATATAATCATATATCCTCATAATTGCTCACTGCATCAGCACAAAATGAGCAACTAAATTACCCTTATCTCATAATACTATATTTAAAATGTATGAACCACGAGAAGATTCCTTTTTAATTGCAAAACACATAAAAGAATTCTGCACTAAAGACTCTCAAGTCTTAGATATGGGCACTGGCTCAGGCATACTTGCTCTTGAAGCATCAAGATACTCTAATCATGTTACAGCGGTTGATATAGACAAAAGTGTTATAGCATTCTTAAAAAGTAAAAAAACAGATTCTACACTAACTTACCTCTCAAGCAAAGCGCGAAGTATCAATTTTATTCATTCTAACTTATTTTCCAATATCAAAGCTAGAGCAAAATTTGATGTAATCATCTTTAATCCGCCCTACCTTCCCTCAAAATCAAATACCTACAAACACATCGATCTCGACGGAGGTCTTCACGGCACAGAGATCATTGAAAAGTTCTTGAAACAAGCAAAAAGATTCCTCAAGAAAGAGGGAAAAATCCTCTTACTAGCTTCGTCATTAAACAGGGGAATCCTAATTTTATTCAGAAAATACAATTTTTCATACAAAATTCTTGACCAAGAGAATTTTTTCTTCGAAAAGCTCTATGTCTGGGAATTAAGCTAAGCAGCTTCACAAGTAGCTGAAAATACTCTAAATCCAGGATCACTCTTTCTTCTGCTTTTACAATACCTTAATAAATCAGATGGCAAAACCCAGGTTAGAGTCGTATACCCCGATACATGGTCTGCCTTAAAAAGAGTTCCGCATAATTTATAATCAAGAGAACCATTAGAAATAACTAAAACCGACTTATGGCCCTTTTTATTAGAAAAATCAATATCATAAACTTTTCCAACAGGATTCCTTAAACAATCTTCCACTGCACTTACAATTAGTGCTTCATCTGTCAATTCTGTTAGGGTGGGAATTTTTATTGCCATCCCCACCTAAAAAATCAAGGCTTATAAAACTTTTTAAAACCCAAAACCCTGAAGAATCATGGCAATAGAATCAGACTATGACTTTGAACTTGGAAGAGTCATTAAAACAATCAAACAAAAGAAGGCGAGGCTTGTCTGCATTCAACTTCCAGAAGGCCTGAAACCTCTGGCAACAAAGATTGTCGATGAAATAGAATCAAAGACCAAAGCAAAATGCCTTATCTGGCTAGGCACATGTTATGGGGCCTGTGATGTTCCAAACCTCGACCATATTAAACCTAAGATTGATTTATTGGTTCAGTGGGGCCATAGTCCTTGGAAAAAATAGATATCTTTAAACAATTTAGGCAAGACAACGTTGTCTCTAAGAGACTCTTGCCAGAATTTATTTCTTAATCAACATACCGCTTTCAAAGTGCTCCCCCTTCATCAAAACCCCCTCCATCTCTTTTATCTCGAACAAAGTCTTCAAGTCACTTTTATCGTCGGTAAAATTGACTAAAAAAGCAGAAGTCTTGTATTTCTTGCATAACCTAAGATTCTGCATCACTCTTCCAAGAGTCTTTTGATTTTTCAATTCATCCAAAGAAATAAGAATCATCTTCTTATTATCTGAAGCAATCTTACATAAAATATGATTCAATCCAGAGTTCCTATAACTATCATAATCCCTATCACTAATATGGGCTTGCTCAGGATTCAATAAAGCCCATGTCTTCTTATGTTCCAAAACCGCCCTATTCAACCTATCACCTGTGCCAAGAACAATAATCTTTGAGAAATAATTGCTTGCCTTATCAATAAACTTTCTCATCTTTTCAACATCCTGCACTTTAATCAAACAAGAGTCATAAAATTCTTCAATTCGACCTTTAATCACTTTCAACTCTTCAAAGTCCTTTTCACTCTCTAAAATCTTTACATGACTAATACATTTGTCTTTCTTGCCAACATTTTCCTTCTTTCCGATTATGAAGTTTATCATTTTTGTATTACCTATCAAGATTGCCTAAGCACAACGCCTCTTGCAATTTAATATAACTTAACTCCTCTATATTTAATTAACCTTAACCCTATAGGGTTTTTACGCAATTTACAATTACGGTCCTATCTTTTGGTCCATCAAACTCGCAGAGCATTATGCCTTGCCATCTTCCAAGCATTAACCTATTATTCTGTACAGGTATTGAAAGGCTTGGTCCAATCAAAGCTGCTTTTACATGTGAATCTCCATTACCATCTACTTCATCATGTAACCATTTTCCCTTAGGTATCTGATTCTTGAGATAATTCAAAAAATCCCCAGATACCTTTGAATCTGAATTTTCATTGATTGTCAAGGCAGCTGTTGCATGTGGCACAAAAACATTTGCAAGCCCCTCTTTGAGGCTATATCTGGACACTATTGCTTGAACTTCTCTAGTGATATCAAGTACTTGTTCCCTCTCTGATGTTTTAATGACGAATTGCATAGAATTATAGTGAATAAATGTTTATTAAGTTTTCCAGTAAGATAAGTTAGTAAATCAAGACTGCCGAAGCACAAATTTGTCTTGTCAAAAAATCATAACTTAAATCTAAATTCATTCATTAGAATGTCTTTATTGCTGCGTCAACTGCATCTTGAGGCCAGCCTGCTCCAATAAGTTTCTCTTGAATCTCGTCCTTCTTCATTCCAGCAGCCTTAGCATCCCTGACATAAGTCACAAGGGCGTCTGAAGCCTCTGATGAATTTGCTTTGTTGCTCTGCTTTTCTTGTTCAACACTTCCTTTTTGTTTTTCAAGTCCTTTTTCCCCGCTCTCTTGAACAACTTTATCTTTTTTCTCCTTCTTAACTTTTTTATCTTTATTCTTATCCATTCCTTCTAGATTATATGCCCCTTCTTTCTTTTTCTTGGCATTTGGAATAATTACTAAGAAAACAATTAATAAAATAACTGCAATTAATATGATTCCAAGAGCTACCCAGAAGTACCATTTACTAAAAAAGCTACCACTGCCACATTTTCTTGATTCTTCAGCAGGTTTATAATTCTCAGTTCCGCAATTATTAGCATCTGTACAAACCTTGATTTCATATCCTGTATTCAAGCAATTCCACTGACACTGCCAATTCTCAGTACACTGACCTGTCTGGCAACTGTTTGATTGAACATATCTGGTACCATCCCAGACACAAGTTGCAGGTTTAGCACGTGTTGTTCCGCAAGTTCTTTGATCATAACATGTTCTCTGATCTACTCCATTAATGCATCCACTCCACGCAGTATAGACCCAACTCTCAGTGCAAGTATAATTTCCTCCCCCGCTACCGTATGAACAATCAGAGTTCGAACCGCAGTCATTGTCTCCAGTTCCAGAAACCTGTACGCACTGATAATTATCATTACATACATGATGATGGCCACTGGGACTGCCCTTGACAACTTCAAATAATTCTGAATTTCTGCTCATTATCTTCCCATTATATGAGAATTCCATGGTTAGATTATAAAAGCCCATTTCTTCTGGAGCCTCTAGACCTAGGCTCTTCAAATCAACACCATATATATTCTTAGGAACCCAGCTAGAACAAGCATTAGCATTTAACATAACACTTTTATCATTATTATTCTCTAGCATTTCAGTCAAATTATTAAGATAGTCAGCATATGCCCTGACCAAGATGGTCTTGCCAGTTATCTGATAAATACCAAATCCTGCCGGAGGAATATCTAGGGTATAATTACCATGAGAAGCGATAGGGGGTGTGTCCATCAAACCGTATATGTTCATTCCCGCGCTTGTTACATTAACTAGAAGATTAGAAACAACATTTGCACTTCCACCTAGGTTCTTTACAACTATCCTTAATCCATCTGCGCCAGAGTAATTTATTCTGTCAATACTATAAACAATCAAATCAGGATCTACTACCTGGCTCTGGTTATCCTCACACTTTTTAGTTATATTATTACAGTAGCCAGTTGAACCTCTCTGGGCTTTGCAATCCACTTGATAAATCGCACAGATAATTGAATCGGAAGTTCCAACACAGGTATAATTGTTGAGGACTATATCACTAGAACAATAATCAGAATGATTCCCATATAAATCAGTGCATACAATTCCTGTTTTCGAACAAATCGAGTGTATCGCCCTTGGTCCTTCAGTCCCATTGCAGAACCAATTACAACCAAGGTATCCCTGGTCATTCCATCCATCGGGTTTATCACAGGAGTTGTTTGAACCAGTTCCAGTGTTTCCTTGCCCAAGGTCGAAATCTAGCCTCGCATTCAAACAAACTTTATTATTTGTTAAAAGATTATTAAGAGAATTGTCAAAAAAACGAATACCGTCGCGACCATTATTAAACACATTACTATTGACAAAAACATTATTTGAAGAAGCTTGTAAAGAGATTCCTTCCAAATCGTTGCCATTAGTAGCTATATTCGAAAAGGTATTACTACCCGAGGCATAAAGAGCAATTCCCAATTGATTATTTTCACTACTCACGTTAATTAAACTATTGTAAGCAGTTCTGTCTAAATAAATTCCCGAGGAACGCACATTTTTTAGGGTATTTCTACTAGACGGAGCGCTAATCATAATCCCCTGAGCAAAATAATAAAGATTACAATTTTGAATAGTTAAACTGGCATGAAACAAATGAATCCCATATCCGCCACTACCCCTTATATCAAACCCTTGACAATCAAATAATTTATTATTAGAGGCATCAGAGTCATTAATACAATTTCCTGAACTTGTTATATTTTGCGTCAATTTCACAACATTACAAGTGGAATCACTTAACCTTGCAGTGCAACTCTCGCAGGAATTGCAATAGCAAGTTCCTAGTTGTTGTCCTTGAGTTCCATTGCAATACCATGTACAACCGATGTAGCCTGTGTCATTGAAATTCTCAGCCATATCGCAAGAGTTGTTTAAACCATAATCAAAATGTAAATCATGTGAAACAATATCCCAAATGTTAAAACATACACTGTTATTTAATAAATAATTAGGAGAACCATTATAATCATCAGATTGGATATGGATACCTTCCCCAAACTTATTAATATTGCAATTTTTAACTATATTCCCAGATCCATCCAAATATATCCCCCAATACCAATAATCAATACCACTTATTGAATGACTCTGACAATCGAATGTTTTATTATTAAAAACCTTTGGATAAGGAGAATTGATACAGCCGTCCTGCGTTGAGTTAATGTTTGTTGTCAATTTCACAACATTACAGGTAGGATCGCTCAGTTTAGCAGTGCAGTCTTCACAAGAATTGCATTCACAAGTTGTTTGATTTTGCTGTTGTGAACAAGAATAAGTACATCCAGAGAAGCCATCATCATTCCAGTTAACAGCATAATCGCAAAAATTATTAGCTCCTGAGTTTGAGCCATTATCATCAACTATATCATTACCAGAATTGTAATGGTCATTGTAACACATTGTATTCGAATTAAGTATGTTGCCCATTGATTCTGAGAGTAAATAAACTCCAACAAAATTATTATTAGTAGTTGTATTAGAGACAAAATTGTTATGTGAAGAAAGTAAATAAATTCCATACTCACTATTATCATTAGAAACTATGTTTGCTAGATTATTATTATTTGAATTTGAGAAATAAATTCCAGCAAAACCATTACTGTTAGTAGCAATATTAATAAAGGTGTTATAATTTGAATCATAGGTTACGATTCCGTAAAAATTATTTAAAGCAGTTATACTTGTTATATTGTTATTTGAGGCTCCTTCGAACCTAATTCCAGAATAACTATTAAAATAGAGAGTATTATTCTCTAAAACATTCTTTCTAACAGAATTTAGATAGATTCCATCAGAAAAATTAGTTATAACAACATTTTTGAAAGTGTTATTTTCAAATAATCCGGCTGAAAAAATTCCATATCCCCTTTGCCTTGTTCCAGTAATAGTGTATCCTTGTCCATTAAAGATAACATTATTTCTTGAGATTGTCACGCAAGTCCCGTTTGAAGTTATGTCCTGTGTCAATTTCACAACATTACAGGTAGGATCGCTCAGTTTAGCAGTGCAGTCTTCACAAGAATTGCAATAACAAGGAACACAAGCACCATCAACACAACCACGTTCGCAGCGAACATATTCTGAAGATACATTATCATTTAAACAGTAATACTCTTTAAGATAAGGATAAAACGGGATGTTTCCATTATTGTTTATATCGGTAGCGCCATTATCCCCCTTCTCAACACTATTAAAAACTGCATTAGCAGTTAAAGCAGTCACAGGCACATCTGGATTTTGTGGAACCTCGTGACATGAATCAGTATAGACTACCGGACTAAATCTAGTTGAGGTTGTTCCTTTAACCCCATAAACTCTTCCACCATCAGAATCCATACAATTAGGCTGGGGCTGGTTTATAGTGCCTGCTTTTTCACCAAGCTTTTCAGGCATCGTGAAAGAGATATAAGCAAAACCAACGGCAATCACAAAGATAATTGCCATTACAATAAGGATTCCTCCTTGAATATGATTCTTGTTTTTCTCTTTCTTGTACTTGATATTTCTGTGTTTAATTTTATGTTTCATTTTATTAACATGCTGCATAGCCAAATCCAGTTCCAGATATTCCCGAACCATTTACATCATGATATGCTCCGTAAGTTATATTTCCGGTATTCCACAAGCCAGATAGATACAATGCCTGTGAAAAACTGTTCTGGACAACTACCGTACATTTATCCCAGCACTCACCGCTAGCACAAGGCAAGTTAGGATAGTAATTTCCAAGACCCTGATTTACATTACAGCAAACATAATCCATTGAATGACAGCTTGAATAATTTCTCTGCGGTTCATCACAATCACTCCAAGGAGCATCATTTATTACCTCACAAGTGCCTGTATCAGAATCATAAGATTCCCAAACGATTTTTCTTCCATCTCGGCAGAAATAATAACTCTTGCATCTTGGAGAAGAAATATAGATAGTCACATTGCTATTATCTGGGATAAGGTCTCCCCTAAATAAATTAAAATTTATATTCCCAGTTATATCCTCGCGCTGAGGATATTCATCTTCTATGGTTACACCACTTGAAACTTGCCCAGTAAGAAGGGCCTTATCTGTTGATAAAAAGATAATGAGAACTGCCAAAACTAAGACAGGAACAATCTGAAGAATAATACTATAATGATTTTTTTTATGAGAACCCCTAGTTAAATCTTTTTTAGTAATCATTTCTTACCCACTTTTTTATGAAAGTTATAGCTAATTTACATTTATAAACTTTTTGAGATATTTGAAATTGGCCTTTCTTGCTCTTCACAATCAAATATCCATATCCATGCCGCCAAGATACTCCATTTGCTCAGCAACCTTTTTTCTTCTTCTACCCTCACCTAAAACGAAGAACATGACTACAACTAATACAACAAAAACACTTACAAAATAAAATAAAGGACTTACAAAAAACGAACCAGGATTCTTACTTTCTTGATTAACTTGTGCATCAATTGCCTCATTGTTTACTGTTGAACCAGTAAAATTACTTTTATTCAGTGTATTGGTCATGAGTATTAAGGCCACAGCCAGCACTATAATCAGAACAGGAATAAATTTCAGAGAGAAAAATATCTTTCTTGGAACTCTTCTAGAATCAAAATTTCTATGTTCTATTGTTCTTGTAAATGCCATCTTTTTCTCTTCCTTTTTCTTATATAAACAGAAGAATAAAGAGTTTTTAAATTTTCGGGAGAATCGCATTACTGTGACATCCTCTGTCGCCTAAAGGTTTGACGCTGATGCGTCAAATCCTCACTTCGTTCGGACGACAGCGTCCTAATGCATATGATGTAGTTCTTGGCTTTCAACATAAGATAGTGCTCTCTGA
>Ga0268276_1001949_pt1 | contig 18664 bp, 19 predicted proteins | sample saktaG_4_FD_190145 | JGI IMG/M metagenome (GOLD analysis project Ga0268276, IMG submission 190145) | Saline water microbial communities from Sakinaw Lake, British Columbia, Canada - sak_2010_1_5_45m | ecosystem: Environmental > Aquatic > Non-marine Saline and Alkaline > Saline ... | reverse complement strand
ATTAAAGCAATCGAATCAGGTACCTCCCAAAATGCAGTGGCCCAAGTAAAAAAAATAAGAGAAGCTTTGCAAAAAGACCCTGTGCTAAGAAAGAGATTTAGAGATAAAATTATAAGATTTAGGAGAGAACACGAAAGAACGTGGATAAAAAACAGGGGCTATGATAATTATAACCGATTATTTAGGCATGTGCTTGGTATGCCTCTTATTGATTTTTTAACTAAGAAAGCAGGTAGTAAAAAACAACTATCTGTTTTAGATGATGGTGCGGGATTAGGGGTATTTTTAAGAGATATAAAAACTAAGCTTAGAGAACAAAAAATTGATGTGAAGACAGACGCAGTTGTTTTGCAGAGGAGCCCCCATTTGGTAGAGATGGATAATATTTACGAAGGCCCATCAGAGTTTTTTTTGACTAATAAAAAATATGATGCAATTTTTTCATATTATGGGAGTATGCATTATACCGAGAGATGGGCAATAAAAAACCAATTAATAAAGTTTACTAATTTGCTAAATAGGGGTGGGGTGGCTTTAATTGGTGTTGATTTTATTGGGCTTAGAATTCCGCCTTTACTTGATCAAATGAAAAGGCAATTTGCAAAACAAGGCTTTGAACTAACATATAAGCCGCACTATGTTGCAGATGAACCGTCAGACATTTTAATGATTCGTCGTTTATAATTAAATATTTCCTAGATAGACATTTAAATACTTTTTTCCTATTTTTTCAGCATCTTTTAAGGTGGTAATCGGTGTTGGATTTTTATTCTTCATTTTGTGATGTGGAAAAAATCTGGATATGTGCCAAGGAATGTTTTCGTCTATTTTTGAAATAAACCTAGCAATTTTTTCTATCTCTTTTTTTGAATCATTTTCACTAGGGATAAGAAGAGTAGTTAATTCCATATGAATTCCTTTTTTATGTGCTCTTTTTATTGAATCCAAAACAGGTTTTAATTTTGCACTGCAATATTTCTGGTAATAAGTATTAGAAAAAGATTTCAGATCAATATTCATTGCATCAATATAAGGAGAAATAAAATCAAAACTCTCTTTAGTAAAATAACCATTTGTAACTAAAATATTTTTTAATTTATTTTTGTGTGCGAGTTCAGCAACATCTTTTACAAACTCAATAAAAATCGTGGGCTCATTATACGTATAAGAAATACTCTTGCATTTGTGTTCTTTTGCAAGTTTAACTATTTCTTCAGGTTTTATATTATTTCCACGTATTTTCTTTTTTTGGGAGATTTCATAGTTCTGGCAAAATCCGCAGCGAAAATTACAGCCCACTGTGCCTATGGAAAATGTTTTTGTGTTTGGCAGAAAATGGTAAAGCGGTTTTTTTTCTATTGGGTCAACGTGCATAGCAATAGGTTTTCCATAAACTAATAAATACAATTTATTTTTTACATTTTGTCTTACCCCGCAAATTCCTGTTTTATTTAATGCAATAATGCATTTGTGTGCACACGCAAGGCATTGAACTTCACTTTTGTATTTTTTGTAAAGTGTACATTCTTTCATAAGTATTATTAATATTAAGTTCTTATTATTTCTTATGGCGGATTGGTACCCAACAAATAGGTTAGAACTTAATTTTGCTTTAGAAGACTATCTTGATAATAAGCAGAAAAAAGTTAAAGAGCTGCATGGGTTTATTGTGCCACATGCTGGGTATTATTTTTCTGGTCCTGTTGCTGGTAAGGCGTACTCTTTATTACAAGGAAAAAAAATTGAAAAAGTAATTATTTTTGGCCCTTCGCATTATTCAGGGTTTAAAGGCATAAAATCATTATTTGAAATTGTAACCCCATTTGGAAAAGTAAACATTGTTGAAAATGATTATGAAAAAGTTAAGTATGAACATTCTGTGCAGAATCAGGTCCCGTTTATACAAAAATTGTTTCCAAAGGCAAAAATATTGCCTTTGGTTGTTGGGCAAATAACACTGAAAGAGGCAGAAGAATATGCCAAAACTTTTGCAAAAGAAAAAGCTGTTTTTGTGTTCTCAACTGATTTAAGCCACTTTTTATCATACTCCACTGCAAAGAAAGCAGATAAAAAAACAATTAACATAATCGAAGGTCTTAAATTCAACTCATTGAAGGACTTAGATGCTTGTGGAATTTACCCTTTGCTGATTGCTATGAATTTATGTAAATTAAAGGGTTGGAAACCAAAATTGCTTGAGTATAAGAATTCAGGGGATATAATAGAAGATAAGCAATCAGTAGTAGGATATGCAAGTTTCTACTTCTAAAGGATCACTTTTTATTAATTTGCCCAGGAATAATGTTTATAGCTAAGTATGCTTGAGCGAAGCGAAACATACAATTTTGGGTAACTTACCCTTTATTAAAAGGGCAGGCAGGGGTAGCGAAGTGGCTAACGCGTCAGACTGCTAATCTGATCTCCGTAAGGAGGCGAGGGTCCGAATCCCTCTCCCTGCGTCCAGCCTTTTGAAAAAAGGCTAGGTTTGCCAAAACCTCATGTAGAGGGATTCATTTTTGGGCAACTTACCCTTTTCCTAAAAGGGCAGTTCGAATCCCCCTCTCTGCGTCTCTATTCTTTCTTTTTTGGAAAAAAGAAAGCATAAGTAAGAAGCATTTTCTAAAAGAAAATCTTCTGACCCTCAAACTTTTTCTAGGAAGAAAAAACTTTGTTGGTTCACCAAAGAAAAAACACGAGACGCTAAAGTTTGCAAAAGAAACCCGGGGGTATAAAGCTCCTTAATTTAGTTTGCTAAACGATAAAACAAAAAATTAATGTTTAGTTTGATTTAGGTCTGATTTTATGATACAAATTTTTAAAGACGAAAATGAACTACAAAATAAAGTGTTTTCATTTTTTGATAATTATAAATTAAAAACGTTTTCTATTGGTTTTATTAACAGAAATAAAGATACAGAAATAAAACAAAAACAAACGGATTTAGTTAAAGAAGTTGAACAAAAATATAATTTAAAAATAGATTATGGTGACCCTGACGGCTACATTGCAATTGATCCAGAAATAAACAAAATAGAATTAAATATTAAATCTGTTTTTATTGCAGGAAGATATAATAAATATTCCAGAGAGTTGCCACAAACATATTATTTTTGTTATAAATGCAAAGGCAGAGGCTGTAGCTTTTGCAATAGAACAGGAAAACTTTCTAATATTTCAATAGAAGAAATTCTTGGGCCATATTTCTCAAGCTTTTGTAATGGTAAAGAAATAAAATTCCATGGCGCAGGAAGAGAGGACATGGATGTGAAAATGCTTGGCAGAGGAAGACCTTTTGTAATACAAATAGTAGAACCCCAAAAAAGATTTTTTTTAAAAGAAGAATTAAAAAAATTAAAAGAAGAAATAAATTTAAAAGAAACAAAAGTTAAAGTGCATTATTTAAAAATAATTAACAAAAAAGAAATGGGAAAAATAACTTCTGAACAACATAAAAAAGAATATTCTGCATTAGTTTCTTGTGAAAAAGAAATAACACAAAAAGAATTGGATAACTTGGTTGGGGATTACAATGTATTGCAGAGAACCCCAGAAAGAGTTAGTAAAAGAAGAGTTGATCTGGACAGGGCAAAAACAGCAACAATAAAAGTTCCAAAAATGTTAACTAAAAATGAATTCAAAGTAAGAATAGAAAGTTCAGCAGGTTTATACATAAAAGAGTTTATTTCAGGGGATGGGGAAAGAACTAAACCATCCGTTTCTGACTTACTAAAAAAGAAATGTACTTGTAAAGAACTTGATGTGCTTAGAATAATTTGATGCGCTATAAAAATATTTTTGTTGGTGTTGAAATGAAATTTACTAAACAATATGGTGAAAAATATTTTTGTTGGACGAATAAAGATAAACTTGCTCGTTGTGGTCTTGAGGCGCCCGCATTATGTTCTATGTTAGGGTCTATTACGGGAAAAAGAATTCTGTGTTTAGGGTCTGGCTCTGGTGAAGAATGTAATTACTTATTGTCTTTGGGTGCAAAAGAAGTAGTAGGAGTAGATATCTCAAAATTATTTATTAAAGAATCAAAAAAGAAATACAAAGATATTGCGTTTTATGTGGCAGATATGGAAAATTTGAAATTTAAAGATAATAGTTTCGATATTGTATTTTCTCGTCTTGCAATGCACTACTTAAAAAGTTGGATACGGGTTTTATCAGAATCAAGAAGGGTTCTAAAGAAAGGCGGTCTGTTTTTATTTTCAACACATAATCCTGTTTATTGGGCTGGAACAAAAGAAGAAACGACTGAAAAGACCTGCCGTTTTTTAGGATATGAAAAAAATAAAAAAACAAACAAAACACAAGTTTATGGTGATTATTTAAATATAAGAAAGATAATTGATTTTAGGTCTAAAGATTTAAAAATTGTGTATTGGCATAGGCCTTTTTCATCACTTATTAAGGATATAATTGTTTCTGGATTTAAGATTATTGACTGTTGTGAACCAAAGCCGCAAAGTTTTGTTAAAAAAGAAGACTATGGTCTCTGGGATAAAGCAAATAAACTGCCTATCTTTGTAATTTTTAAGTTACAAAAATAAATTAATTATACTTTATTTTCTCTGCGCTTTTTATTGCTTTGATAAGTAATTCTCTGTTTATTTCTTTTTCAAACTCTTCTATTTCAGTTAATTTGGATCTTGTTTCAGGGTGTGCGGAAATTAAAAGAGAACAACAATCTTCATAAGGAAGAATTGAAATTTCATATGTACCAATTTTTTTTGCAATTTGAATTATCTCTAGTTTATCTAATCCTATTACTGGATGTATAATTGGTTTTTTTGATGCATCATAAGTAGTATTAATATTTTCTAAAGTTTGGGATGCAACTTGTCCTAAATTGTCACCTGTAATAACTGCTTTATATTTTTCTCTAAAAGCAAGAATATTTGCCAATTTAAACATGAATCTTTTGTATACAATCATCCTGTATTTTGATGGCACTTTTAGAATAATTTCTTTTTGTAAATCTTTAAAAGGAACAACAAAGAGTTTTGCGCCATTTTGATAAATATTAAGTTGTTCTACTAGTTTTTTTATTTTTGCTAGAGCTGATTTTGAATTTATTGTATCATTAAAGAAATGGATGTAATCTACAGAACAGCCACGCTTTATTGACAAGAATGCAGAAACAGGGCTGTCTATTCCTCCTGAAAGTAAGCAGAGTACTTTTCCAGTGGTTCCTACTGGTAAGCCCCCAAGTCCATTATGTGATCCTTCAAAAAGATATGCTTCTTTATCACAGACTTCAACAAACAATTCTTTAGTATAATCCTTATGATCTGCATTTTTTCCATTTTTGTGTAAAAATTCAGCAATTTCTTTGCTTATTTCAGGGGATTTGAGTTTAAATGTTTTATTTTGTCTTGAAGTATTTATTCGATAAACCTCTTTTGGGCTTGCAATTTTTAATGCGGTTTGCTTTATGCAGTCCAGATCTAAATCACAGGAGAGCCCTGATCCAAATCCTGAAATACCTGGGATTTTGCCTAAGACATCATTTAACTTGTCCGAACAATCCCTAATAATTAGGCGGCCATACTTTCTTTCTGCCTTTTTTTTGGAAATGCCTGCTATATGTTTATTTATGTTATCTATGAGGTATTTTTCAAAAAAGGCTCTGTTGCCGCCCTTTGTTGCGATTTCATTATAATGTACTACTGTTATCTTTTCCATAAAAACCATCGGCCGAGGTGTATTCTTCTTCGTATATAATCACAAATAGAATAACCTATTAATATAAATATATTTTGGACGATTTATATATAAAAGAATTAGGTTTTTGAATTTTAATAAATTATATTAAGGTATTTTTTAATGGATAAAAAAAAATATGAAGTTAAGGTAATACCAAATTCAAAGATGGAACAAGTCTTTGAAGATAATGGAATATTAAAAATAAAAATACGATCAAGAGCGGAGAAAGGCGAAGCAAATAAGGCCTTAATACAGTTGCTTGAGAAATATTTTAAAGGAAAAGTCAAAATCTTAAGCGGATTTACTTCGAGAAATAAGGTAATTTCCGTGGAAAGGTCCTAATTCTTTTTTTTAGCATTATTCGGAGGAATATTTATGGCAAAAACATATATGAGTCATACTAAATACATAATTTACCAAAAATTTAAAGTAAAAGGTGTAGTAGAAAAACATGATATTATTGGTGCAATATTTGGACAAAGCGAAGGTTTAACCGGGGAAGATTTGTCCCTTAAAGAATTGCAAAGTAATGGTAAAATCGGAAGAATTGAGCTTGTAGTTGAATCAAAAAATGGTGCAACTGAAGGAACAATAGAAATACCATCAAGTGCAGATATGGTTGAAACTGCAATTTTAGCAGCAACTATTGAAGCAGTTGATAAAGTTGGTCCTTGTGATGCTGAATTTCTTACTGAAAAAATAGAAGACACAAGAACACAGAAAAGAAAGAATATTGTTACAAGAGCAAAATCCTTGTTAGCTATTTTGATAAGAGACCAAATCCCAGACAGTCAAGAAATAACTAGGGCTGTTGAAGAGGAAGTAAGGTCTTCAGAAATAACTAGCTACGGACCAGATAAAATTCCTTGTGGACCATCAATAAATGATGCAGATGAAATTATACTGGTTGAAGGAAGAGCGGATGTAATAAATCTACTAAAATATAATATAAAAAATGTTGCTGCTTTTGGTGGTTCAAACATTACAAAAACAGTAGTAGATTTATGTAATAAGAAAACTACTCTTGTGTTTATAGATGGAGATAGAGGTGGAGAATTAAATCTAAAGAAGTTAATGCAAATGACTAATGTAGATTTTGTTGCAAGAGCGCCTCCTGGTAGAGAAGTAGAAGAACTGGCTAAGAAAGAAATTCTAATGTGCCTAAAGAAAAAAATGCCTATTGTTCAAACAAAAAAAGAAGGCAGCAATGATATAGAATTATCTTATTTAGATAACCAGTTGCCAGAAGAAACTTATAAAGAAAAAGAGCCTCAAGTAAAAGTTATTGAAATAAATAAGCCTTTTGATCGTTCAAAAGAAATTGAAAAACCAAAAGTAGAAGAAAAACCAAAAAGTTTTGAAAGACCAAAAGAGGCAGAAAGGCCGAAATTTGAGCCAAGACCAAGAACTAATTTCCCTGAAAGAGGTGCACCTAAACCTTTTGAAAGAAGTTATCCTCCCAGAGAAAGAGAGCCTAAGCACGACAGCAATAGAAAACTGATTGAAGATGTGGATGTGTTTGATGAATTGAATAAACTTAAAGGTAAATTCAAAGCAAACTTGTACGCTACAGGAAAATTAGTTGAAAGTGTGCCTGTAAGGGATTTAATTAAAGCCATGAAAGAAAACAAGAATGTTTCTATGATAATCTTTGATGGAATTATAACAAAGAGACTGGCTGAAATGGCAAAAGGCAAGGGCGTAAAAGAAATAGTTGGAGTAAAAGTAGGAAAAATGAGTGCAATAAAAGGAATAAATATTACTTCTTTGGAGTAGTATTTAAAATTCTTTTTTCCTTTCTTTTTTTATATTAAATTTTATAAGTTTATATAACTTAGTTTATTTGTTTGTCTTATTTTTGGATTAACTTTATATAGTAAAATAAACTAAAATTATTAGTGATATTTTATGCCTGTAATGAATAATGGTTTTGCCCAGATTCCAAACGGAAACAAAAAAACCGCTTTGGGTTTAGCAGCATTTATTTTAGTTATTAGCGGGGCAGCAGGATTTATAAGGTATTTAGATGATGAAAATAATAAGTTTTTATTGTCTGACTCCGCAGTGCTAGGTAAAGCAACCAAAGAAAGTTTGGCAAAAATACATAGTCGCCAAATAATAGAATTAGAATCTATCTTTGGTGTAAGCATTGATCATTCTGTTAGTGCTAATTTATTTTTGAAGAATATAGAACCCAAAAAACTGATTTTTAACTTAATTAAATTAAGGTTAAGAAGAGAAATAAACCAGCAAGTTCTTCCTGATTGGTTAACCCCTATTTATGATAAAATAAACTCTTCTAGTAAAGAAGATCTAATGTATCTTTATGATAGGGTTAAGAAAATAAAAAGTTTTTCTCACGAATTAAAAGACCCGGATCAATTAAGAGATTGGCGTAAATTTAAACATGAGAGAAAAAAGAAGGTTAATAAATTTCAGACTAACTTAATAGAAAGAGAAAAAGTAAGAAGAATGGTTTTAAATGCTCGTGCAAAAAGATTTGGCGAAAAAAGATTTGAAAGGCCTGGAACAGGAAGATCCGCTTCTTTAGAAAGAACAAGATTTAGACCTCAACATAGGATATAATATCCCATTTTTCTTTTATTTTTTGATAGCTGGTTTTTTAAACTAAATACTTATTTGATATCTGATTAAACTACTGTCTATGTTGGAACGAAAAAAGACAATTGATTTAATACAGCAACACTAATTTTCCAATAATTTTATATATCATAATAAAGTATATTTATTGGTGATATTTTTTGGTTAAAGAATTTATTCCTGATGTAAAAACTAGTTCTTCTGGTTCGTTGCCTTATTTTTTGATTGGAGTTTCGCTTTTGGGGTTCTTGATAACACTTGGAATTATAAAAAACAAAATCGAATATGCAAAACTAGTAAAAAAACAATTATCCTCAAAAACAATAGATTTAATGGAAGATAATATTACTAAACAACTGACTGCTTTGGAAAAAATATTTGGTGATGAAACTATTTTTAATACAAAACTAATTAAAATGTTAAAAGAACAAGCAATAGAACCTAAGGAATTAGTTATTGACTTAATAAGAGGCAGAGGAAAAATAAATCCACAAATTCTGCCCGAAGAAATCGTTCCTTTGTATAGAAAAATCAATTCTCTGGAGCCTAAGGAATTAGAAAAATTCTATTATGAAGTAAATAGGCTTAAAGGAGTAGAATTAGAACTAACTAACCCAGAACAAAAAAAAGAATGGTATGAATTTAGAAAACTTAGGGAAGACCGGGCAAAACAACAAGTAAATGAAATCCAATCCAGAATGATGAAACAAGGGCGTGTAAAAGAATTAGTTCTAAGGGATCGTGCTAAAAGAGCAGAAAGATATAAAGCTCGTGAAACTCCCAGAACCGGAAGACTAGCATCTGCTGAAAGAACAAGATTTAGACCTCAACATAGGATATAAGGGCTGGGTTTTAGAGGCTAATACTTTTTTTATTTTCTTTTTGTATTATTTTATATATTTTCTTGTTCTTTTTTTTATATGCAATCACAGGATAGGTCTTTAAGCGGGATTCCAGATTCAGAATGGAAGGCACTGTCTGAAAAAATAAGGGACGCAAATGGAAGAGTTTTGTTATTAGTTCATCCTTTTTATGATTATGTTCATGATAAGCAATATGTTGAAACTATTCATAATCTTTTGAGAAAATCAAAAATTCCTGTTATTATTTTAGAACCCCATAATAAAATAAGAGAAACAGAAGATGGTCTTTGGGCTATTGGTGCAAAGTCAGCATTTATTATTTCTACTATATCAAGTGGTCCAGCAGTACTAAAGTCCTTGAAACCAGTCCCTAAAAAAAGACTTGGTGATGCTGACTTAGAAATGACTCGCTTTTTTAAAAAGCTTAAGTCTGTGGGGGTAAAGGCACTATTTATTGGTGGTATGTATGCTTGGGCACAAAACCATGGTTCCGTAAGCAAAGCTGAAGGCCGCATGTTTCCAAATTGGGAAAGTAAAAATGATTTTACTGTATCTGCAGGCTGTGCTGGATATACTTATCGTAGAGCTATCGAGTTGGGTATTGGCATGGTAAGACTTATTCCTAATGCACTATATCCTTCTAAGCCACAAAGAACATTTAGAGAAACAGCAAAGAAAATGCCCCTGAGATCAAGACTTATACAAAATGATGTGAAGCCAAATCGTTTAGCAAGGTTACTTCGTAGAAAACCAAAATAATTTATAAAATTTTCTTAACTAAACTATAAACTTCTTTTTGAATTATTTCAATTGGTAAGGGTTTATCTTTTTCAAAGCAAACAATTCTTTTCCAGTTTTCAAAATTATCATTTGTTAAGCAAAATAAATAAGCACCCTCTGCATTTCTTAAGTGATTAATATCATCTTCATGAATATCTCTTTTTTTTCCCTGTACATATTTGTTGTCCCATTTTTTTTCTGCTAATTGCTGACCAATTACTGGATCCATATGTAATAAAATAGTTAAATCTGGTTTTGGGATTCCTAAGATATTATATTCTAAGTCATTTACCCAGGCAAGGAATGCCTTTCTTTCTTCTGGGGACGTAATTTTTCCTAGTTGGTGACCTTTATTTGCGGAGGTATAACGATTAGAAATAACGTGGATGCCCTTGCTTAATTGTTCTCTTATTTTAAAGCTTGCAGCAAATCTATCCAAGGCATAAAATAAAGATGCCTTTTTTGCACTTATTTCTTTTAGAGTTCCAAATTCACCTCTTAAATATTTTTCTACAAATTGAGCAGACCATTGACCATATTGTGGAAAATCAGCAGTTTCAACTGCGTAGCCTTCTTGTTTTAGATTTTCTACTAATAAATCACATTGGGTCTTCTTTCCTGACCCATCTGTTCCATCAATAACTATGAATTTACCTTGTTTCATATTAGCACCTACATAATAAGCATACAATTCAAGTTTATAAAGATTTGGTCTTTTACTTTATTATGGATGTAGTTATTGCTTTGATTATTATTGCAACTATTTTGTTGCTTGGAGCGTTTGGAGAACTTTTCTTTAGAAAAACAGGAATTCCTGATGCATTGTGGCTTATTTTATTTGGTTTTGTAATGACTACCGTATTTAAAGTGATAAGCCCAAATGCGTTTTCATCCTTGATTCCTCTTTTTGTAGTTGTAACTTTGGTAATAATTCTGTTTGAAGGTGGGCTTCATTTAAAACTTGCCGGCGTAATAAAATATTCTCTATCTGGAATGGGTTTAGCAATAACACTTTTCATTTTTTCCGTAATTTTTGTAACAGGTATAACTTATCTTATGGCCCTTATCGGGTGTTATCCCGGATGGAATATTTGGACAGGAGTATTATTAGGTGCAATATTTGGGGGTACTAGTTCAGTAGTTGTGATTCCGTTAGTGCTACTAGCTAATTTAGGAGAAGATGTATCAAGTGTATTGTCAGTAGAATCTGCATTCACTGATGCTTTGTGTATTGTTGTAGTTAGTACTCTTGTAGTTTTTTTGTTGAATTCTGCAAGTAATATTGGCCTTAAGGTTGTGCTTTCAAAAATTTCAGCAAGTTTAGCCATCGGAATAGTTATCGGCGTTGCATTTGGATTTTTTTGGTTGTTCTTGCTTTACAAATTTGAAAAAACATCTGGCATGAAAGATTATTTTTATTTCTTTACTATTGCCACTTTATTTTTTATTTATATTTTTGTGGACTATATTGGTGGGTCTGCTGTGGTGGCTTGTTTTGTTTTTGGGTTAATAATGGGCAATGCTTTGTTAATAAAAAAGATATTCAAAATAGAATCTTTGTATGAAGTTGATAAAGATTTATTACTAATTAATTCACAATTGGCTTTCTTGATAAAAAGTTTTTTCTTTGTTCTTATTGGGATGCTTTTGGTTATGGATTATAAATTGTGGATCTACGGGTTTATAATTACTGCAATTTTATTGGTTCCAAGATATTTATCTGTTTTGGTAATTCCTTTTACTAGAAAGATAGCACCTAATAAAAGAAAGCTTTTGTATCTGTTTTATCCAAAAGGATTAGCAGCAGGGGTATTAGCAATAAGTTTAGTAAACACACCTGGTTTAGATAAAGTAATTCCCACAATAAAAGATTTTGTGCCAATAATATTTTCAGTCATATTTTTGTCAATCTTATTATCAACAATTGGTCTTGGCATATACAAACTTAAATCAAAAAAAGAAGTATCGGGTCAAGTGAGTGTTGGTAATCACTAATTTTATCTTGGCTTGGTATATTATTCGCTTTTATAGATTTTATCAATTAACCCATTTGGATCTTCATAGTATTTTTGGATATTTTGAGTAACGTCTAAATAACTTTCAATATTATTTTTTATAAACCAATCTAAAATTTTTCCTCTGAGTTTTATTTCATCCATAACTTTGATTTTGTCTACTCCTAGTGCTTTTGAAATAGTTTCTATTGTTCTTGATGGCACTGAAGTTCTGCACATGTTTTCTTTTTCTGTATCGTATTCAAAAATGTTACTTAGTAGGGCTTTGTTTTCCATTCTTTCTAGCTCTGCAAGTTCTGAAACATATCTTGTAATACCTTTTCCAGGGTAATACTGCTTTTTAATGCTTATAATTAAGTTTAACAAAGGAATATTGGTCTCTGGTATTGACATAGGCTCGCTTTTTAGGCGTATAAATGCCTCTTTTGAATTGTTGGCGTGCAAAGTACCTAATAGCCCATTATGGCCTGTGTCCATTGCTGTAAACATGGTTCTTGCCTCTTCCCCTCTTACTTCTCCAACAATGATTCTATCTGGTCTCATTCGTAAGGAGTTTTTTAATAGCATATCCATGGTTATTTCTTCGGTTGTGCTTGTTTTTGGTCTTGCTTCAAGTGATACCCAGTTTTCTCTATCTGATAAATTTAGTTCAGGGGTATCTTCAATAGATAAAATTCTTTCATTATATCTGATAAATGAGGTTAATGCAAATAACATAGTGGTTTTTCCGCTTCCAGATCCTCCAATAACTAAGGTGTTTTGAGGAGCTACACCTAGGCCATCTATACAAACCCAAAGAAATGAAGCTAACTCTTTAGAAATGGTTTTATTTTTTATTAATGCAACTATGGAAAGTGGTTTTTTTGTAAATTTTCTTATTGTAATTGTTGGGCTGAATGGACTAACATAATTTGAAGTAATATTTATTCTTGACCCGTCGGGTAAACGGCCGTCTAGAACTGGATTCTGGTCATCTACTTTTTTTACTGTAATGGCTTGTAATTTGTTTATAAAAGTAGAATATTCTTCAGAGGTAAATGTGATGTTTGTCTTGCATAACCCTTCTTTTTTGTGGAATAAAAATATTTGTGAATCTAACCGATTTACCATAATATCTTCAATGTCATCATTGTCAAAAAAAAAGCTAAGTCCGCCATATCCGCAAAGATAAAGGGCAATTGGTTCAACTTGTGTTATATTCCCAAACCCTGATTTTTGCAAAATATCTTTTACTGCTTTGTTTAGCTCAATAAGTTCTAAAGAGGATGGAAAAAGGTTGCTTGATAGGTAGATGTCTAATTTATCTATTTGCTCTGTTAAAAAAGAACTGTTTGTTTTATTTTTTGTGAGGTCTTTGATTTTTTTAATGACATTATAAATTTCATCTCTATTTTGTATTTTATAAATTTTAAAAGGATAATTTTGTTCAATAACGTAATCAGGCATGGACATCACACTGTTAAATATATTTCATAAAAGAATATAAACCTCTGCGTTGATATATCAAATATGGGGGATATTTTTAATATAAAAAAGCAAACTCTTGAAGTAATAAAGCCTACTTTGAAAGAACGTGAAAAGTATAAACTTAAACTTTCAAAGATGATAAAAAAGATTCAAAAGTTTGCGAGCAAAAAAGGGATCCCTCTTATTAAAGTGGTTGTTGCTGGCTCTTTTGCAAGAAATACAGCACTAAAAGATAATACTGATTTTGATTTATTTTTACTTTTTAACCCTCACTTGGATGTGCAAAAAATTGTTGATTACAATAAGAAAATAATCTATTCGTGTTTTTGGAATAGGCGCCTAATCGAAAGTTATTCTGAACACCCTTATGTGCAATACCAAAGAAAAAAATATAAAATAGATTTTGTTCCTGCATATGAAATAAAAAATTATACAGAAAGAAAAACAGCAGTGGACAGAACTCCGTTGCATTTAAAATATCTTCTGAATAATATGACTGAAAAACATAAAAATGAAGTGCTGATTTTGAAACAATTTTTAAAAAACAATTTGTTATATGGGTCTGACCAAAATATTAATGGGTTTTCGGGATATTTGGTGGAGTTGTTAATTTTATACTATAAAGATTTTGAAAACTTTTTATTGCAATTTCCAAAGCTAAGAAAGGGGTCTAGGCTGGCTCTTGAAAAAGATGAAAAAAAAGAATTTAAGGATGCTTTAATTGTAATTGATCCTATAGACCCTTTAAGAAATGTGGCGGCTGCATTAAGTGAAAAGAATTTTGAAAGAACACAAAAATTATGTAAATTATTTTCTGAATCTTCTGATAAAGATTTTTTCTTTTCCAGCCCTGATCCGGATTTGGAAAAAGTTTTAATTTACAAATTAAAAAAACCTGAAAAAAATACTGATATTTTATATGGTATGGTGAATAGAATTTTGAAAAAAATAAAAACTGCTGTTCCTGAAATAAATGAATTTAATTCTTATCAGGATTCTGATTTATATTTGATTTTTTCGTTATCTGAATATAATAAAGAAAAAACTTTTGAAGTAAAAGGTCCTTTTGTAAAGGATGTGGAAAATTGTGAAAAATTTAAAGAAAAACACACCAGTGTTTATGAAAAAAATGGTTCTTTATTTGCAAAAGAAGAAAATGTGGAAACTAATGTGGAAAAAATTATTGATTCTCAAGTATTGCAATATTTTGGGAAATTCCAAAAAGTAACAAAAGTAAATTCAGATAAAATTATTTTAAAGAAAAAAATACAGGAAGCCAAAGGGTTTGTAAGGTTGTGAATTGTATGGATTTAAATAAAGATGCATATGGACAAGAAGTTTGGGCTTATTATAATAAAAAAGACTCTTTTGAGATTATTCAAAGAGGAGATAATACTTTCTGGATTTCTTCTGGGCCCGTATCATACTTTAAAGACTATAAAGATTGGCCAGAAAACCTGAAAGAAGCAATGAAGTTTGTAACTGGAAGCGTTTTTGATATTGGTTGTGGTGCCGGCAGAGTTTGTTTGTATTTGCAGAAAAAAGGGCATAAAGTTTTGGGTATAGATAATTCCCCCCTTGCAATAAAAACTAGCAAAATGAGAGGGGTAAAAAATACTATACTAATGGGTATAGAAGGTATTGGAAAATTAAAAGAAAAATTTGGTGCAGTAACTATGGTTGGAAATAATTTTGGCCTTTTTGGTAGCTACAATAAAGCAAAAAAACTTTTGAAAATAATGCATACTATTACAACCCCTGATGCAGTAATTATTGCAGAAAGTAATGACCCTTACAAAACAAAAGATCCCCTTAATGTTGAATACCAAAAAAATAATGTTAAGCAAGGGCGTATGGCTGGACAATTAAAATTAAAAGTAATATATACAAAATATATTGGTGACTGGTTTGATTATTTGATAGTTTCAAAAAACGAAATGAAAGATATTCTAAAAGGTACGGGCTGGAAAGTTAAAAAATTCCTTGACTCTCCTAAAAACGGGAGTAGCTATATTGCAATAATTGAAAAAGAAAATAAAAAATAATTGTGTGGTCTTGGTGGATATAGCAAAAATAGTAGAAAAAAAGGTGCAGGAAACAATAGACAAGTACGGCTTGTTTACAAAAAAAGATAAAATCCTTGTTGCTCTTTCTGGTGGTAAAGACTCTGTTACAGTTCTTTATGTGCTAAAAAAACTTGGCTATGAAGTAGATGCTTTTTATTTGGATTTACATATTGGCGATTGGAGCAAAAAAAATCTAATTGCTGTACAAGAACTATGTAAGCTTTTAGCAGTAAAATTAACTGTTGTGGATATAAGGGCTGAATTAGGTTCTTCCATGTGTTTTATTCATAAGGGGATAAAATCTAAAAAACCAAATTTATCAAATTGTTTAATTTGCGGGGTAATAAAAAGGTCTTTACTTAATAAAAAAGCAAGAGAATTGGGGGCTACAAAAATTGCAACAGGACATAATTTGGATGATGAGGTAGAAGTATATTTTATGAATTTGTTCAAGTACAACTCGGATTTACTTTGGGGTATGGGACCACAAAATGGGGTGACTAGGGATAAGAAATTTGTGCCAAGAATTAAACCTTTGTATTTTGTTACTAATAAGGAAACAAAGGAATTTACGCAGGAGCTAAAGTTACCGGTGGTATATGAAAAATGTCCTTGTTCATCAACTAGCGGTATAAGAAATGACATAAGAAAGATGGTGCAAGAATTGGAAAAGGAAAATCCAAATTTAAAAAAAGAGTTAATTGAAAAGCTTCAAGAAAAAATAAAAAATAAAAATTTTAAAGTAAGCGGGAAAATAACTTATTGTGAAAAATGTGGGGAACCTGCCAGAGGAAAGATTTGTAAAAGTTGTGACCTATTTTCTTCTTTGTGTAAATCAGAATAAAAATAATACGCAAAACTATACAAAAAAATATAAACCTCTTTTGCTTATTTTATTAGTGATTAATTATGGGGAAAAAACCAGTAAAAGTTCATGTTAATAAATATGCCCGGGAAATAGACCCTGACGAAAGGCGACCTCTTTCTTTGGAACACGGTGGGGGGCAATTGATTGGTCAAAGAGAAAAAGAGATTTTAAATAAAAAACAAAATCAGTTAAATGCTTTTAGAGTGGCTTTGGGTATTGCAAGTATTGGATATGGACCGGAATATACAGTAGGAGCAATACGTGTGCCTGGTGAAGAAGAGGCTATAAGAACAGGAAGAAATATAGTAAAAACACATGAATTGGATGGTACTAATGTTGTGCTAAACTTTTTGGTCTTTTTACAGAAAGAAGCCCCTGAGGTGTATAGGGGATTAATTAATGAAGCAAGAAAAAAGTTTCCTGATTTGAATAAACCTAGGCCTCGGGAAAATTACAAGGCTGAAATAATTAGACTTACAAGAGCGCTAATGTCGGAAAAAGGTATTTTCAGAATGTTGCGTGCTTAAATTTTTATATTTCTGTTGCTTATTTTATTTATGTGGGTAGCGGAATTTAGAATTACCATTAATTGGGCATAAAAAACAGTTTTTGAAACGTTAGCATACATACAGGCTCTTCCAGCTGTTAAAAGTATAATTATTTTACAACTTATAATTTATAATTCTTTCTATTTATAGATATATAAGCTCTTTTAGGAGAGCATAACATAATAAGGAGTTGAACAAAATGAACGGAGTAGTAAAATTTTATAACATAAAAAAGAGATTTGGTTTTATTAGCGGAGAAGACGGAAAAGACTATTTTGTACACTTGTCCGGAGTTGAAAAGGGAAATTTCTTAAGAGAAGAATCTAAGGTTGAATTTGAAATCGAAGAATCAGATAAGGGTCCTAAAGCAGTAAAAGTAGTAGTTACTGAGCAAGCACCTCCTAGAGAAAGAACACCAAGAGCACCTAGAGAAGAAGCTAATGATGAAGAAGAACCAACAGACTCTGAAGAAGAACAGTTTTAATTAATTAACAAATGCTCTTTTGAGCATTTTTTTCTATTTTTTCATATTATTACTTTTTAATCTAATCCATCTTTATTTATACAGAAATAAAGGGTGAAATATGATGTCTGGAGAATATTCTATTGCTTGTGGACCTGGGGCTTGTACCTGTGGTGGTTGTGTTCATTATAAACCTAATACGGATGATCCAAAAAAAGGAAAATGTTTTAGTAGCGAAGTGGAATGTACTGGGCACTGCAAATTTTTTAGATATAAGAGATAATTCCATTACTAGCTTTTTTTATAACCATTTCTTTAGATCTTGCGAAATTTCTTTTTTTATAGTAGTCCAAACAATTATATACCTTGTTTTTGTTATATATATGGTCTTATCTAGACGCGTAGGTGATTTTTATGAATGCTGAACAAAAGAAATTATACAATACTTTAAACGAGCATAGAAAAGCATATGTTAATTTTGATATCCCTGATGAAAAAAATGGGGAATATCTTCTGTGTGTATTTCACTTTTTGCCAAATAAAAAGTTAAATGTTTTACAAGCTGCAGCAGAGATTTCTGCAGAATCATCAACCGGAACAAATTTTAAAGTAAGTACTGAAACAGCATTTTCAAGAAAAATGAATGCTTTAGTTTACAAAATAGATACAAAAAAAGAATTAGTTTGGATTGCATATCCTTGGAGATTGTTTGATAGGGGCGGAAATATACAAAACATACTTACTTACGTGGTAGGAAATGTTTTAGGAATGAAAGAAGTAAATGCTTTAAAATTATTAGATATGTGGATACCACCGGCAATGTTGGAACAGTATGATGGGCCATCTTATACTCTTGACGATATGAGAAAATATTTGAATGTACATGGTAGACCTATTTTAGGAACAATAATTAAACCAAAAATGGGTTTAACTTCCGCTGAATATGCTGAAGTTTGTTATGATTTTTGGGTTGGTGGAGGGGACTTTGTAAAAAATGATGAGCCCCAGGCAAACCAAGATTTCTGCCCTTTTGATAAGATGGTTTTGCATGTAAAACAAGCAATGGCTAAAGCAGTAAAAGAAACAGGCAAGAAAAAGGTGCACTCATTTAATGTATCTGCTGCAGATTTTGACGAAATGATAAGAAGATGTGAATTAATTAGAAATGCTGGATTTGAGCCAGGAAGCTATGCCTTTTTGATTGATGGCATTACTGCTGGTTGGATGGCTGTCCAAACATTAAGGAGAAAGTATCCTGATGTGTTTATACATTTCCACAGG
>Ga0268276_1001948_pt1 | contig 18672 bp, 14 predicted proteins | sample saktaG_4_FD_190145 | JGI IMG/M metagenome (GOLD analysis project Ga0268276, IMG submission 190145) | Saline water microbial communities from Sakinaw Lake, British Columbia, Canada - sak_2010_1_5_45m | ecosystem: Environmental > Aquatic > Non-marine Saline and Alkaline > Saline ... | reverse complement strand
GGCCTTATTCATATTGGTCTTGATCAAATAAATGGCGGTCGCCTAGACGAAGAAAGCGCAGTTGGTATTACACAATCATTAAATGACCTTGGTATTATATCTGGCCGTTTAAAAACCGGAACTCCGCCACGAGTCCATCGTGATTCTATTAATATCAAATTTACAACCCCGCAACATGGCGACACGCAGCCTGTTCCATTTTCCTTTCAAACAAAAAACTTCGCTCCTAAAAATATACCCTGTTATATAACCCATACAAACCAGAAGACTCACGAAATTCTATTTTCCGGGCTGGATCGCTCGCCTTTATATTCGGGAAAAATCAAGGGGGTTGGCCCCCGATATTGCCCCAGCATTGAAGATAAAATTGTACGCTTCCACGATAGATCCTCACACCAGATTTTTCTTGAGCCCGAATGGGAAGACGCGTATCAATACTATGTCAATGGGTTTTCAACCAGCCTTCCATTGGACATCCAGCTAAAAGGTCTCAGGTCCATACCCGGACTCGAGGAAGCCGAAATTATTAAACCGGGGTACGCTATTGAATATGATTACTTTCCCTCGTACCAGTTAAAACTCACCCTGGAAACAAAAAGAATCAATGGCCTTTACATGGCCGGCCAAGTCAATGGCACTTCTGGCTATGAAGAAGCCGCAGCGCTTGGATTAATGGCCGGTATCAATGCCGCCTTAAAAATTCGATCCGAGCCGCCATTTATTCTTTCCCGTTCTGATGCATATATCGGCGTGTTGATTGATGACCTTATCATTAAAAGTCCCTCCGAGCCTTATCGTATGTTTACGTCCAGCGCCGAATATCGGCTTCTTTTACGCTTTGACAATGCCGACCAGCGACTGTCTCACTTTGGACAAAAATTCGGCCTAATCCACAATGAACAGTATTTAAATACCCGCAAAAAAACAGAAATAATAAAAGCAATGATAGATTTTTTGCATGCAACAACTGTCAACCCATCAGATATTAATCCCATACTTCAACGATGTAACGAAAACCCTGTTCGGTCTGGCCTGAATCTTTTCAAGGCACTTTGTCGCCCCAATATTCATATTGAAGATTTATTTAAATTCTTACCGTCATATTTATCGTGCACGCTTTTAAATAATAGCGGGCTGGGAGACCAGGTTGAGATTGACGTAAAATATCATGGTTACATTCAGCGTCAATCAATCCAAATAAAAACCCTGGCGCGCCACGAAAAGACCTCGCTATCTCCCGATATTGATTACCTTAAAATTAATTCTATAACAAAGGAAGCTCGTGAAAAACTTAATCAAATAAAACCCGAAACGATTGGTCAGGCCTCTCGTATATCCGGCGTTTCACCCTCTGATATTACAGCGCTTTTAATCCTCTTAAAGAAATAGGTTGTTTCACGTGAAACATGATAACATTCTCAAAAAACTAACATCTGCCTTTTCTTCGTATCCACCATTTGTATCGGTCCTGAGTAGATTAAATTCACACAGTGGTCCTATTAATGTTTCCGGCCTGAGCTCGTCTTCTCTTTTGGCCCTGTTTATATCTTCACTTTTAAAGAAAACCGGATCTTGTCCTCTTGTGGTTTTTAATGATAAAAAGGATGTTGAAAATTTTGTATTCGACATTGAATCGTTTATTCCGGCGGAATCCATTGTTTTCCTTCCCGATATGACTGAAAAAAAACGGGATGACTATTCTCATTTTCTACTAAACGATGCCCTTCAAAAGATTTTTTCTAAACGTGCTAAAATTATTCTTACTTCTATCGGTGCGCTTAATATAAAATTACCGAGCATGGATGAAATAGGGCTGTCCTCGCTGTCCCTAAAGACCGGACTGGCTGTGTCAAAAAAAGAGGTTGTTGATCGATTAAACTCGTTTCAATACACCAGGGAATTTTCTGTCGAGTTTCCAGGAGAATATGCTTCCCGGGGTGACATCGTTGATGTTTATTCTCACGGTAACCGCCATCCGTTCCGGGTTGAATTTTATGGTGATTCAATAGAATCTATCCGAATAGTGGACAAAGAATCCCTTCAAACCCTAAAAAAAACCGATCATATCACCATTCTTCCGATAATTACAGAAAGTACTTCGTCTGATTCAACTATCTTTTCATACCTTCCAGAGAACACTCTTTCGGTTTTTCCTAATTATGACACAAATGGAAACATTTTTCAGAAACTTATTTCCAGCACCCCTCCTTTTTCTTTATTTACAAGCATTTACATTAACGACCTGCGCTCAACAGACATTCATTTTTCAACAAAACCCGCGAACGTTAAGACGGCCGGTTTTTCCTCCTTTAAAGAATATTATATTTCTTTAAATAACAGCGGTTTGGACGGCTATTATTTTCTATTTTGTTCCGATTCGGGACAACAATCACGGCTTTCCTCTCTTTTAGACAACGAGCAGATATATGTGCTTGATATACCACTTTCATCGGGTTTTGAATTGCCCGATATTCATCTATATGTTTTTACGGATACAGAAATCTTTTCAAAGCGTCAAAGGCCCCGGTCATTTTCATTTTTACCGACAGAAGTAAGGCATAGTAAATTTGATCCAACCGAAATTGTTTATGATGATTTGGTAGTACATCTTGATTATGGTATTGGCAAATATATGGGTCTTCAAAAGATTTCTGCATTTGGTGCTGATCGCGAATGCCTGGTCATTTCATACTTGGATAACGACAGGGTCTTTGTCCCGCTTGAAAAGATGTCGCTGGTCCACAAATATCGTTCAACCGGCAATGTTCTACCTAGAATTTCGAAGCTGGGCTCTGCCGAGTGGGACCGCGTTAAACTTAGAACCAAACGTTCAATCGAAGAATTATCACAGAAAATTATAAATCTATATTCAAAACGGCTTCACTCAAAAGGTTTTATATACTCTCCAGACAATGAATTTCAATGGACAATGGAGGCAGAATTTCCCTTTGAAGAAACTGTCGACCAAATCAAAGCGATCGCAGATATAAAAAAGGACATGGAATCTTCAATTCCCATGGACAGGTTGTTGTGTGGAGATGTGGGTTTCGGTAAAACAGAGGTTGCAATCCGGGCAGCGTTTAAGGCCGTGAGTGATTCAAAGCAGGTGGCCATACTTACCCCGACAACAATTCTTGCCGACCAGCACTATATCTCTTTTAAAAAACGTCTGGAAAAATACCCGTTAAAAATTGAACGTTTATCTCGATTTGTAAAAAATGTCCGACAGAAAAAAATTATTCGTGATTTATCAGCGGGAAAAGTTGATATTATCATTGGTACCCATCGGATTTTATCAAAAGATATTACCTTTTCTGATCTTGGTTTACTTATTATAGATGAAGAACATCGGTTTGGAGTTGCAGATAAAGATAAAATTAAAAATTTTCGTGCAGGTATTGATGTTTTATCGTTATCCGCCACGCCAATACCACGATCACTTCATTTTTCTCTAATTGGTGCACGAGACTTCTCGTTAATAAGCACTCCGCCTAAAGAGCGACTACCGATATTTACAGAAATTATATCCTTTGACAAGAATATTATCAGAACCGCCGTTAATCGCGAAATTGAGCGTGGCGGGCAGGTGTTTTTTGTTCACAATGAAATAAAAACTATTGCCTCTCTCGCGTTTTCCCTAAAACAACTTTTTCCAAATTTGTCTATTCAATATGTTCACGGACAGATGTCTGAAGATATTATCGAACCAATTATGGTAGACTTTATAAACAACGAGATAGACATGCTTGTGACAACCGCAATTATTGAATCTGGAATTGATATACCAAACGCTAATACGATTTTTATCAATAAGGCTCAAAATTTTGGGCTGTCTCAGTTATACCAGTTACGCGGAAGGGTTGGGCGCCTTGACCGGCAGGCCTACGCTTACCTGATCACATCAAGTTATTCCAAGTTAAATCCCAATGCAATTAAACGGCTACAGTCAATCAAGCGCCATACATCATTGGGTTCCGGATACTTTATTTCTCTTGAAGACCTGGAAATGAGGGGGTCGGGCAATGTTTTTGGCTTGGAACAAAGTGGCAACCTGCACGCCATCGGCTATGATTTATATATAAAAATACTTCAGGACGCTCTTGCCGGCATTAAAGAAGATAGCCAGCCGACAAAACACCCGAATCTGCCGGCTTTGGACAAAGAGGTAAATATTGTTTTTCCGTTTCCTGCGTATATCTCTGAAGATTATATTTCCTCTGAGTCTTTGCGGTTATCTTACTACAAACAACTAACTTCATATAAAACGGTTGCGGAAATAGAAGCATTAAAAAAATTAATTACGGATATTTTCGGGCGCTATCCAACCGAAATTGAGAACCTGTTCAGTTTAATTACAATAAAATTGCTTTGTTCACAATTGGGTGTTGATAAAATAAAATTTGAAACCGACCTGTGTCGGATCCAGTTTTCTGAAGAGAATCCCTTTGTTGATTCGGTGGAACTACTGTCATATCTTAAAAGTGCTGCGTCTGACTTGCGCTTGTCATACAAATTCATTCCTAGTGCGGATCTTATTTTTGCATTGTATCTAAATAAGCTCCAAAAAATTGAGCCGGTAAAACAATTCTTGTATCATCTTTGGGGTAATCTTAATTTAGGACGATAAATACGGGGTTCTGTTTGAAAATAAATGTATCTATCCTAATATTATCGAGTCTTTTTATTTTCACTTTTTGTGAAAAACACGATTCGGATAATTTTCTGAAAATTGAATCGCGTTGGTTTACAACAGGTGAGTTTTTCAATCTTACACCAAAACACACTTTCAAATATCTGCCCAATGAGGAAAAAACCGCGAAAATCGAGGGTTTTGTTGATCGGCAGCTATTGGTTTATATGGGCATTGACGAGGATTATTTAAAAAAAACCAAAACTCGACAAAAAACCGCCGTTATCAAACACAGACTGCTTGTCAATGAGTATTTTGATCGTATGGTTTTGGATTCAATTATCTCAAAACAATTATTATTATCGGAATACGAACATCTTGATCCAGACAAAAAGGATCTTTTTACTTTTGACGAATATACGCCGGTAATTAAAAAACGACTGATCAATGCTTTATCGGACGATATTCAATTAAAATATTTCAAAATTATTGAACAATTAAAAACGGATTATAAATTTGAATTAATCGACTCAAATATCTTTGATTTATCGGACGCATATATGGATTTGTTAATTTCAATAAAGGCGGATTCTGCGGAACATTCTGCAATTGACGTTTTAAAAATGACCGGTTATTCTCATCCTTTATATCGTATTGGCGGTAAAGATATATATTTAGAAAAATTCATTTCATCCCTTAAAGCATATCCATTTGCGATACCCGCCCAATACTCAAATCCAGAATTTTTAAGCAATGTTATCGAAACAATTGCAATTAATAATATCGTATTAAAAAAATCTAAACAATTGAAACTGGATAAAACCCGGAGTTTTAATATTCAACTTATAAATCAAGAAAACTCTCTTCTCTATAATTTGGTTTTCTCAAATGAAATAACCCGTAAAATTACGATTAATGACGATACGCTTCGTCTGTTTTATTCGACTTATCTTGATTCGCTTTATCTCTCAAAACCGCAATATGAAGTTCAGGAAATTTTTATTAACGATAACGAATTAGCTAAATCGGTTTTAGGAAGAGCCCTGCTCCAGGAAAATTTCCAGCTCCTGGCTGATGAATATACAGAACGTTACCGGAATAAACCGGTAAAAGGATATATTGGATTTATTCACGCCGGCATGTACGCGGGAATCGGGCGATGTGCGGCTACCACTGAGCCTGGAAGTATTTATCCTGAATTAATTCCTTCCGGTAAAGGATTTTCGATAATTAAAATTATCTCTGTTGTTGAGCCAAGGCCGGTTCCCTTTGATGATATTAAAGGGAACATCCTGGATGATTACAAGAAAACGACTATTACAAAATTAGAAAAGGAACTTCTTCAATCATTAAGACATAAATATACGTACCATGTTAATTACTCATTATTAACCAAATAAAAGGGTGCTCACTATTGTGAAATTTAAAATACTTTTTGTTTTTTTAACTGCTTTCTCCTTTTGTAATAATTCAAATGAGCCCGTTGATTATATTGCGCGTGTAAACGACGTATACTTGACAACTAATTATATTCGAAACATATATCCGGATATGGATAGTGATAATTTCGCAAGTGATGATTATTTAAAATCAATTACATCCAGCTGGGTAAAAAATGAAATTTTATATCAGCAGGCTGAAAGATATCATTTTGACAAAGAAGAGTCAATTCAATATAAAATAGAAAATTACAAAAAACAGTTGATTATTGATTCTTATGTCCATTTTCTACTTCAGACAAATATTGATGTCAGTGAAAATGAAATAAGAAATTTTTATTTTCAAAACAGGAGTAGTTTTCTGCGAGATGTGGATGAAGCAAAGGTTTCACATTTAATTTTAGAGAATTTTGACGAATCAAACAGAATCAAAAATGTTCTGCGCTCTCGTAATCGCCGGGAAATTGATCAGTTGTTTAATAATTATAATTTCGAGACAAAAGTCGTGCGAAGAGGTGAATCAATTAAGGAATTGGATAAAACCATTTTTGAGTCGCCACCGCGCACAGTCTTAGGTCCTATTCCCTCAGATTACGGATATCACATTATCGACGTTTTATCACGCTCAAAGGCCGGTTCAATCCGTTCTATCGATGATGTGCGAAATGAAATACTGCAAAAATTAACACAGTCTAAAATACAGGACTATTATAACGCTTATATTGACAGTCTGTTTTCTATTACAGACTATGAAATCAAAACTGAAAACATGCATAACAGGACTTTAATTCCATGAAAAAATCTTTTTTTATTCTTCTCTTTTTGATTATATCACTTTCCTTTTCACAAGAAATAGTTGATGGAATCGCCGCAATTGTCGGAGAAAATATTATTTTAAAAAGCGACGTTGACCAATTCGCACGCATGAACGCATCTCAACTCGGGATTGACCCGTCTCGTGATCCAGGTTCATATCAGCGTTTAATCAACCAGGCTCTTCAGTCGCTAATTGACGAGAATATTCTTCTTGAGCAAGCCAAGATTGAAACTATCGATGTAAAAGATCGTGAAGTTGAAACAATGCTTGATCAGCAAATTGAAAATATTCTTTTTCAGGCAGGATCTAAAGAAAACGCAGAAAAAATACTAGGCGGGCCATTAAATAAAATTCGTCGTGATTACAGGCCTGTTATTAAAAACAGACTTATTGTTGAAAAATTACGAAATGAAAAATTCAGCCAGATTAATATAACTCGGCGTGAAGTAGATGAATTTTATAGTGTCTTTAAGGACAGTTTACCTGAAATCCCAAGCTCTGTAGATTTTAGTCAGATACTTTTTAAAATTAAAGCCGGTCAAAAAGAAGAAAAAGGTGCAAAATCATTGGCAGATTCATTATATCGGGCAATTTTATCTGGAAGTGATTTTACAGAATTAGCCAGACAATATTCCGATGATCCGGCCAGTGCAGCTTATGGTGGCGATCTTGGTTTTATATCACGCGGCGGATTTATTAAAGAATTTGAGGAGGTGGCTTTTTCTCTTACTATCAATGAAATAAGTAATGTTGTGAAAACAGATTTTGGATATCATATAATCCAGCTGCTTGATCGAAAAGGTGAAAATATCAATGTTCGCCATATATTAATAAAGCCAGAAACATCTGATAATAATTTAAATGATTTAATTTCTAAAATAGACTCTGTTAGAAATTTGTTGATAACTAACCAAATGCCCTTTGATTCTGCCGCCGTTTTATTTAGTGATGATCCTGATATAAAAAGGAATAATGGTAGAATTCATCGAATATCAAAAAGTCAAATTCAACAGCCAGAATTTTTAACCGTTCTCGATACAATTAAAGTCGGAAAAACGAGTCAGGTATTTATAACAAATATGGGATATCATATCTTAAAATTAAATACTGTTTATGATGATTCATGGGCTGTTGTTGAAAAATGGGCATTAGAATATAAAAAATCACTTCTTTATAACGAGTGGATTACTAAACTCCGATTAAAATTTAATATTGAAATGCAAATTGGTGAATAAACGGTTTTTTTATTGTTAATGATTTTAGTTTATAAAATATTTTTTAATAAACTCTATATTAATCCCATTTATTAACATATTAATAACATGAAATTAGTAAAATAAATTTTTATTTATTGACGGAAAAAAGGATATTATTCACAAATTCACATTTATATAATTATAACAATATTTATTTCATAACTTATATCAATATATTTAATAAATAGATTTATTAAAATATCTTGTAAAAATACCTATATTTTGGTAAAATTAATCGACGTGTTATGATTTAAAAAGGAGTAAAAAAATGCAGTTTTCAGTGGATAAAAACAATTTGCTTTCACAAATTCAAAAAGTATCCAAAGTTTCTCCAACACGTTCGACTATGCCTATTTTAAACAGTATACTATTCGATATTAAAGAAAATCTACTGACATTACGTTCTTCTGATATTGAAATAACAATGAATGCAACTCTTGAAGTCAATGGTACAGAAAATGGATCCGTTGCTCTTCCAACAAGGATTATCTATGATATAATTAGTGAAGCGGAAGAAGGTCAATTATTTTTATCTTCAGATAGCGAAGGAGCCTGTACGTTGAAATCAGGCAAAGGTGTATTTGAAATTATGGGAAGACCCGGAGATGAATTTCCTTCACTACCAAAAATATCCAATTTTAATGACGTTGAAATTGAAAACTCAACATTAAGAAGAATGATTCAAAAAACCCTGATTGCCGTTAGTAAAGATGAATTAAAACCGGCTCTTATGGGAGTGCTTTTTCAAATAAAACGAAATGAGATAAGAATAGTTGCAACCGATGGTCATCGTTTGGTTTGTTTAATAAGACAGGATTTTCAAAATGACGATTATGAGGGTGAAGTAATTATTCCGGTAAAATTTTTAAATCTTCTATTGGGATATCTGGATTTGGAAGGAACCACCCTATTATCAATCAGTGAAAATCATGTAAAAGTTGAGATGGATTCAACAGTAATATATTCCAGAATAATTGATGAACATTTTCCTGATTATGAAAGTGTTATTCCAAAAGATAATGATAAAATAATAAGTATGGACTTAAACAGTCTATTGTCGACGATTCGCCGGGTTGTAATTTTTTCAAATAAAACAACACATCAGATTTCATTATCATTAAGTAAAAATGTTACAAAAATTAGTACTATAAATCAGGAATCAAGAACGTCTGCAGATGAAGAAATTGATATTACTTATTCTGGTGACGATATGGTTGTTGGTTATAATGCCGAATACCTGAAAGAAATATTACGAAATATTGATACTGATAATGTTATTTTAAAACTTAAATCTTCAATCAATGCTTGTTTAATACTACCGGAAGAACAAAAGGAAAATGAAGATTTTACGATGTTGCTAATGCCAATCCGTTTAAATGAATAGTGTATTAATAGAAAATCCTTATTTAAATTTTTCCGAGCACGGTTAGAAATATTTACGCAGTAAATGAAAATAACCAAATTAAAACTGAATAATTTCAGAAACTATAACCATGAAAATTTTGATTTTTGTGATAATTTAAATATTATTTTAGGAGATAATGGTTCTGGAAAAACCTCATTACTGGAAGCAATTCACTATTTATCTTTGACAAAAAGTTTCAGGACTCATAATAATAGTGATGTTGTTCAATACGATAATGATTATTTTCAAATATTTGGAACATTTAATAATTCAAAAATAGATGAACTTAACGTCAATTTTAACTATTCAAAAAAAGAAGGCAAAAAACTACTCTTTAATCATATTGAATTAAGAAAAAAAACAGATATTATCGGAAAAATTCCGGTTATTATTCTTTCTCCAAATAACCAGAAAATTACCGAGAGCGGTCCTTTATTACGTAGAAGTTTTATTGATCGGATTTTATCCCAAATAAACAGAGAATATCTGTTGACTTTAATAGAATTTAAAAAACGTTTATATCAGCGTAATTTATTGTTATCTGAATATAAGGAGAAAAACATAAAAAATTATGATTCCTATATCGAGACAATTGATGATTTTTTAATTGAATATGCATTTCAATTACAGAATATACGTAACGTTTTTATAGAGGAATTTAATCCTGTTTTTGAACCTATTTTTAATTCACTCTCTCATATTAAAAAACCAGTAAAAATAAAAATAAATCCGAATGTTAGTGAAAAGATAGAGACCTATAAAGACGACTATAAAGAAAAACTCCATTCAAAATTTAGCCGGGATATTACATATGGAAGAACCGGATCCGGGCCACACCTTGATCAGATTATATTTGATTTTAATAAAAGGGATATCCGGTTTACCGGCTCCCAGGGAGAACACAAAATATTTTTAGTAGCATTAAAGTTGGCGGAAGGTATTTTTATTGAAAAAAACATAAATGAAAAAGTGATATTTTTACTGGATGATTTATTTGCATTATTAGATAAAAAACACTGTATGAATATTATTGATAAAATCGGGTTTGCCAATCAAACATTTATTACGGCCACCGATATGACAGTACTAGAACGATCAGATTTTGATTTAAGTAAATATACGCAAAAGGTGTTTCATTTACCGATAGGAGTATCCTAATGGCCATATCGATAGGAAAAGCAATCGATAAGATGCTGAAGAAAATGAAAATATCCACACCTGTCCGACAATGGGAGGCCGTTTCACTTTGGGAAAGCGTTGTAGGAGAAAAAATCGCCAATCATACACAGGCAGAAAAAGTTCTATATGGAAAACTCTATATTACAGTCGATTCACCGACCTGGAGAAATGAATTATTGTTTCATAAAAATGAGTTATTAGAAAAAATAAATAGTAAATTAAGCGACGTCAAAATTAAGGAGATTGTATTACGGTAGGGAAAATAAAATTTGCAGAATCAGCTGATTACAGTGCTGAAAAAATTACTGTACTGAAAGGCCTGGAAGCCGTTCGCAAAAGACCGGCGATGTATATTGGCGATACCGGACGAAGAGGCCTTCACCACCTGGTATTCGAAGTTGTTGATAATTCGATAGACGAAGCACTGGCGGGATATTGTGACAAAGTAATTGTAACAATTCATAAAGATGATTCGGTCAGCGTTTTAGATAACGGCAGGGGGATTCCGGTTGATATGCATAAAACCGAGAAAAAACCGGCCCTTGAAGTCGTTATGACGGTTTTACACGCCGGTGGAAAGTTTGACAAAGGTACCTATAAAGTATCTGGCGGACTGCACGGTGTGGGCGTGTCGGTAGTAAATGCTCTATCTGAACAACTGACCGTTGAAGTTTATCGCGATGGAAATATATATTCCCAGTCTTATCAGAGAGGTATTCCAACCGGAAAACTTACCGTGACTGGAAAAACCCGAAAAAGAGGGACCTATACACGCTTTCTGGCCGATGAAGAAATTTTTAAAAAACCCCAGTGGGAATATGAGATTATTGAACACCGTGTCAGAGAATTAGCATTTCTGAATAAAAATCTTGAAATGATTTTAAAAGATGAACGTGATGGAAACGAGCAAAAATTTCTGTACAAAGGTGGGCTTTCGGAATTTGTAAAATACCTTGATGAAACGAGACCATCGATTATTGGAAAGCCAATTACCGTTGATAAAGAACAAGATGGTGTTCCGGTCGAATTTTCACTACAATATAATACGTCTTATTCGGAAAATATTTTCACCTTTGTTAATAATATAAATACGGTAGAGGGCGGTTCTCACCTGGTTGGATTTAAAACAGCCGTCACAAGAACATTAAATAATTATGCGTTGCGAAACGGACTTTTCAAGAAAGATAATTTTACTTTTTCCGGCGAGGATGTCCGGGAAGGATTGACGGCCGTCCTCAGTATTAAGGTCTCCGAGCCACAGTTCGAGGGTCAAACAAAGACCAAGCTCGGGAATTCCGAAGTGAAGGGAATTGTCGATTCGGTTGTTACCGAAGGATTGTCAGAGTATCTGGAACAGCATCCTGCGGAAGCGAAACGAATTATTGAAAAAAGTCTCAGCGCGGCCCGATCCCGGGATGCGGCCAAAAAAGCCCGCGAGCTGACACGTCGGAAAAGCGCCCTTGAAATTGGCAATTTACCTGGAAAACTTGCGGATTGTTCGACCAAAGACCCCAGTCTTTGCGAGCTGTATATTGTCGAGGGAGACTCGGCGGGCGGAAGTGCCAAACAGGGGCGTGACCGAAAATATCAAGCTATTTTACCGATTCGCGGTAAAATCATTAATGTCGAAAAAGCCCGGATTGACAAGGTTTTAAATAATAATGAAATTGGAACGATCATTACGGCCGTCGGAACCGGCTTTGGCGAGGAGGAATTCAATATTGATAAACTTCGCTACAATAAAATCATAATTATGACTGACGCCGATGTTGACGGAGCTCATATTCGAACGTTGTTATTGACATTTTTTTACCGATATCTGCCACGGCTGGTCGAGGAAGGCCATATTTATATTGCCCAGCCGCCTCTTTATAAAGTATCACCAGGAGGTCGCAAAGAGTATTATGCTTACGACGAAGACGAACGGGATATATTAATAAAGCGCTACAAAAAAGAAGGTAGCTCGAAAATTGATATTCAGCGTTATAAAGGTCTTGGGGAGATGAATCCGGAACAGCTTTGGTCTACAACAATGGATCCGGAGACACGAACCCTTGTAAAAATCACGATTGAAGATGCCTCGCAGGCAGACAAAACCTTCTCAACATTAATGGGCGGTGACGTTGAGCCAAGACGGAACTTCATACAGAAAAATGCAAAATATGTTAGAAATTTGGATGTTTAAAAAATGAGTAAACAGAAACAAGTAAATATTGAGTTTCAAAGAAATAAAATTATATCTGTTAATATCGACGAGGAAATGCGTGATGCGTATTTGGATTATTCTATGTCGGTTATTGTGTCACGAGCCCTTCCTGATGTTCGCGACGGCCTGAAACCTGTCCATCGACGGATTCTGTACGGTATGTCGGGCTTAAGTCTTCCGTATAACCGGCCAACGAAAAAATGTGCACGTATCGTTGGAGAAGTTATGGGTAAATATCACCCGCACGGTGATTCTGCAGTTTACGATTCACTGGTACGGATGGCACAGTTGTTTTCGATGCGCTATCCGCTTGTCGATGGTCAGGGGAACTTTGGATCGATTGACGGGGACAATGCCGCAGCGATGCGATATACCGAGGCCCGGATGACCCGGATTTCCGGAGAATTATTAAAAGATATTGACAAAAATACGGTTAGGTTCGTACCGAATTTTGACGATTCATTAACCGAGCCATCTGTTCTCCCTGCGGCCGTTCCATTATTATTAGTTAATGGTTCGAGCGGTATCGCTGTTGGTATGGCAACGAATATTCCGCCGCATAATCTTACTGAGATAACAAATGCAATTATTTTTCTGGCAGACAATCCCGATGCGACAGCTGAAGACCTGATGCAGTTTGTGACCGGACCGGATTTTCCGACAGGTGCAATGATTTTGGGCCGCCAGGGAATTAAAAGTGCCTATGAGACCGGAAAAGGGATTATTAGAATCCGCGCTCAGGCGTTTGTGGAAACAAGCAAGGTTGGCAAGGACAGTATTATTGTTACCGAGCTTCCCTATCAGGTTAATAAGGCTAAACTGATTGAAAAAATTGCGGACCTGGTTCGTGATAAAACGGTTGAAGGAATTTCCGATATTCGGGATGAATCCGATAAAGACGGAATCCGTGTTGTTGTAGAGATTAAACGCGACGCTATACCGGAGGTCGTTTTAAACCAACTTTATAGTCACACACAGCTTCAGGATAGTTTTGGTATTAATATGCTGGCCCTGGTTGACGGTATTCCAAAACAGCTGTCATTAAAAGAGATACTTGGACACTATATCGATTTTCGCCACGAAATTATTGTAAAACGCAATCAGTTTGAACTGAATGCGGCCGAAGAAAAAGCCCATATTCTTGAAGGTTTAAAAATTGCATTGGATAACATTGACGAGGTGATTGCTATCATAAAAGCATCTTCATCGCCGGCCGACGCAAAAACTAACCTCATGGAGCGTTTTGAACTGTCCGAACGTCAGACCCAGGCGATTCTGGATATGCGTTTGCAAAAATTGACCAGCCTCGAAGTCGATAAAGTGGTTGCAGAATATAAAGAGACATTGAAGTTGATTGCCTGGCTGAAAGAGATATTAGAGAGCAAGGTGCTTCGAATGGAAATCCTGAAAAATGAAATTTCAGAAGTGCGGGATAAATATGGCGATGAACGACGAACACAAATTATTGAAGATGACGGTGAGTTCTCTATCGAGGACATGATTGCCGAAGAAGATATGGTCATTACGATCACTCATAATGGTTTTATCAAACGCTTTCCCGTTGACATTTCCCGCCGGCAAAACCGTGGCGGAAGGGGCTCGACGGGCGCCCAGACCAAAGACGAAGATTTTGTCAGAAATCTGTTTATTGCCAGTACCCACGATTATATGATGTTTTTTACAAACCGCGGAAAAATCTACTGGCTGAAGGTGCATGAAATTCCGCGGGGCAGCAAGGCCTCCAGGGGGCGCGCTATCGTCAATTTGATCGAGACTGAACCAGGAGAGCAGGTTCGCGCCGTATTAAGCGTCAAGGAATTTGACGATAACCATTTTGTTGTCATGGTTACCAAGCAGGGTACGATTAAAAAGACCACCTTGTCGTCATTTGGAAATCCTCGGAGAACGGGCATTCGGGCAATTAATGTGGGAGATGATGACGACCTGATTGATGTCCGACTGACCGATGGAGACCAGGACGTTATACTTGGAACATCCCACGGAAAGTCGATTCGATTTAAAGAATCTGACGTTCGGTCCATGGGGAGAACCGCCGCCGGTGTCAAGGGTATAAAATTGCCCGGCAAAAACAATTATGTTATTGGGATGGTTATTGTAAAACGAGAAGGCGGAACACTCCTGGCCGTTTCTGAAAACGGGTACGGAAAACGCACGGACATTATCGACTATCCGATAATTAAACGGGGCGGCGTCGGGGTTATTACTCTCAAAACGACGGCCAGAAACGGACTGATGGTTGCGTTACGTGAAGTAGTTGACACCGACGATCTAATGATAATCACCGAAAAAGGCGTATTAATCAGGCTGCCGGTTGCGATGATTCGGACAATCAGCCGGAACACACAAGGTGTTCGTCTGATAAAACTGGACGATGGCGATTCTATTTCTGCGGTCACCAGAATTCTTGAATCGAACGATGAAAAAGAGAATGGCGAGGATCAAACATCCCTGCTTGAAGAAGATTCGGATGATTAGAGACTATTATAAACCGGGGGAAATATAATAATTCCGGAAAAACGACATCAAATAATATCTCAAAACCTTGAACGGGTTAAAGATAAAATGAAATCTTCCGCAGTTCTTTCCGGACGAACGACCAATGATATTGATCTGATTGCGGTAACAAAAACCTGGCCACCGGATATAATTGCCATGTTAATTGAAGACGGGATTTTTCAGCTCGGCGAAAACAGGATACAGGAAGCGATTCCCAAAATAGATATATTGAACAGCAAATATCAGAACCTGTCCTGGCATATGATTGGACACCTACAGTCCAATAAGGCCAGCCAGGCGGCCGAATATTTTCACTGCGTCCAATCGGTCGACTCTGTCAAAATTGCTCGGCGGATATCTCGTGCCGCCATCGAAAAGAATAAAATTATTGATATTTTACTGGAAGTAAATATTTCCGGAGAAATATCAAAGTTCGGTTTTTCTCCATCTGAAATATTACCAGTGGCAGAGGAAATAATGATGTTGGCCGGCCTGAATCTTCGGGGCCTGATGACCATTGGCCCGCTGACAACGGATAAAGAAAAAATCCAAATATCGTTTAAGAAAATGAAAGATCACTTTGATGGTCTGGCGATTCATTTTCCAGGTGCTATAAATGTGCTTTCCATGGGAATGAGCGATGATTATGAAATTGCTATTGAAGAGGGGGCGACACAGGTTCGTCTTGGAAGGGCAATATTTGGATCACGGGACAATTGACCGGAGGTTTATGAATGATACAAAAGAACGATATCCTTGAAAGAAAATTTAATAAAACACTCCGTGGTTTTGACCCTGTTGAAGTACGGTATTTTCTGGAAATGGTTGCCGATGAATTTGAAAAATTGGAAGCGAGAATCATTGAACTTGAACCGATTGAAAAACAGTTGAAAGAACTGAAAATAAAGTCCCCCGACGATCTTATCAAAGAGGCCGAGCAAAAGGCCCAGAAATTAATTGTCGATGCGGAAAAACTAGCTTCCGATGTCATTGGACGAGCCAAATTGCTAAAAGAAAAGGAGGCCGAAGGAATAACGGCCCTTCTAAATAAAAAGGATCGTCTGGTAAAATCATTGAACGATGTTCTTGGCAAGCAAAAAGATTTAGTAAATATGCTGAATAATGTGGCAGACGACAATGCTGAAGAAAATGATCGAAACGACGAGTTATTGTGAAAAGCGGAAATATTCTAAACATTTTTAGCGAATTTGAAAACCGCCATACTTCAGAAATGCCGGTTGTGGCCATTGTCTCGACGATTGAAATGGATATACCCGGAAAAACGGTGTTTTCCAATCATGCCGCCAGCGCTCAAATTATGTCCGTAAATAATAAATCAATTATCTGCTGGCGAATATACAAAAACAGCGCAAATATCTGGAAAGATATTACGACTATTAGCGCGGCGCTCGGCGCTAAAGATTTTATTTTTATCGGAAAATATACGGAAATGAATGATAAATCTTCCAGGGCCTATATTATTAAGGACCATATAAATGTGTCCGGAGAAAACCCCCTGACAGGCCCCAACGATGACGCCCTGGGTCCCCGTTTCCCGGACATGACGGATCTCTATAATGCCGATCTTTCATTACGGCTGAAAACAGGCTGTGAAAACGCCGGAATAAATACCCGCGATGCAACGCTTCTGGTTCCGAAGGATTTAATTGTCAGAACAGAGCTGGAAAAAAAGATAATATTTCTCCGGGACGATAGTGTTCTTTCAAAAGATATTTTCGCGGGAGCCATTGTTGCAAAGCACCGATCGCTACGATCGGCAGGATTGTTTCTTTGTGAATCTGTAACAAAGGAACAGAAAGATATGCTTTTAAACAATATCTTCAGAATGTTTTAGTTTGGTAAAATCTCACCGGCTTTGACGGCACAACGAGTAGTAAATATCGTTTTTTACGTCATACCAACGTGAAACAATTTCGGAATTGGCAATTATTTCATCATAGGACTGATGAATAATTTTTGACTCAATAATATATTTATTGTCCCGTTCGGTTGTATGAATTGAACGAGCGTTAATTTTCATGTTTTTACCGAGATCAAAACGGGCGTATTCGTCCGAATCCTTCCAGGCTCGAACCCAGGACGAATAGTTTGATACGATTCCGATGCCATAATTATAATGTTCGGATGCGGGAAGTTTTTTTGTCCAAATGGGCCGCCCTCCCCACTCTTTGTCGTTGGAAGAAAAACGAATTCGTGATTCAATTTTTGGGAAAGCGATCAGGACAAAATAACCGTCATTGGTAATAGATGAATCAATAACGGTGTAATTATCAAGAATATCATACACCGTACTTTCGTTATATGATAATTCAAACGAGGGATTCAATAGCCGGAAACGCCCGTCAGCGAACTCTTCCAGCTCATAAACGAGGCGGGCTTTCCGCTGTTTGGCCATGTTGGAAATCGCTAAGGAAATCGCCGCTTCACGTGCGAGAGATTGATCGACATATTTTCCGGAATACCCAACCGAGAAATGGATGCCTGCGGGAGGCTTTGGGAGTTCTTCAAACCATTCAGGAATAATGGTTTGCGAAAAGGCAACAGTGCCACAGAGAAAAAAAGTTGATAATAATAAACGTATTTGCATAAGAAGAAAAAGCCCGCCGCAAAAAGCGGCGGGCGTGTTAGGTTTACTTGCCAACAGCGTCGAGTTTTTGAATTTCTTTTTCCAGATCATCAAAACTGAGATTTGCCTTGGCTTCGTTATAAAGCGCTTTTTGTTTTTTGGCGGCGTCGACGGTTTCCTGAATCAGGCTGTTCAGATTGTACTCTGCCAGCGAATAGGCGTGATACATTACGCCCTCGGTTTTCATTTCCCGTTTTACAATTCGGGCCCCATTCAAAACATTGTTTGAGACCTGTTTGCTTACGGACGAAGTAAACTCAAGCGCTTCAGCATCTGCGCCAATCCCGCTTTCCTGCATGAAGTTTTTCAGCATATTGGATACTTTCACCTCAATGGTGCGGGAAACCGCATCACGGGCACGAGCGTCGGCGGCCTCTTTGGCAAGACCCATGCTTTGTTTGGCGGCATCACCGGCCTCATAAATGGCGTCTTCGGCCATTGGAGGATTGAGATACCATTCCGGAATGTCATTCATTTTGGCTTTTGGTTTTCCACCACAATCCATCAGCATAAATGCCATTGGAATCAACAGTGCAATTACAATTAACTTTTTCATTTTAAGCTCCTTTCATTTGT
>Ga0268276_1001946_pt1 | contig 18701 bp, 12 predicted proteins | sample saktaG_4_FD_190145 | JGI IMG/M metagenome (GOLD analysis project Ga0268276, IMG submission 190145) | Saline water microbial communities from Sakinaw Lake, British Columbia, Canada - sak_2010_1_5_45m | ecosystem: Environmental > Aquatic > Non-marine Saline and Alkaline > Saline ... | reverse complement strand
TGAAAAGATTCTATAAAGAAAAAAATAGAATAAGGCTACAACCTGAAAATGATACAATGGAAGCAATAATTATTAAACCCAATGAAAATAATGTTAGAATAATTGGTAAAATAAAAGGCGTAATAAGGAAAATTTAAAAGAGGAAATATATATGAGATATGGCTGTCCGATCGTGAAAACCTATGGGGTCTGAGGAGTTTTTTAATCGGATGGTTGAAACTTTAGGTTTTATTATATAGATAGACATCCTAAAGGAAGAATTCGTAAAATAGAAAGCTAAACCCTTTTACTTGAGAGGTTTATAATGAGATGTTCTAAATGTGGAATGATTTAAAGAAAAACAAGGGGTAGATTTCTTCTGTTATTGCGAACTTTCGAAGAAAGCGTGGTAATCTATCTTTCCCCTTCCATCTAAAAACCAGAAACTTTTTCTTTTAAAAAGAAGGATTTTTTAAATCTATTGTCGTATTAATATTAAGGTGTAGAAAAATTGGAAAACACTAATTCCTTCAGACCGCTGGTGGCCATTCAATGAGGCTAAATATATATTTGGAGTGTGACAAAGAACCGTTGTCCCCTGACACACAGGGAAGTTGGTAAATAGGTGTTGTTCCCTATTTTCCATTTACATACTATTATTTATAATAATTTTAATTATTTAATGAGGTAATAATTATGAAAACTTTCTTACAAGCAAAACAAGATTTTGATAAACAATATTTTTCAAAAAAAGAATTTACTGCTTTTATTCCAGTAAATCAAAGACTTTCTAAAAATTATGTTATTAAAAACATGCAGGGTAAAACAAATGAAGAATATTACAAATGGCAGTTTTTTTATTCTATGGTTCAGTCTGGCTTATATCAAAAAGATTATTTAGGGTGTGAGGTGTATTTTCCAAAAGGGAATAAAAATTCTGCTCCAATAAAATTAGATGGTGCTATTTTTGATGATCCAAATTGGTTTGATTGGTATAAAAAATATCATAAAAATAAAGATCAAGAGTCATTAGATTGGCTAAGAAAGCACTTGCTTGGAGTTATCGAATTTAAAAAAGAAGATTCAAAGGATACTGAAACTGTTTACAATCAACAATTAAAACCAGCAATCAAAGAATCTGAAAATGATTTTTGTTTAGGGGTATTGTACGATACTGAAAGATTATATTTATTTCAAAAAAAGCAAAATACTTATTTAAGACTTGACGAATCTTTTAATTTAAAAGGTGAAAAAAGCACAACAAAAGATTTATCCTTACATTTAACAGATGCTTACTACAAAATACCTTCTTTTGAACAGTTAGAGAAAAAAATAACTCACATTACTATTGATAGATCAAAAAGAACAATTGATGACTTAGATGTTGTTACTGGAATTTATAGCAAACAATTAACGGACGGCATTTCAAATATTTTAAGAGTAATGGATAAAATAGGAATGAAAAATCAAAGAGGATACGAGATTCTTATTCAAATAATGGCTCTTAAAATTTTTGACGAAAAGAGAAGTTTAAATAATACACCACAAAAAAATCTTGATTTCTATAAAACAGGAGAAGAAACTAAAAGATTGGATTTGCTTTTTTATATTACAAAAGATGAAAAGAATCATACCTCTTTGGGGGATGATAAAATCCAAGAATTTATTGAAAGGTTAAGACAATTATATAATGAGGCTTCTGAAGAATATCACTATATTTTAAAAAGAGATGATACAGAAACAATAGGCTGGAAAAATCAAGTTCATGTTCAAATAATGAGCGAAGTTGTTGAACAATTTCAAGATTATAGTTTTGTGCTATCACATAAAACAGATTTGTACCAAATTGTTTTTTATAAGTTTGCAAATGAATTTTCTAAAACAGATAAAGGGCAATTTATTACCCCAATTCCTCTTATTGATTTTCTTGTTCAAATTGTAAATCCGAGAAGTAGTGAAAGGGTAATTGATCCAACCAGCGGAATTGCTGATTTTCTTTCTATCTCTTATGTGAATTCTAAAAGTAAATTAGATGATAATAATATTTTTGGAGTTGATAATGATGAACAAATGACAATGTTAGCTCAATTAAATATGCTTTTAAATGGAGATGGGAATGCTATTTTAAGGTATAAGCCTGATAAAGGTTCAATTACTTGGAAATTTGATGATAGGAATAATCTTGTGGAATTGCAGCCAAATCTTCATAAAAATGGGAATTGGGATAATTGGAAAGATCAAACAAAATTAAAAAAATTTGATGTTGTTTTGACTAATCCACCATTTGGTGAAGATAGAAAGTGGGAGCCAAAAACAAGCCAAGAAAAAGGACAAGCAGAAATGTATGAGCTTTGGGATATTGCAAAAAGTGGGAAATGGATAGATTTAGGAATTGTATTTTTAGAGAATTCTTATCGTATTTTAAAAGAAGGGGGAAGAATGGGAATAATTGTCTCAAATTCCATAGCTTCTATTGACAGATGGAATAAAGCTCGTGAATGGCTTATGAAAAAAATGAGAATTGTTGCGTTATTTGATTTACCCGCAAATGTATTTGCAGACACAGGGGTAAATACCACATTGATCGTTGCTTATAAGACAAAAGAAAGTAAATTAAAAAAATTACAAGAATCAAATTACGAAGTTTTTGTAAAAGATATTCATAAGGTAGGATATGAGGTAAGAACTTCAAAAAGAGTTAAATATTTTAATCCCATTTACAAAATTAATGAAACTACTTTTGAAATAGAACAAGATGATGAAGGAAATTCTTTAATAGATGAAGAATTTACAAGAAATATTACTGAATTTAAAAAGTGGTGTTTAGGGCAAGAAAAAATACTACAAGATTTATTTATTAAGGATAAATAAAATGGCAATAACAACTTATAAGGATATAATCAGCAATAAAATTAATTTAGCTCCTAGCCAGCTAATGACTTTAAGTGTACCAAATAAAAATAAACTTTTTGTTCGTGATTTATTAAGTCGAAAGTTGGAATCTTCAGATAATGGAAATGAAGTAGGATCTGTAAATTATATTTCAAAATCCCCAAAATATTTCATTAGAGCTAAAGCTCTGCAAAGTGAATCATTTTTACCATTTATTACAGATCAAACCGCAATCCCTATCCGTCCTCAAGTTTTTACTGATTTTAATTTGAAAGAAGGGGATATTTTAATCTCCAAAGATTCAAATATTGGAGAAGTTGTTATTTTAGATAAAGATTTACCGAATTATACTATTTCAGGAGCATTATATAAATTACCAATTCAAGAGAATAAGTATTATTTATTTGCCTTTCTTAAACATAAATATTTTTTAAAACAGTTAGATTTGCTTGTCCCAAAAGGTTCAACCATAAGACATGCAAAAACTTTATTTTTGGACTGTAAAATTCCTTTTCCAAATCAAAAAAACAAGAATGATGTAGTTACTTATGTAGAACTTCTTACACAAACTATTATAAACAAAGAAAAGGAAATTAGAAAAAAACATAAGCAAATTTTAGAAAAAATTGAAAAAGAACTTTTAGAAAATCAAAAAGATAAAAAATTTAAATATATAGAACCATCTTTTAATGAAATTAAAGAAAAAACAAGATTAGATACACATTTATATATAGAAGAGTTTAAAAGGAATAATTTTATTGTTAAAAACTACAAATATGGTAGTACAAATTTAATTGATCGTGGGTATAGTAATGCAAGAGGAACTAGTCTTGAAATTAAAGGTCTGGGAATAAGGATAGATTCAGACACTTATAAAGAAGGATTCTATGAACTTGTAACGCCAACTGATATTTCAGAATTTGGAACTATAAATAAATCCATTTTTATAGGAACATCTAAAAAATTAAAAACAATTAAAAAAGGAGATATTGTTTTCGGTGGAGAGGGATTTAAAAAAGGAAGAACTTTTGTTGTATGTTATGATTCTGAAAATATTGCCACAAATTACCATGGAATAAGGATTTTTAAAGAAGATTGCGATTTAATAGATGCAATTTTTATTAGGTGTTTTTTAGCATATTGGAGAGAAAAAGGAATGATAGATTATATAGGAGTTGGCGGGTCAGGTGGGCATTGTGCACCTCAATATTTTCATTTAATAGAAACTCCTTTGTTTCCAATAGAAGTAAAACAAAAAATTGCAATACTTTATCATAACCAAACTGATTATCCGAAATCTCTTAATTTAAAAAACTTTTTAAAAAAAGACCAAAAATGGAATAAACAATCAGGAATTATTGAAATTGATAAATCAACAAAAAAAATAAAAGAACATTTAAATGATGTGTTAGATAAAATTGTGAACAATGAAATTGTAAAGTTGAGTTTTGATTTTAGCTACTTTTGACGACGACTTAGACAAAATCAAACAAGTATATTCGTTTTACAACTGGACAACTTCTCATGTTGATGTTGGCGATGACCATGGACTAGAACAGTTAAAAGGTAAAATTATTGATTTTATTGGAGCGTGTAAAGAAGGATAAAGAGTTTTGGACAATAAATATTTTTTGTGCCCCTGAGCAACAAAGTTATCTTTTTAAGTTTTATAAGAGGTTAAAATGGGAATAAAAATATTTCACACTGCAGACCTGCATCTGGGAATGCGTTTTGCAGGATACCCGGATGTTCAGGATGAACTTATCAATGCGAGGTATGAAACACTTGAAAATATGGTTGAATTAGCCAACCGGGAAAACTGTACTCTTTTTATTATGGCCGGTGATTTGTTTGACCGGACAACGCTTAATGTTAAAGATATTTCCAGGGCTGCCAGAGTACTTAATGAGTTTAATGGTGAACTGATAATTATACTGCCTGGTAACCACGACTATTACACTCATGATAGCAATTTGTGGAATGAATTCTCCAAACATGCAGGTGACCGTATTTTAATTCTTAAAAAACCTGATATATATGACCTTAATAAATATCATTTAAAAATTAAGATTTATGCTGCACCATGCAGTGCAAAACACTCTAGTGAGAACATGATCAAGTGGATCAATTCCGAGAAAAGTTCTGAGGATGATTCAATAAAAATCGGTTTAGCACATGGAAGCCTTGAAGGTGTCTCTCCTGATTTTGATAAAACATTCTATCCCATGACCCGGAAGGAACTGGCATCGTCCGGGCTTGACCTGTGGCTGCTTGGCCATACTCATCTGCCGTGGCCTGAAAAACCGGACAAAAACTCCAGAATTCTCATTCCCGGGACTCCAGAACCTGACGGCTTTGACTGCAACCACCAAGGCAGCGCCTTTATTATTGACCTGGAATCATCTTCGGAGATGAAAATTCAAAAAGTTAGTACAGGGAAATACCGCTTTTCTATCAATCAAGTTTCACTGAATAATGATAACGACATTACTTCAATGAAGCGGAAATATACCGGTGATGAATTCAGCAGTGTGGTGTTGCGCCTCATCTTAAAGGGGCGATTGAGAAAGGAAGAGTTAGACCGGGTAGAAGAAGCCATGGGCTTAATAAATGATAATGTCTTACTTCTTCAAACTGTTAAAGATGAATTGCATGAATCAATTACCTCTGATCTTATTAATAGTAAATTTACAGAAAATTCATTTCCGCATCAGCTTCTTTTGTCCCTGCTTGAAGAGAAGGAAGAGATATCTTTTAAGTCGCTGCAAAAAGCCTATGACATAATAAGGGAAGTACGCAATGAAACTTAAAAGCATACAATTAAAACCATTTGCTGGAATTTTAGACAAAAAAGTTAACTTTTATCCGGAGCTTACGGTGATACTTGGCCCTAATGAATCGGGTAAATCTACTTTGCTAAATGCCTTAAAATCTGTACTTTTCACCGAGGTTGAATTAACAAAGGTAAGATTTGACAATTTGATGAAAGAATACATGCCGGTAAAAGGTGGAGATACGATTCGAGTTTCTCTTGAATTTCAAGCAGAAGGGAAAGACTACTTTCTTGAGAAAACATGGAAGCCAGGAAACAGGAAAGGTTCGTCAATTCTTAAATCTCCCGATCAGGGGGAATTTACTATAGATGGAGAAGTATCCAGACTAATAGATGAACTTCTTCCTGCCCATCAGGGTACTGTAAACAACATATTATTAACCTGGCAGTCTGCGCTGGATAAAACAATGGATATATTAGATGATGAAGATGTAAATATCCGGCCGGATCTGGGAGCTATTCTCAGGTCCTCAGTCATGGAAACAGATGGAGTATCAGTAGAAAAGTTAAGATCAAGACTTGACCGGGAATATGAAGATTATTTTCAGCATTGGGATATGGAAAAAGGAGCACCTGAAAATGGTCGGGGCATAAACAATCCTTTTAAAAAAGGTGTAGGAAGGATACTAAAAGCCTATTATGAAAAAGAAGGAATTGAAAAAGATTATGATGAAACCTATAAGCTAGAAATAGAAATTGATGAAGTAAATAAAAAGATTCAGGATGAGGAAAGTAAGCAAAATAAAATTAAGGATGAAATAAATCAATATAAAGGTATAAAATCTCAAATACAGGAACGTCAGCAAATAGAAAATGATTTGAGAACGATTGACCATGAAACAGAAGAGATAAAAAAGATTAGTAAAGAATGGCCGATTAAAGATAATTGGCTGTTAAAGGAAGTTGACCTCATAGTTAGCAAAATGGAAGAAAAGAAGGGAAAACTCGAAAAAGAAGAAAATGAATCCCGTCAGAATCAGGAAAACAAAGAATTTCGCCAATGGTTTAAGAATCTGCATAAGCTCCATAAAAAAATAGAAGATGCTGAAAATAAACTTTCCAAAGCTAAAAAGATAACAGAGGAAGACATTGAAGAACTTGAAAATAAAAAACAGGAAGTAAAGGATCTTGAAAATAAAATTAAGGCTTCAAAGCTGACCATATCATTTTTTGCTAAAAATCAGCAAGTTTTAAAACTTAAAGACGTATCAGAAAAAGAGGAAACTCTTACCTTGGGTCAAGGTGAAAAAATAGAAAAAACCTTCCCGGGCAAATTGACCTTGGAACATAAGGACTGGAAAATGGAAGTTCAGGCAGGAGAAGGTGAAATAGATAGATTGATTTGCGAAAAAGAGGAAAAAACAAAAGAAATCGAATACGAATTTAAAAGACTTGGAGTAGATACTTTTGAAAAAGCTCAATCTACTAATAGTGAATACGAGAGACTAAGAGGTGAAGTTGAGTATGCTAAGCGTAGTTTTATAGAAGAGCTTGGGGAAGAAAGATATGAGGAGTTAGAAGAAAAATATAAACAACTGGGGAAAGAAAAACAAGTACGTCCTTTAGAGAAGATATCTGTCGAGCAGGTTCGTCTTGAGCTGGAACTTGAAGATCTTCAAAAGAAAAAGAAGGAAGGAGTAGAGCAGATTAAGGTCTGGAAAGAAAAATATGGAAGTCACGATGAAATGATTTCCCTGCTTGGGGGCAAACAGCATAAGCAGAATGAATTAAAGAAAAAACTGGAAAATCTTGCCATGTTGCCGGATGGATTTGATGATTATAAGAGTTTTTATGATTATATTGACAGACTTAATGATAATGACCGAAAAGTTCAGGAAGAGATTTCAGGTTTACGAGAACAAAAGATTACCATAGAAAGTCAAAAACCTGATCAATCCTCTGAGGAACTTAAGATGCAGCTTGGTGAATCAGAGCAAAATTTTCAAAGAACACTTCTTGATGGAAAGGCTGTGGCTCATATAAAAGAAAAAGCAATTGATTTACTTGAGAAAATGGATATAAAAACTTATGAAGGATTTCAAAATAAATTCGTAAAATATTTTATTCATATGTCAGGAAAATCTTTTTCCAGGGTTGAAATGGAACAGGATCTTCCTGGAAAATTAATAAAGGATGATGGCTCAGAACTTACTTATAATCTGCTTTCATTTGGCACAAAAGACACATTTTCTCTGGCTTTACGGCTTACTATGGCAGAATATTTTCTCCAGGATAAATCAGGGTTTCTTATACTTGATGACCCTCTTGTAGACATGGACTTAGGTAGGCAAGCTCTGGCTGCAGGGCAGATTAACGAATTTGCAAAAACCAGACAGGTCATCTTTTTAACCTGCCATCCCCAAACTGCCAAATTGTTAGACGGTAAATGTATTAAAATGGCTCCTGTAAAATAAAGAAGTTTTTATTTACAACTTATTGTTATATGAAAATCGTACTATTTAAAATATTTTAGAAGGCAGAGCACTTCTCTATCTAACTAGACCAACAATAGGAGGGTAGTATCGTGATTAAAAAAGTTAAAACTATTAAAGATTACGCCGTTTTTCTTAACTTTAATTGGGATAATTCTGTAAGAGACAAAGGGAATAATATTAGCGAATTTAAAAATTTAAATATTATTTATGGCAGGAACTATTCCGGTAAAACAACTTTATCACGTATATTTAGGAGCTTTGAAAAAGGAGTATTGCATGAGAGATATCCTAATTCTAAATTTGAACTTAAACACACAGGCACTCAGTTACTTAACCAAGCTAATTTGCAAAATCATAATTATACGATTAGAGTGTATAATAAAGATTTTGTTACCGAAAATTTAAAGTGCTTAATTAATCCAGAAGAAAATATTGAGGCATTTGCAGTTGTTGGGAAAGAAAATGTTGATATTGAAAAAAAAATTAGAGAAAAAAAAGAAGAATTAGGTGATGAGAACAGCGAAACCGGTCTCAAACAACAGCTTTTAGTTGAGGAAGGGAAGTATAGAGAAAAAGAAAAATTATATACAGATTCATTTCTTGACCTAGAATCGAAATTGAGAAAAAAAGCGAATGATGACATAAAAAGAAATTCTCTATATAAAGAAGTAACATACAATATTAACAACATAAAAAGTGATATTGAAATAGTAAACAAGAGTTTCCGTCATGAATTAACAGAAAAAAATATCTCCGATAAAAAAGCCTTATTAAAAGAAGAGGCAAGGGAAAATATTTCTAGTATAACACCATTTGAGCCATCTTTTAGAGATTTATTTAAAAAGAGTAAACAATTACTAAAAAAGCAAATCAAACCATCAGCGCCTATTTTAGAATTAATCAATAATGCTCTTCTGCAGGAATGGGTAAGAGAAGGCATAAAGTACCATAAAGATAAAAGAAAAGAATGTGCTTTTTGTGGTGGTAAATTATCAGCTGGGCTCTGGGATAAATTGAGAGCACATTTTAATAAGGAATCTGAATCTTTTAGAGAAAAATTAAACCTCCAAATATCGGTGTTTGAAAAAGAGAAAGAGGGAGTTACCAAGCTAATTAATTTAAAGAAAGGAGATTTTTATTCAACTTTTTGGGTAGAATTTGAAAATAAATTCAGTGAATGGAAAGTGGAATCGAATAAATACATCTCAAGTATCGATTCTATTATTAAACAGTTAAATAAAAGGGGGAAAGATATTTTTAAGACAAAGAAGGTAATGCCACTAAAAGATAACACAAAGAAAATAATTGATTTGCAAACAGAAATAGCTGACATTATATCAAAGAATAATCAAAAGACGATTACTCTAACTCAAGACCAAAATGATACCAGAAAAGAACTACGCCTAAATGAAATTTATGGATTTATTCAAGATATTGATTACTGTGAAGAACAAAAGAAAATATCAGAATTAAAGACAGAGAAGCAAGATTTAGAAAGAAATGTCGAATCCATTGGGCAAAAAATTAGCAGTATAGAGAATGAAATAAAGATTTTAAATTTAGAAATGAAAGACGAACGTAGAGGTGCTGAAAAAGTTAATGAATATTTGAATCATTATTTCGGATATGAGGGATTAAAGCTGGTAGCAACCGAACATGAAGAAAGTCCTGGTTTTAAATTTAAAATACTTAGAGGGGAAGAGCCAGCTTTCAATCTTAGTGAGGGTGAATGCAGTTTAGTCGCATTCTGTTACTTCATAGCTAAACTTGAAGATACTGAAACAAAAGGAAAAGATTTAATAATTTGGATAGATGATCCAGTATCAAGTCTAGATAGTAACCACACATTTTTTGTTTTTAGCTTGATAGAAAATGTTATAACAAAACCCTATAAAAATGAAGATGGCTCGAATAGCTTTAAGTATAAACAATTATTTATATCAACTCATAATTTAGATTTTCTGAAGTATCTAAAAAGATTATTTCAGAAAAAAAATGAAACAGAATACTTTTTAATAGAGAGATTTGGTAAAAATAGCAATATTATTTTAATGCCTAATTATTTAAAAGATTATATTACAGAGTTTAATTACCTTTTTCATCAAATATATAAATGTTCGATTATTGAAAATGAAAAAATAGAACATGATTGTTTCTATAATTTTGGGAATAACTTGAGAAAATTTCTTGAAGCATATTTGTTTTATAAGTATCCAGTAAGAATTGGAGGGAAAGAAAAATTAAATATGTTTTTTTCTGATGATGAACTTTCTGTTGATTTAACTAATAGATTAGAAAATGAATTTTCTCATTTGGAGGAAATTTTTGATAGAAGTGTAAAGCCTATAGAAATACCTGAGATTCCTAAACTTGCAAGATATGTTTTAGATAAGATAAAAGAAAAAGACGAAGAACAATATTCAGCTTTACTTAAGAGTATTGGTGTAGAGTAGAAAGTGATATTCCTTGCTAAGGTGTGCCAAGCCAATAATCCGGTAGCTTTTCCCGGAAGAGCGCCAAGAAGCTCTATATTTCTTACAGAGTGAAAGTCCTTGCTGGGTAAGGTCTGGCCAACCACCCATACCAAGTGTTGCATCAAAATGGGTAACCATTAGATGAAGCGTACACAGGGAAACAGATAGGCCATAGGGAAGACCGTACTTCCTGAAGTGAATTATAGCCTCGTAAATAAAGATTAATGCAGATGGCGACGTCGTTTTCGCAACGGAAGCCTACACAAAAGAATAGCTAAAGGTGAGATTCTAAGAGGGTCTGCCGGGGTCTTGGCACATGGCATGTCTGTAGAGAGATATAGGAAACTTGGGAGACCCTATAAGCTCCTTAACAAAAGGTAAATCTACCCGATGAAAAGAGAGGATGACTGATGCAAACCTCCCTGCAGGGAATAGCAAAGAAGGCAATACTAATTTGTCTTTTACGGAAGCGAGTATTTCTGAAGAGCCCAGTGCGGTAGTTCCGCACGCTGGGATCTGTGCGGGGGCAGTCGGGTAACTGGCTGTCCTACCGTGACAACCTATAGGATCTGAGGGTTTTCTTAACCAGATGGTTGAGGCTTTAGGTATTACTATAGATAGATGTCCCAAAGGAAGACTTCGTAAAAGGGAAAGCTAAACCATAGAAAAAATAGAATGTATCTATCTAATTTAATGCAAATAGATATTAAATGAGGTGGAATAAATAATGGACTTAAGCCATAAAGATATTGTATATGACGAAAAGGAAGACGAATATGAAATAATCGAGCATATTGGAAGCGGCGGTTTTAGTCATGTTTATAAAATAGGAAAAAAAATTGATAATTCCATATGGGCTTTAAAGACTATACATCCAATTGTTAATAATAAACAAGACATAAAGGCAATATTAAATGAGGGAAGAAATGCTTTAAAAATTAGAAATGAAAATGTAATTAGCTATATATATTTCCATGATGGTACAAAATTTAATAACTTACCCCCATATATAATTATGGAATATGCTAATGGAGGTAATTTAGAAGTCTTTATAAATTCAAATAAAGAATCTCAAAAATATATAGAAAATTCGGTTTTACTTTTAATGTTCAGACAATTAATAAATGGAATGAAAGCCATTAATAGTCATTTAATTCATCGAGATATTAAACCTTTAAATATTTTATTTCATGATGACATATTAAAGATTGCTGATTTTGGATTATCAAAGATAGTAAACCAATCTACTAGATCCTCTACATTTAAAGGTTCTGGTACTTATGCTTATATAGCACCAGAAGCTTGGGAATATAAAGATAATACAATACAAATGGATATCTATTCTATGGGGATTGTTTTTTACCAACTGGCAACTAATCATTATCCCTATAATATTAATAACATAGGAAGTATGGTTGAAAACTTTAAAGAAGCTCATATAACTCAAAATCCTGTTATGCCCGAACAATACAATAGTAAAATATCAATTAATTTGTCCCAGATAATAGTGAAGATGTTAGAGAAGTCAGTAAGAGAGCGGTTTAATAATTGGAAAAAGATTGAAAAATTATTAGAGATAGAGAATTATGAAAAAGTAATTGGTAAAGATAAGGATATTGAAGAATTACTAAAAAAATTAATTAAAAGTGATGAGGAAAGCAGAACGAAAAAATTAGAAGAAAATAAGAAAGAAATAAAAAAGAGAGAATTTCTCAAAAAAGTAAAATATCAAATAAAAAATTCAATTATTAATCCTTTAGAAGAAAAAATAAATAAGCTTAATAAACTTTATCATAATGGAGAAATAAAATTAAGTGAAAAAAATTATGATCTTAAAACATCTGTTTATAAAATAAAAATTGCTTCTGGAAAAGATATAGAAATACATATTGAAGGATTATATGATTATAAATTTGAATATCAAGTTTCTCCCGAATCTTTAATCGATATACCTTTTTCCACAAAGGAAAATTTAATAAAAAAGGTAGTACCAGAATTAAAAGGCAGAAAAATTCAAGCTTGGGGGGTTTTTAAAACTTCAGAAGGTAAAGGATTTAATTTATTTTTGGTTGAAAAGGCAGATGATATTTATGGGGAATGGTTGATATTAGAAAATAGAAATAATGCTTTATCAAGGGAAAGAAGATTGCCGGAACCCTTTCCATTTGAAATACCAGAATTTCAAAAGGAATTACCTTGTATTAATGCTATGCATATATATAAGTCAAAAATTATTGAATTTAATATTGAATATATAATTGGATTTTTCTATGAGTTAATATAAATACAATTAAAATGTGATAGAACATTTCTAGAAATAAATGAGGATACATCACATTTTCTTAGTAAATAATAAGTTATTAGTAATATACAAGGGAAGGTGTGCCGGGTCAATAATTCGGTAATTTTTAGCGGAAGAGCGCCAAGAAGCTCTATATTTCTTACAGGGTGAAAATCCTTGTTGGGTAAGGTCTAGCCAACCACCCATACCAAGTGTTGCATCAAAATGGGTAACCATTAGATGAAGCGTACACAGGGAAACAGATAGGCCATAGGGAAGCGAGTATTTCTGAAGAGCCCAATGCGGTAGTTCTGCACGCTGGGATCTGTGCGGGGGCAGTCAGGTAACTGGCTGTCCTACCGTGACAAACTATAGGATCTGAGAAATTTCTTAACCGGATGGTTGAGGCTTTAGGGAAAATTAAACCATATGCCATGATTTAAAAGTCTATAGGGGAGTAAACATGGAAAAAGAAGTTAAAAATAAAGCTGCTTCAGCAAGAGTAAAACTTATAAATATTGCAAGAGCGGAAAAAATAGATTTTGATTTTCTTCTATAAGAGTAACATTTGAATTAATTAATAATTCTTCAAGTATTATTGAAGAATTATTAATTAATTCAAATGATTAGGAAATATTAAGGAGAATATAAAATGACGAAAAAAAGGAAAAATGAAAAATTTGATATCAGTGAATCACAAATGATAAGTGCTCTTATGGAGTACAGCACAGACAGTATATATTTTAAAGATCTGAAAAGCAGATTTGTTCTAATAAATAAAGCATTGGTTGAAAGATTTGGTATGAAAGATCCGGACGAGGCAGTGGGAAAGACAGATTTTGATTTTTTCACTGAAGAACATGCAAGAGAGGCCTACGATATTGAACAAAAAATTATAAAAACTGGTATTCCTATCATTGATATTGAAGAAAAAGAAACATGGCACGAAAAAGGGGATAGGTGGGTATCAACAATAAAAATGCCCTTTTATGATAAAAAAGGTAAGATTCTTGGTACCTTTGGCATTTCAAGGGACATAACAAATAGGAAGATGGTAGAAAATAAATTGGAAGAAGAAATGTCTTTCATGAACACACTTATGGGAAAAGTACCTGATTCAATTTATTTTAAAGATCTGAAAAGCAGATTTGTTCTAATAAATAAAGCATTGACTGAAAGACTTGGTATAAAAGATCCGGATGAGGCAGTGGGAAAGACAGATTTTGATTTTTTCACTGAAGAACATGCTAAACAGGCCTACGATGATGAGCAAAATATAATAAAAACTGGTATTCCTGTCATTGATATTGAAGAAAAAGAAACATGGCACGAAAAAGGGGATAGGTGGGTATCAACAATAAAAATGCCCTTTTATGATAAAAAAGGTAAGATTATTGGCACATTTGGAATTTCAAGAGATATAACAGACAGAAAGAAAGCAGAAGAAAAAATAAAATACCTATCCTTTCATGACGGGCTTACCGGACTTTATAATAGAGCATATTTTGATGAAGAGTTGAATAGACTCGACACGGAAAGGCAGCTTCCCATAACTATAGTAATGGGAGATTTAAATGGGCTTAAATTAATAAATGATACATATGGCCACTCCAGGGGAGACATGCTCCTTAGAAATATAGCAGACATATTAAAAGAAAGCTTTAGAAAAGAAGATATCACTTCAAGGTGGGGAGGAGATGAGTTTATATCCATACTTCCCAAGACCAGTGCAAAAGATGCAAGAAATATTATAAAGAGAATTAAAGAATTATGTGAAGAAAAAAGTAAAACCGAAATACCTCTAAGCATTTCACTTGGGGCTTCAACAAAGAACTCTTCATCAGAAAATATAGATGATATATTAAAAAAAGCTGAAAAGAATATGTATAAGAGTAAAATAGTGGAGAGTGTGACTGCTAAGAAAAATTTTTTACAGTCTCTTACAGTGATTTTAAAAAAAGGAGATCATAGAACTGAGACGCGAATTAAAAAAATGGATAATTATGCTGTCCTTATAGGAAAAAGGCTGAATCTTTCCAGTAAAAAACTTGAAGAACTGAAATTATTTATGAATTTTCACAATATAGGAAAATTAGCACTTGCTGATGAAATAATGGCAAAAAAAGGAAGGCTGACCGCAGAAGAGTCGAAAATGGTAAAAGAGATTCCCGAGTTAGGATATCGTATTGCAGAATCATCCACAAAGCTTAAGCCCATAGCGAAGTCCATACTCTCTCATCACGAATGGTATAATGGTCAGGGATATCCAAGAGGTATAAAGGGTGAAAAGATTCCGATATTGTCCAGGATATCACTTCTTATTACTTCTTATAATGCTATGACAAGCGATAGACCATATAGAAATAAGATGACAAATAGCGAAGCAAAAAAGGAAATAAAAAAATTTTCCGGAATCCAGTTTGACCCCAAAGTAGTAGATGCATTTTTTGAAATATTAGAAGAGGAAAAGTAAATAGCTAGAATGAAAGAAGAAATTCAGGTCTTGCAAAAGAAGAGAAAGAAGAGGGTCAGATCTTGCAATATAACAAAAGATGAATCTTCTAGGGATCAATCCTTATAATGCAATACTATTTTCTTAGACAATTATTTTTTTACTTTTAAATTAGATAAATAGGGAAGGTATCCCAGATCAATAATTCGGTAATTTTTAACGGAAGACGCGCCAAGAAGCTCTATATTTCTTACAGGGTGAAAATCCCTGTAGGGTAAGGTCTATCCAACCCCTCATACCGTATTGCATTGAAATACAAATCTCCCTGCAAAGAATAGCAAAGATGGCAATACTAATCTGTCTTTTATTGAAGCGAGTATCTTTGAAGAGCCCAGTGCGGTAGTTCCGCACGCTGGGATCTGTGCGGGGGCAGTCAGGTAACTGGCTGTCCTACCGTGACAACCTATAGGATCTGAGGAGCTTCTTAATCGGGTGGTTGAGGCTTTATATCTTATTATAGATAGACATCCTAAAGGAAGACTTCGTAAAATGGAAAGTTAAACCATAGAAAAAATAGGATGTGTTGCCCTATTTTCCATAAAAACGTCATTCGCATATGATATTAAGTTGAAATATCGACTAATGATGTATATAATATGGGGTGACAACCCATATTTATTACATGGAGGGTAGATATTATGGAAAATGAAAAAACTTTAGGGAAAATTAGCGCTAAACTTATTAGAAAATTACATGATGAAAATAGATCTGTTTTTGAAATTAACCATGCCCAAAATATTTTAGGAAAAAGTTACAATGCTATTGTAGATTTATTAAGAGATTTAGTAAAGCGAAAAATAATTATACGTTTAAAGGCAGGTAAATATTTAATTATTCCTCAAGAAATGGGGAGTGGAGAGAATTATTTAGGTAATTGGTATATAGCTGGTAAAGAAATTATTAATTCTCGTAAATATTATATTGCTTTTTATAGCGCTATGAATTACTGGGGAATGCTAACACAACCTTTAATTAAAATTTTTATTGCTACACCCAAAAGACAAATTATACCTCAGGAAATGATAGGAAAAATGATTTTTGTTACTGTAAAAGAAAAGTCTATTTGGGGAATCAAAGAAGAATGGATAAACAGTAAAGAAAAAATAAGAATTTCAAATATTGAAAAAACTATTATTGATTGTTTAACTTTTCCTCAACATTGTGGAGGAATTACGGAAATAGCTAAAGGTATTTGGATAGTTAAAGATAAGCTCGATTATAAAATATTGTTAAATTATGTTAATAGACAAAATAAAAATGTTGTTGCGAAAAGATTAGGATATTTATTAGAATTGTTAAATATAGGTGACTCAAATGTTATATTAGAATTAAGGAAATACGTAAAAGACCGGTACGATTTATTTGATCCCACCTTATCTATAAAAAGAATTAATAGAAACAGCTGGCGTTTAATTGATAATGTAGGTCAAAAACAAATAAAGAATATAATAAGGTTTTAGGAAAATGATAGATTATTTACAGGTACAAAGATTAGCCTTAAAAGAGCAGGGGAGTATGATTTACCAAAAAATAGGTCTCGTATTTTCGATTTTAAGGGGGGTCTTTTTCAAAATAGGTACAATCGTAAGGGACAAGTCAAAATTTCTTCATATACGTAGTATATGAGCGTTTTTTAAAATCCTTCAAAGCCTTTGTTTATAAGGGTTACAGCGTTTATACTAGTATTTGGCCGTTAGTCGTTAGTATTTAGTTAAGAAAGAAGTAAAGGATATGGGTTATAAGTTAGGGGAAAAAAATAAAGAAATAAAAGGAAATTAGAAATATCAGTATGACAGATAGAATAAAATCCTTAAAAGCCTTTGATTGTAAGATTTATAGCATTTTTATGAATAATTACTAAGTAATAATTATAGTTTTTTTAGGGTTTTTGTATAAAGTTAAATGCAAATTAGCGTATAGGAATGGCGGATAGTTATTTAAATCAGTAGTTAGCCGTTGGTATTTAGTTTGTAAAGAAATAAGGAATTTAGGTTATAAGTGTGAGAAGGAATAATAAAAAAGTAAAAGAAAATACAAAATACAATTGCAAGATGCGAATTGAGAATAAAAGATAAATAAATATGAAAGACATAAAGGAATGATTAGATTGCCACACTTTCTTTAAAAGTTCACAATGACAGAGGGAGGAAGAAAAACGAAAAGAAATAAGAAAGATAGATTCCCGTTTTCACGGGAATGACATAAGTGGTAGGGATTTCGGAGGATTTTATATTTTTTTCAATTTTACAACGTCCTATAATATATCTTATGTAAAGTAATATAGATTTTATTATATTTCCTTCATTTTTTCTGTTTTCTTAACTATTATAAGAAGATTTTTAATTATGTTAATATTTTCTATCAAAGTTTAGCAGGTCAAATGAAAAGCGGCAACAACATTTTTCTTTTGGTAAAGCGTATTGTATTCATCGCAAGCAGCTTTTGTTCTTTTAATGATGACCTCAATGTTATTTGATTCTAAATATTTAATTAATTCTAATGGTACCTTCATTAAACCATAACATCCTGTTCCAATAATTAGTATTGCAGGTTTATTGTCCAAGATTTTCTCTATATCTTCGATGCGAAGATTGTGGCTTTCTTTTCGCCACCATTTATCATCAATGCTATTTTTGTAAATAATAATATCGGAATTATATTCCGTGCCGTCAATTATTATTTTTCCGAAATTATATGATTCTATCACTTCATTTTCTCCGTATTTTTATTTTCTTGAAATTATGGAAGTTATTATTAAACCTAAACCTATTCCTAAGAGTATACATGCAACAAAGGCAAGAAGAGATTCTTTTATTAGGAAAAAAAATCCAGCACCAATACCCATAAGTACCCCTCCACCAATAGCCCATGTGCTCTTATCTTCTTTTTTGTTTGTCTTATCCATTCTAATTACCTCCTTTTTTTTAACTATTTAAGTTGTCCTGTACGATTTACCCTGTTAGGTTTTATTATCATGTCCCACGGCGAGGACCGCCGCTTGAGGTTTCGTATTCGAATTAAATTTGGATAAGTATATTCATTTGCAGTGTGGAGTATTATTTAGAAACTATCAATGAGGCATAACCAACCACTTGATCATACATGCCAGTAATATCTCCTGAAGTAGCGTATTTTAGCAATTCAGCCTTTTTTGCACCTAGTATTTCGCATATATTGAGCATTACAGTAATTGAACCAGGACCACACATACTTAAATTTTGTTGATAAATCATATCGTATAGTCTTTTGGAATCAAAATTAAGTATGGCATTTATTGCCTGTTTATCAGCGTTTT
>Ga0268276_1001944_pt1 | contig 18731 bp, 14 predicted proteins | sample saktaG_4_FD_190145 | JGI IMG/M metagenome (GOLD analysis project Ga0268276, IMG submission 190145) | Saline water microbial communities from Sakinaw Lake, British Columbia, Canada - sak_2010_1_5_45m | ecosystem: Environmental > Aquatic > Non-marine Saline and Alkaline > Saline ... | reverse complement strand
AGAAATGTTCTTTAAAACACTCTCCGGAAGCTTGTTCTCGATAAAACCTAATAATCTAGCTGCCCCATTAGTCCAATCAGCTATTTTATCTAGAGTCTTAACAAAATGCATAAGATCTTCCCTGTCTGGAGGAAGAAGCATGCCTTCAGAAAGCTCATTAATCATTTTAGAGCGTAAAATATCCGCCTGATGCTCACTCTCTCTGACAGCTTCGATTGCTTGAGTCTTAGCATCCAGGTCATTTCGCACAAACGCTTTTACAGCAGCAGAAAAATATGACACTGTCTTATAGGTTTCCTCAACATGTTTTTTAGCATCCTGTAAAATCGACTGCTCCTCTGCCATCCCTAACCAGCCTAAAATATTTCTCATCTCTTTCATTTATTACCTCCTTGTTAAATTTTTATAAATAATTTGATTGCAGAAAAAGTTATATAACTGATTAATCCGGAAATAAAAGGTGTGGCTAGCCAACAAAGGACCATATCTCTCACAATACGAAAATTTAAAACTCTGATTCCCCTAACCATGCCCACCCCGACAATTGCCCCGACAATCGAGTGGCTGGTGGAAACCGGTATACCAAATAAAGTATACGCGTGAACATTTAAAGCACTCGCTAACTGTGCAGAAAGTGCCATAATCGGCATAAGCCGGGTAATACCTGTACCGACAGTCTCAATAATTTTATAGCCCCAGGTTATAATCCCTAAAACTATTGCTAAGCCGCCGAATATAACACTCATCTTAGGAGTCAATACTCCGGAACCTGAAATAATTCCAACTGCATTAGCTACATCATTTGCCCCCCAAGTAAAAGCAACATAACAGCCGCTTAATACAATCAGCAGTGAAATAACCGGTTTTAAATATTTACGCGGAATAATCCTATATAATGAATTTTGTAACATCTTAAAAATTAGATAGCCTAATATTGCGGCTCCCAACGGAGTAACAACCCAGCAAATAAAAATATCTTTTAATACTAACCATTTTACCGGCGCATGCACTGCAAGGCCAGCTCCGGCAACCGCTCCCACTATCGAGTGACTAGTAGAAATAGGCATCTTCCAGTAAGTGGCCAGAACTACCCAAGCACAAGCAGCAAAAGAAGCAACTACTGCTATATACAAGGAAACCGTCTTATCCAACTCATTCAACGGGACAATTCCCTTACCTATAGTTTTAGTTACATGTGCCCCTTGCAAATATGCCCCAAGAAAGCCGAAAATAACAATCAAAATAATCGCCTGACGTAAATTCAAAACCCTAGAACCTACCGCAACCCCTAAAGAATTTGCCGCATCGTTGGCGCCAATTGACCAACCAACGGCTGCCCCCGTCAACAAAACAAAGCCTATTAAAATATAAAAATCCATTTATTTTCCTTTACAAACATTCACACAGATACCGCAGACAAACTGCTCCACCTGGCGTTGCGATTGAAAGCTTTTAAGTTTTTCAAAACATTTAGTGTGATCAAAATCTGCGCAGGATTCCTTGATTGCCCCAGAAGGGCACATCCTAACACAAAGCATACATTTATTGCAAGTTTTTTTTAAAGGTTTATCGGTTTTTAACGGCATATTGGTAAGAATAGATACCAGGCGAAACTGGCTGCCAAATTTTTCATTTACTAAAAGATTATTCCTACCAATCCATCCTAAACCCGCCAAAACACCTAACCTCCTGTGCGAAAGATGCCCGATATTTCTTTCCCAATCAATAATCTGAGTAGCAGGAATTGCCAGGGATAGAAAACCTTTTTTCTGGATTATATTGCTTAGCCTTAAAGCTATATGGTCTAAGAAAGAATTTACTATTTTATAATGATGAAAGTACAACTTAGTAGGCACAATATCTATTTCAGATAATACTGCCCCGGAAAGCATAACCCCTAAACAAATAGCTTTATCTAAATTCCGCGAAACTTTGGGAGAAATTTTAAATTCATCTCTTATCTTACTTATATCGGCAACCCCAAAAAGATCAATACCTTCCTTAAGACAAAAATTCTTTAACGTTACATAATTCTTAGTTTTATTCATTCCTAACCTCGAAACAGTTTCGCCTTACGCAGGTAAACCATTAAAAGTGATACAGCTACCGGAGTTACCCCTGAAATACGCGAAGCCTGGCCTAAATTAAGCGGCTTAAATTTTGTTAATTTTTCTCTTATCTCCCGGGATATTCCGGATAAGTTGCTATAGTTAAAATCGGAAAGTAACTTAATCTTTTCCAGGTGTTCAAAACGCTCTACGTCTTTAAGCTGCCTTTGAATAAACCCGCTATATTTTACTTCTATCTCCAGCTGCTGCCAAGCAGATTCAGGCACTCCGGATTTTAATTTATGTATTTTTTTTAAATCTTTAATCTTTATTTGCGGGCGTTTCAGTATTTTTTCCAGGGTTAACGGTTTATTAGAAAGAGTGCATTTAATCCGGGTTTTTCTTAAAAAAACTAACCCTTCCCTAATCCCTTGCGCTTTCTTTTCTATCTTACGGTAAAGGCTTAACTTTACCAGGCCTAAATCAAAACCTTTTTTTGCCAAACGTAGATCCGCGTTATCTTCGCGAATAATTAGACGATATTCTACTCTTGAGGTAAACATGCGATATGGCTCAAGCGTGCCCTTGGTGGTTAAATCATCGATCAATACTCCGATATAGCTGCTTGCCCGATCTAAAATAAAAGGTCCTTTATCTTTAATACGCAGAGCAGCATTAATCCCGGCAACCAGCCCTTGAGCAGCTGCTTCCTCATAACCTGTTGTGCCGTTAATCTGGCCGGCTAAAAATAAATTTTTAATCAGTTTCGTCTCTAAGGTAGGAAAAAGCTGGGTAGGCTCAACTACAACATGCTCGATCCCATAACCAAAACGGATAATCTCTGTTTTTTCTAATCCTACGATAGAATGTATTAGTTTTAGCTGCACATCTTCAGGCAGGCTAGTAGATACGCCATTGGGATAAATTTCTTTTACACCCAAGCCTTGCGGCTCTAAAAATACCTGATGCCGGTCTTTATCCGCAAATTTTACAATTTTATCTTCAATTGACGGACAATACCTGACGCCGGTAGCTTGAATTATACCGGCATAAAGCGGCGAACGGTCTAAATTAGCGCGGATTAATTCATGCGTATTTTTATTGGTATAAGCAATATGACAACTCATTTGTTTTTGTTTTAAGCGGCTAGTGGAGAATGAAAATGGTTTAGGGGTTAGGTCACCTTTTTGTACTATTAGGTTAGAAAAATCAATGGTATTTTTATCCAGACGCGGACAGGTTCCGGTTTTAAAACGCAATAGATTAAAACCTAGATCTTTTAAATTATCCGATAAGCCAATGGAAGCGCGTTCGTTAATGCGGCCAGCGCTATAATGCTTTAAACCGATATGTATTACTCCGTCTAAAAATGTCCCCGGACAGATAATAACGCACTTAGAACGAATCTCTCTGGTATCTGTAACCACTCCGGAAATTTTGCCGTCTTCGACAATTAGTTTTTTTACCTCTGCCTCTTTTACGGTTAAGTTTTTCTGATCTAGAATTAATTTACGCATATAGCGGCTGTATTTATGCATATCGATCTGCGCCCGCGATGATTGTACAGCTGCTCCTTTAGATGAATTAAGGACGCGAAATTGAATTGCGCAGGCATCAGCTGCTAGAGCCATCGCACCGCCTAAGGCATCAATCTCTTTTACTAACTGGCCCTTACCTACTCCGCCGATAGCCGGATTACAGCTCATCCTACCGATAGAATTGATGTCCATGGTAAACATGAGAGTATTCGCGCCTAAGCGGGCGCACGCCAAGCCTGCTTCGATGCCGGCATGGCCGGCACCAATAACAATCACATCAAAATTATTCATTTCTAAATCAGGGACGGTTCTCAAACCAAAGGAGAAGTGTCCCCTTCCTTTATGTTAGAAAACAGCTCTTTATCCGTCTATTATATTAAAAGGAGGAAGATATGCCAAGAGCAGCCAGAATAACTATTGAAAAAGCTTGTTATCATATTATCACAAGGGGTAACCAAAAACAAAACGTTTTTAAAACACCTCCGGACTACCAAAAATATCTTTTATTATTGACCCGGTATAAAAGAAGATATAAATTCAAACTGTATTGTTTCTGTTTGATGCCTAATCATATTCATTTAATCATCGAGGTAGATAATCCGGAGTATTTGAGTAAAATTATGCGTGGGCTCAACTTAAGTTATGCCTTATATTTCAATCTAAAATATAGCAAGGTGGGCCATCTTTGGCAGGATAGATTCAAAAGCAAGATCATCGAAAAAGATGCATATCTCTTAGAATGTATAAAATATATTGAAGCTAATCCAATAAGAGCATTTTTAACTTCTTATATGCATGAATATCCTTGGAGTAGCTATAATTTCAAAGAGGAAAAAATTTTAGATAATCTCTATGCCCTCTAGGGGACAGTTTTGCTTCAAGTTGAGAACCGTCCCTAGATTAACATTTAGAATAACCGCAGCCATGGCACTTAACACAGCCTTCCTCATGACGCAGGGCGCCTCCGCAATCAGGACACATTCCGACGATATTTACCTGCTCATCCAAATCTGAGGCCTGTAACTGATCGTCGTGCGAATGCTTCATGGGAATAGCTACTGATTCCGCAGCAACCATAACAGTTGGTTGCGTATTTATCAGGCGACGCTCTACAACACGGGCAATAGCATCGGCGCAAGAGAATATCCTCTGTCCCTTTTCCCAGGAAGGAGAAGGACAGCGAATATTACGCAATTGCTCAATAATAGACTTTACTTCGATATTTGCACGAAATGCTAAAGAAACAAGACGTCCGGTTGCCTCAAGCTGGCTTGCTGCACAACCGCCTGCCTTACCCATCTGGGTAAATAACTCAAACGGCTTACCATCTTCATCGATATTTATAGTTACGTAAAGATTACCGCAACCGGTCGAAACCTTAGTAGTAGTACCAATAATCACTTCAGGCCTAGGCCGCGGGGCGATTTCTTTTTTAATTTCATGAATTACCCGTACCTCTTGTTTTTCCTTAGGCTTACCGACATTTAATACCTGCTCTTCACGGCTTTTATCTCGGTAGATAGTTATACCTTTGCATTTCAAATCAAATGCTAAAACATACGATTTGCGCACTTCATCGATGGTTGCTTCATGAGGAAAATTAATCGTCTTACTTGTTGCGTTATGTACGTATTTCTGGAAAGCTGCCTGCATGCGTACGTGCCACTCCGGTGAAATATCATGGCTTGTCACAAAGACTCTACGCACATCTTCGGGGATTTCTTTAATATCTTTGATTGAAGCGCTCTCGGCGATCTTCTCCATCAACTGCCGGCTGTAAAACCCTCTCTGGTGGGCAACCTGTTCAAATAGGGGCTCTACTTCCACTAACTTATCATTATCCATTACATTGCGATAATACGATAATGCAAATAAAGGCTCAATTCCCGATGAACAGGGGCCAGCAATAATACTAATCGTTCCCGTAGGGGCAATAGTTGTCAGCGTAGCATTACGCATCTTGGTTAAACCATCTTTTTTATCATATATACTTCCCTTAAAAGCCGGAAACACACCTTTAGTTTTACCCAGCTCAAGAGATTTCTTATTTGCTGCATCTAAAATAAATGACATTACCTTCTCTGCCAAGGCTACGGCCTCTTCACTATTATATGGAATATTCAGGCGGATTAATAAACTCGCCCAGCCCATAACGCCCAGCCCTATTTTACGGGTAGCTTTAGTGGCCTTCTCAATTTCCGGAAGAGGGAATTTATTTACGTCAATTAAATTATCTAAAAAATGCACTGCTTGAGCCGTAACTTCTTTTAGCCTATTCCAATCAATCTCACAACGAGCACCCACCTTTTTACACATCTGGTCTAGGTTTATTGAGCCCAAATCACAGCTCTCATAAGGCAATAACGGCTGCTCACCGCAAGGATTAGTACTTTCGATCTTGCCCAGCTTTGGAGTAGGATTATATTGATTAATACGGTCGATAAAAATAATTCCGGGCTCTCCGTTTTTGTGCGCCTGTTTGACGATTAGGTTAAAAACATCCTTGCTATTAATCTTCTGCACCGGCTTATGCGTATGCGGATCAATTAAATCATAATCTTCACCCTTCGCCAACCTTTGCATAAACTCATCGGTGACTGCAACGGAGATATTAAAATTAGTAATATGATTATTATTTTCTTTGCAGGTAATAAACTCCATTATATCCGGATGGTCTATGCGCAGGATTCCCATGTTTGCGCCACGGCGCGTTCCTCCCTGCTTAACCGCCTCTGTTGCCGCGTCATAAACGCGCATAAATGAAATCGGCCCCGAAGCTACTCCGCCGGTAGTTTTAACTACGGCATTTTTCGGACGCAGGCGGGAAAAACTAAATCCTGTACCGCCGCCGGATTTATGAATTAGGCTTGTAGTTTTCAAAGTTTCAAAAATTGATTCCATTGAATCTTCAATTGGGAGAGTAAAGCAAGCGGAAAGCTGCCCTAATTCCTTTCCCGCATTCATCAGGCACGGAGAATTCGGTAAAAACTCTAAATTGGCCATCATTTTAAAGAATGAACCCTCTAACGCCCTTACATCCTGCTCTGTCGCTCCATATTGTTTATCCGCAGCCGCAATAGCAGAAGCAACACGGACAAACATCTGCTCAGGAGTCTCAATAAGCCTGGCATCCTCGTCTTTGCGCAGATACCTGCGCTCAAGCACCTTAATGGCATTAGGGGATAACTTTAAATCCATTTTGCACCTCGAATAATAGGAAGGTTAATTAGAAATTACTTGAAGCAATATAACAAAAGAGTTAGGCATTGTCAATAAATAAATTTACAAGATATAGTGTAGACGTTTATTATGATATACTACTGATTGTATCCGAGGCCTACCCGCCGGTAAATGGCTTACAGGACTCCCGGATAATTAACTCTGCGGGAAGCAGAATCTTCTTGAGCGCATTTTTCTTTAAAACAATCAGGCGGTTTAATTCTTTGACACTTTCTTCTGCCATACGAATTAACGGCTGGCGTACTGTAGTAAGGCCGACCGGGCCATATAGCCCTGAAGGATTATCATCAAAACCAACAATCGATAAATCATCAGGAATATTTTTGCCCAGCTCGCGTGCCACTGCCATTACCTCAAGAGCCATGGCATCAGAGGCAACAAATACCGCACTTGCCGGATCAACAGACTTAATTAATCTCTCGGCTGCGCTTCGAGCTTGCCCGCGGGAATAATCAGTTTCAAATATATAATCTTTCCTTAGTTTAATATTATTTTTCTCAAGCGCTCTCTTATAACCCTCTAAGCGCTTTGCCGCTGCTTGAGTCATTACATCGCCGGTAATATGCGCTATTTTTCTATGCCCTAATTCAATCAAATAATTAACCGCTCTTTCTGCACCTCCGGCATTATCTATAGCAATACATGAGACATCCAGATCATCCACGTAATAATTAATAACTACGCTCGGTATGCCTCTTGCCAAACTATCCTCTAACTGCGCGCGGTTCCCTATAATATCAGAAAAAATTATTCCACCTATCCCGCGCAAAGATAGCGGCGTGCGCGCATCGGTTAAATGCAAAAGCAGGTCCAGTTTTAAAGCTTCGCACATAGTACCCACGCCGCGGATAAGCTCTAAAGCATAAAAAGAATAGAACACGCCTTCATAACGAGGAATAACAAGGGCCACGACATTACTCTTGCCGGTTGCAAGGCGCTGGGCAAAAATAGACGGCTGGAATTTTAAATCTTTAATTGTGTTATTTACTTTTATACGGTTAGATTCCTTTACTGTGCCGATTTTATTGATAACCCGAGAAACAGTAGCGATAGATACACCGCTTATTTTGGCAACATCAACAATAGAGATATTCTTGGAAGGAAGTTTTTTATTACGTGTCATTATTTATTTAAATCTATTTGGGCACAAAAATATTTTATTCTTTCAAAAATCCCTTCCTGCCGGCAGGCCTTAAAAGCAGGATCCCAGGGAGGGAAAAAAACAAGTTACTTAATATTATCTCCGATTTTTAACGCAGTACTTATTTTCTTTATATCGCAGGCAGAAATATTCTCTCTCGCCTGAATCACTAAGATAGATCCAATGGCTTTTCCCGCACGGTAAACATTAAACTGATCCCCCACCTTAACCCCTGCGGAAGCACCTAAATCTATAACCACAAAGTTGTTATCTGTATTTACTGCCAGGATTTTTCCGGAAAATTCAGCTATTTCCGCTTTATCTCTTCCTGAGGAAGGAGAAGAATGCACTACTATTGCCGGCAACTCCACGGATTCTCTTCTCTTGTTTAAAATGGCTTCAGGCTTACCGCTCTTTATCGCATCTAATTCATTTTTAAGAGAATCAACCTGAGAAATTTTATCGGTCAGCATTGCCTCCATTTCACTTAAGCGTTTGTCTACAGTGGATTTTCCTTCAGTAAGATCCTGAACCTTTTTATCCAGAATTTCTTTACGGGTGTTTAAGCTCTTTAACTGACGGCTAAGGATATAATTCTCATCCTTGATTGTCTTAAAGTTGTCTTGAATGGCTACCTTATCATTTTTCTCCCGCACTACTTCCTGAGACATACTGTCTAAAATTTTCTGGTTGTAATCAAGCTGCCTTAAGAGGTCCTTCTTTTCGTTGCCTAACCTATTAATATCTATTTCTAAAATACCCTTCTCTCTCTGTAGAGATTCATTGCTAATCTGCAGGCTTCTTAATCCTTCCTGCATGCTGGATAACTGCATCTCTAAATCTGTTTTTTCCTTAAGTATTGCCCCCCAGTAAGCGTCGGTATTTTCAGGAGGAGCGGACTGTTGTTGCTGGTTGCTGGATACTTCCTGGCGCTGCCGGGATTGTTTCTTTAACCTCTCAACTAATTCATCCCTAGACCTAGTTACCAAGTCAAGCTTACTCTGTAAGTCCTTAAGTACCTGGGCACCTCTATCTCTTTCTGTTTTAAGAGAATCTATTTTGCCCTGGTTTTCTTTTAAATCATTTTCAAGCTGATTAACCTTATTTAAAAGAGTTGTATTCTCAGCCTTTAGATCACTGCTTTCCCTAAGCAGGGTCTGCTGTTGGCTGGTTGACTGTATGAAAAGAAAAAGGCATATAATAGAAAAACCCACCAGGCCAATAACAATAAATTTCATCTTTTGATCCATAATTTCCCCCTATAATTGGGCGAATACTTTTTCTAAAACTAAGCTCGCCGCACCCATGGCTACGGCATTTTCCCTTAATTGAGAATAAACTATTTTTAGGCCGCTTGTTACTTCCCTAAAAGCCCAATCTATAACTGTGCTTCTTACCTTATTTAGGAACTCTTCTCCTGATTCTTCAAAACCTCCGCCAATAACTACTGCCTGCGGATTAAGCAGGTTAACTAAATAAGCAATTTTAATTCCTAATCTTTTCGCTGCTCTTTCTAAAACTTTCAAAGCTAATTCGTTCTTTAAACGGGCGGCGTTAAAAATACTTTTTAAATCAAGGCTATCTATATTTGTTGAAGCTGTCCGGAAAAATTCAGCTGCCTTATCTTTTTCTTCTAACAGGATTGCTTTTAACTCATCAACAATCCCCAGATCCATATCCCAACGCTTAATAAAACAAGGAGAACCGCTTTCGCAGTTAAAATTATCTTGCTCCTTATAGTTATAAATACTAATCTCACCGGCATAACCCTGAGAGCCACGGTAAAGCTCTCCATTAATCATAATTCCGCATCCCACTCCGGAAAACATATAAAGGACATTTTTGTAACCTTCTAAACCAAACCAATGCTCGCCAAAGCATGCACTAGTTGCATCATTTTCTATCAAGGCCGGCAGATTAAATTCTTTTTCCATCAATCCCTTTAACGGAAGATCTACCGAAGCATATGTATAATAATGATCCATTTTTTGCGGCCAATGGATTGAGCCGTCTTTTTTATTTATTAAGCCGGCAACACCTACGCCGATACCTTTTATGTTTTCAACGTAGCCCTTAGAACGCCTTAAAATTTCACGAACAATTTCTAAGAGGCATTCGGAAACTTCTTTTACCGAAGCACCAGGGCGTGCGATTTGAGTTTTAGTAATAATATTACCGTTTAAATCAATAAGCAGGCCCACCATATTCATCAGATTTAATCCTACGCCAATAGCATATCCTGCGCGCGGATTTAAATCCAATAGTACAGGCCTGCGGCCGCCTTCAGATATGTCAAGTTCTTTCTCATAAACCAAATTACACTTGATAAAATCGTCAATATAATTAGAGATACTTACTACATTTATCCCCAACTCCTGAGAAATATCCGAGCGGCTTACCGGCCCACGTTTCCTAAGTATACCCAGTATTTCAATATTGCGTTTTTCTTTTTCGCTGAAAGTTTCTTTTTGTAAATCAAAAGATTGCATAAGATAAATTTAATTTTATTTGAAAAAAACTAAATATTTGTCTTATTTATACTACTAAAGAGGCCTTAAGTCAAGTATTTTCAGGAATTAATAAACATCCGTCATTATGAATGAGCGGTCTAGGGCTCCGGAAGGTGAAATTATAACTATATTCACTGCTTTTGTCCCGGTATCAGGATAGGCGCCTTGAAAATTATCTTCGTCTACTCCGGGACTAGCACCACCTAAGTCACCGCTCCATAAATACTGCAACTGAACCTGGTTACATCCGCTCTGCGGCATACTGACCAAAGAAGAAACTGTAAATTTCTGATTTTTTTCCAATACATAGCTAGAATCTTTTAATTCAGCCCTGCCCGACTCGATAAGCGCGTTATCTTCTTTTAAAGACAGGTCGAGAAAAGTTTTCAAGTTATAACTTATCTCTCTATTCTCTTCTATTTCTTTAAGCCTATCTTTGGCTTCTGCTGTTATTGAAGCATAATTTTCCGCGGAATTTTTTAGCAACAGATTATAATAATTTCTAGCGCCGGTCAAATCCCCTTCCCATTGCGTAAGGAGGCCCAATTGATAAAAACTATAAATTACCTGCGGGCTAAAGACAGTCTTGGCAGCAAGTATTTCAAAATATTTCTTGCCTTGAGATAAGTTTTTCAATTCATACGCATTAATCATGGCAATTTTATAAACAGCTTCATCATAATACTTACTATCCGGATAGTTTTGAATTAACTCTAAATAAAGCTCTCTTGCCTTCTTATAATCCCTGAGTTTCTCTAAATTAAATGCGCGCAAGTAGATTGTTTCCTGGTTAAAAACATTCTTCTGCCCCAGTTCTTCTATTTTTGAGTAAATCTTCTCTGCGTAGGCCATATCAAAAAAACCCTGCGGTTTATAAACAAAGAGACTGGCAATTTCAAATAGTTCCGGACTAAGCTTTTCCGGGGCAAGGGATTTTGAAATCCTCTCTATATAAATATCATAAAGGCTCTGGGCTAATTCCAGATTACCGTCTTTGTAGAAACCCGCAGCCGTCTTCTTTAATTCCGGCTCTGTCAATTTGCCTGCAACGAGTTTATTCACATAAAGTTTATAGGCTATCCTGGCGTTTTGCTTTTCTTCATAAGCTAAAAGTTTATCCGCTGTGTCCTTGATTAATTCAGGGTCACTTGCCGCTTTTGCATAGGCATCTAATTCTGTCATTAAATCAGCTGACGCCTGCTCGCTAAAAGCATCCTGCTGGTCACGATGGAACTGCCAAAGCAAAAGCATGCTTTTTAACTTTAGGGATTCGGAACTAGCAACCTGATCAATAACCTTTTTTGTATTCTCCACTATCTGATCGCGGTAAGAGTTACCGCTGGTAAAATAATCATCCCATAGTTGTTTCTCTTCCAAATACTTAAGCTGCTGATAGCGGCCAAGGGCCTTGTAGTAATCAAGGCAAGGCTGAATAAGCTTATCCTTACTTTTAAAATTATCGAGTTCCTTAATAAATTCATTGTATTGATTTTGCGCAAAATACTTTACTTTTAATCCTTCAATATCCGCGCAAGCAGGCGCATCAGAAGAAAAAACCAAGGATGGAGATGAAACCAAAATTAAAAATAATACCGCAAATCTTAAAGCTAACATACTCCCCTCCCCTAATGAGCTTTATTGTTATGTGATTTTTTTAATACCGGATTCTTCCAAAACTCCCGGATAACATAATAGGCCTTACGCGGTATACGCTTATTTAAACCCTGCCCGCCTACTTGTCCGACAGCCATGCCGCCAGACGAAGCGTTCTCCAGCTCCGGACTCAATGCGACAATACCAAACCACTCTTCATTCATGTTCATATTTTTTTCTGCGCGAATATCAAAATAATAGCTTCCGTTAGACCAGCCGCTTTCAGTATCATGCACCGGCCAAGCCTCCGGATTATCCGGATTGTGTTTCCACCATTCATCAGTCCACTCAAAAATAGCCCCCCCTATACAATTACCTTCTCCGGCTTTATTATTAGCCAGATTTTCATAAATCTGGTTCCACTGCAGCTGTAGAAAAAAAGCCTGCATATTCTGGTCTTCTTTTTTTAAATATGCATCATAACAATCGGCTCCGAACTCCGCTAAAAGTACCGGTTTATCAAAGGTCATTTTCAAGGATCTAAAAAGATTACCGAAAGTTTTCCCGCGGTAAATTATACAAGCCACAAAATCAACGTCTGAGCAAAATTTATTAGCAGAATCCAACCCTATTAACTCTCCGTTACCAAGGCCCACAGGATGATTCGGGTCTATCTTATGAATCTCTTTGGAAATATCATTTACAAAGGAATAATAAATTTGTGCGCGCATCTTTTTCTGTTTCTGCGGATCCGGTTCGAGATCAACCTCCGGGCTTGACCATGGATTTACGTGGCCTAGGCAGGAATAATTATTTTCGTTTCCTAAAATCCACCCGAGTATACCCGGCTCATCTTTATAGAGGTTAACTATCTCTAATACCTGTTTCTTTACTTTATCCTGAAATTTTTTATCGCCGTAAAAAGGGCAAGGATACTCCCAAAATCCAAGCCAGTCGCCAAGAAGTGTACGGATTCCGTATAAATTATATAAATCCCGAATTACCTGCTTTACTTCATTAGAATCTTCATGTGATTGATAAAGACGAATAGTATTAATCCCCATTTGCTTCATCAACTTACCGTCAACAATCCATGGCTTATTTGGGTCACTCCACCAATCGTATTCGTGATTTGAGCCGATGGGAATCGGATTATAGCAAACTCCTTTTACAATATACGGCTTTCCTCCGGCTACAAGGCGATAATGTTGATTTTTTAATTTCTGGATATAAACACCGGAATTTTCCTTACAGGAGGACAGAATAAATATAAACAAAAAGCTGCAGGCTACAAGCAAAAAACGCCTGTAACCTGCAGCTCTATATTGTGAATTGTTTTTATTTTCTTTAATCGAACTTAATCTCATCCAAATAGAATGTAGCGCCTTCCGGGTTGTTGTCCACATTAGTTGACCAGGCAAAACCACCGATAATATATGACATATCTTTACCTTTTAGGTCAATGGTGTATTGCGTCCATTCTTTATTCAAGATAACCGGACCGATAGTTGCGCTATCTGAATCCGAGAACTCTCCCATAATACCGCCGACTTTAAACTCTTCAATACGCTCGCCGCCTTTTGCGCCGCGCGCCCAAAAAGTAAACTTGGTGGCTTTAGAAAGATCGTAACCTGCATCAACACCACCCCAGTTGTTTGCCGGATTCTGCCAGAAAATTCCTGCCCAGCGAGCCCCTTGAGTAGCTTGTCCACTATAAGTTATCTTAACACAAGTATCCCCTAAATACGCATCTTCTTTTGAAGCGCCATCATATTTGATATCGCCATAATCACCCATCCAGCCACTAGGTATAAAATGATTGGCTGCGGTTGAACGATCTGCGTAAATATAAAATGGCATGGCTTGCTGTTTCTTGCTTTCAGGTTTTAAATCCGGGTCAGCTTCAAACTTTATATCATCAATATAAAATGTAGCTCCCTCGGGGTTTAAATCCGCGGTAGTAGTCCAACCAAAGCCACCGTTAACATAAGAAAGATCCTTACCTACTAAATTGACCGTATATTGTTTCCAGGCATCAGTCAATTCAATGGGGCCTATTTCAACCGATACGGTATCAGGATATGTCCCCTTGATCCCGCCAACCATTACTTTCTGGATTACTTCGTCGCCTTTTGCGCCGCGCGCCCAAAAAGTAAGCTTGGTCATACCAGTCAAGTCAAAGCCGCCTTTTTTATTTCCCCAGTTATTTGATGGATTCTGCCAGTAAACTCCTGCCCAACCTTGATTCTGTGATTTCTTGGCGCTGTAAATAAACTGAATGCCAGTTGTCCCTCCATGCGGATTATCCGCCGATTGATCATTCATTTTTATATCGCCATAATCACCCATCCAGCCAGAAGGAATAAAATGATTGTCCTTGGCATTCTTATCCAAGAAGACCACAAATTCCTTAGGGCCTGCGGCTTTTTCTTCAGCTACGGCAATTGCCGGAACCAAAAGGCTTAAAGCCAACATCACCACTAATAGTCTCTTCATACCCACCTCCATTGAGCGCATAACTTATAAAACGGAGTAAACATAAGTTATTGCGCGAATTTGATCCTTGATATCAAAAATGTCAAAGATCTACTCTTTTAATTATCCCCCATTTTTTCTGATACATATAATAAACTTTACGCAACTGGCGCAAAAACGGGCTCAGCTTTCCATCACCCTGGCCACTAAGGCCAAGCCATTCTTCATGCATGTATCCGTCAGGAAACGGCCCGGCCCACAACCCTTTTGTATCATGAATCGCCGGCTCATACGCCTTCCACCATTCATCCAACCACTCAAAAACTACTCCGCCTAAAGCATTACCTGCCTGGCCGTTAAATGCCATATTATTTTGAATATCCTCCCAAGAACCAAAATGATATTGCGCTTGAAGCTCCTCGGCTTCATCAATGCTTTTTCCCTCGGCATAAGCTGGACAACCAAACTCCGTAATAAAAGCCGGCTTGCCTGTATTTTCCTTGACCTGCCTCCAGAAAGCGCCAAACCCGTAATCCCCGCGATAAGCATTGGTGCCGAAAATATCTATATCCGGAGCATTCTTGCCAAACTTATCTAAAAATAAAATGTCTCCGCTGCATATGGCTACCGGATGCTCTGGATCAATAGACTTAATTATCTTGGCTACTTCATTAGCAAATCTAAAAAACGCTTCAGGCTGTTCATTCGCATTACAGGCATAACCATAAACATTTTCATTACCCAGGAGCCAAAATAAAATATACGGCTCATTTTTAAATTCACTGACCATCTTTTTAACCGATTCAATCATCTTCTTTTTGTGTTCCTCGTTATTGTAATCAGTGCCAGGATTCCATGACGCCCCTGAACCAATGGCATATTTACCCAAAAAATCACCCATAATGACGCGAATTCCGTAAGCATCATACATCTGACGCATTAACTCTTTATTTACCTTCAAAGGGTGGTGATAGAGGCGGATAGTATTAACCCCCATATCCTGCATCAGTTTAAAATCGCCGAGCGCAGGCTCATCGGAATCCTGAATATTATTTCTATTCTTATCCACAAAAGCATCAAATGGGCCATCAATCTTCCCGTTTTTATTGAAATCTTCTTCCATCCAATCACCCAGGGTCCCGTCATCCGGAGACTGGCCTACCTTAGTAGGAGCATAAGTAATCCCTTGAATAATATAAGGTTTATCATTAACTAAAAGCTGCCAGTCATCATTTTTATACTGTAGAAGGCGCACCTTGCCATGGCCAACCTCCTTCTTAATCCCTACGGTAGCAGCGCAAGGTTTAACCTTAGCCGCTTCTTCGGCCAGATTAACTTTCACAAACTCACCGGGGCTGGCAATTGCAATATCATTAGAAATATCATTATCAAAACCATTAATAATATCTACTTGCGCCCCCTGGAGTTTATAACCTAACTGCGGATTACGCCTCAGGAGAAAATTTATTTTGGCAATCGCTGCTTGGCCTACATACCAGGGTGTGTGCCAATAAGTCCAACCGTAGCTTCCAGGGAAATGCACCAGAATTGAATAATAACATTTAATCGCCTGAGTAGTCAAACCGGCTTTCTCAAAAATCAAACCAGTGCAAAATAATTTTACCCCTTGCGGTTCGCTAGAGGTGGTCCACTTAACAAATGCTGCCTCCATATCCGGAGAGTAGAGGAACTCCCAAATATCTCCTTCTAAACGCTTATCTCTAATCACCTGCTTAAAAATCGGATCTCGCCTGACAGCAATATTATTAGGATAAACGCCTTCTCCAACCGCTGCAATCAAACCCGCCTGGTCAGTAACGACATATTTATAATCCTTGGTTCCGACATTTTGAAATTCACCGTATTTCGCATAATCAACAAAATCTTCCTTTCCCGGATCAGCTAAAACTAATTTCGTCGCAAGCTGGCTAACCTTTTTTTTCTGCTCAACTTCGATAGAGCCGGTTTCGATCTTCTTAATGCTCTGCTGGGCAGCCAGCTTTATAGACCAGAACCAACCCCGCGGGTCCCATGCCTGGCCATAAGAATACTTATCAATAATTAATTTAAATATTTTTTTGGCTTCCTCGTTTTTTTCCTGGCGCATCAGGCTTTCTGCCTGAATAAAATAACAGGTAGCCACATCATTTAATGCCTGCACCAATTCAATTTCCTTTTTATTTTTTGGCAAAGCTGTCAAGGACGACTGCTCTTTTTCCGCCTGATCTTTGTATAAATCAATGCAATCTTGAGTATATTTTTTTGTAGCCTCTATGTCCCGCTTACCGTGAGCAATCCAGGACTTAGTAGTAAGTTCGCCTGAAGAAAGTTTAACGGCAGGGATAGGTTCAGCAGCCAATAAACTACTAAATTGAAGCACCGATATCAAAATAAAAATTAATTTTACGAGTTTAAACTTCATATTATCCTACTATCGCTCCCTGCGTAACACCTTTAATAATGTACTTCTGCATTAATAGATATACTAAAATAATAGGTAAGGCGGTAATAGTTAACCCCGCCATTAATAACGGATAATTGGTAACAAATTCGCCCTGGAAAGACTGCAATGCCACCTGAAGCGGCATGTATTTGCGGTTATCAAAAATAATCAGGGCTAAAATATATTCGTTCCATACGGCGAGGGCATTAAAAACAACGACTACCGCTAAAACCGGTTTAGCAAGCGGCAGCGCAACATGCCACCAAATTCCAATTTTCGAACAGCCGTCAATACGCGCGGCATCTTCTAACTCTTTAGGCATCTTATCAAAAAATGTCTTAAGCAAGAATATACTGGTGGAAAGCCCCACGTTAATCATACACAGAATATAACCGATGGGAGTATTTCTTAAATGTAGTTTATTTAATAAAACATAAAGCGCGACAAAGCTTCCCGGGATAGGAATCATCATTGCCGCCATAAATATAATAAATAAAAATTTACTGCCTACAAAACGCAAGCGGCTAAAAGCATAGGCAGCCATGGAAGAGATAATCACTATCCCAAAGACTACCGAGACGGTATAAACGATGCTGTTAAAAAAGTTACGCCCAAAACCCCCCTCTTTCCAGGCTAAAACATAATTCTCCAGGCGAAACTGATGCGGGATTAAAGAAATATCTTTAAAAATCATCTCCTGAGTTTTAAGGCTGGAAGAAATCATCCAGAGTAACGGATACAGACAGGTTATTGCTACGCTAATTAAAAAAAGATGGATCAGGGTATTAACAATAATTTTTTTACTTTTATAATAAAGTACGTTCTTCATTTTAAACTACTGGCCTTTCTTGGAAAAACGGTATTGGATAAAAGATATTATAATTAACACCATACCAAAAGTAATCCCTTGTGCACAAGCATAACCGAAACGTGATGAACCGCGCATAGAAGCCAGTATCCTTAAAACCGGAACCGAAGTATGTCCGGCAAATTCCCCGCCAACAAGGCTGACAATTAATACAAATACCTGCATAGTACCCAACACTGTAAGAATAGCCACCAATACCACGACCGGAATCATTAACGGTATAGTTATCTTCCTAAACGACTGCCAGGCACTTGCCCCATCTACGCGCGCCGCTTCGTAAAGTTCGCGCGGGATCGTTTGTAAACCAGCCAAAAAGATTAAGAATCCCCAACCAAAACCTTTCCAGCAATGCACAATCGCCACCGTAGTCAAAGCAGTCTTAGGGTCCGATAACCAGTTATGTACCAAACCAGGCAGCCCTATCCCGATTAACGTACGATTAATGATATTTGCTCCATCAATATCGTTAATTATGAAACGCCAAGCCATCCCTACCACGACTTCCGATAAAACCGGGGGGATGAAAAAAATTACCCGATAGAAATTCTTCATCCTTATTTCACGGTCGCATGCCCAGGCAAGCATAAAAGCAAGGATATTCTGGAAGGTGAGCGCAATCAGAGTGATGTAGCCGGCATTCCACATAGAATGCCACCAATTAACATCCTGAAAAAAGATCTCTTTAAAATTTCCTAACCCCACAAATATCTTGGTAATAGAGATCCCATCCCACTCAAAAAGCCCTAGTTGAAAAACCCAAATAAATGGGATGATATAAAAAATAGAAAATATCGTTACTGCCGGCAGGACAAAGGTATAATTCTCTAATGCATCTTTTATCTTCATTATTATATTATCGCGCTTTTTTCTTGGCT
>Ga0268276_1001942_pt1 | contig 18741 bp, 20 predicted proteins | sample saktaG_4_FD_190145 | JGI IMG/M metagenome (GOLD analysis project Ga0268276, IMG submission 190145) | Saline water microbial communities from Sakinaw Lake, British Columbia, Canada - sak_2010_1_5_45m | ecosystem: Environmental > Aquatic > Non-marine Saline and Alkaline > Saline ... | reverse complement strand
ACAAAAGATTTGAAATTAATAAAACAATTAAAAGAGTAAAGAATAATCAAAATTTATATAAACAATAAGCAAATAAATTAATAAACCAATAAAAACAAATTGTATGGAGAAGATAAAAGAATTAAGAGATAAAACCGGCGCCGGAATTGTTGATTGCCAGAACGCCTTAAAAGAGGCCGGGGAAGATATTGACAAGGCAATAGAAATATTAAGAAAAAAAGGCATCACTAAGGCGGCCAAAAGAAGTGACCGGGAAGCCGGTGAAGGCTTAATTTTAGTTGATGTTAACGAAGCCGGCAACGAGGGTTATATTCTGGAGATAAATTCAGAAACAGATTTTGTCGCCAAAAATGAAAAATTTATTGAATTGGCCAAAAATGTATTGGCGCTGATTAAGAAGAACAAGCCTGGCGATATTAACGAATTATTCAATTTGCCAACCAAGGATGTTTTTTCCAATCAGGCGCAAGATATAACGGTCAAGGAATGCCTTGATAATTTAAGCGGGACCATCGGCGAAAAATTGGAAATAAAAAGATTTGAAATTATAACCGGCCCGACCGTGGTTGCTTATTCTCATTTGGGCGGAAAAATAGGCGTTTTGGTTGCTTTGGATAAGGAAGACGAAAGTGAGCTGGCCAAGGATATTGCCATGCAGGTGGCGGCGGCTAACCCTAAATATATGGCGCCGGAGGAAGCGCCGACTGAAGAGCTGGATAAAGAAAAAGAAATATATCGCGCCCAGCTTTTAAAGGAAGACAAGCCGGAAAATATTATTGCCAAAATTATAGCCGGGAAAATTAATAAATATTTTGAAGAAGTTTGTCTGATGAAGCAGGAATACATAAAGGACGACAAGAAGCGGGTTGAGGATATATTGGGGGAGACAAAAGTCAAAAAATTTGTCAGATATAGTCTGCAATAATAAATTTATTTTTTATGAAAGTAGTTCAAGTACAATTTGCTCCCTGGGATAAGATATATAATTTTGATTTAAATAATTTGTCTTTGGACAAAGGGGATTATGTAATCGTTAAGACGGAAATCGGCACGGAAATCGGCCAGATTGTCGGCTGGGCGGAAATTGACAGCCATGATTTTTCAGAAAATAAAATTAATAAAAAAAGCGCTGAAGACAGCGATATTGAAAGTGAAAACAAGGCCGAAGAAGACACCCTGAAGCCGATTATCAGAAAAGCAACTGCCGTTGACCTGAAAAAAAAGACAAGCCAAAAGGAAAAAGAAAAAGCTCTGGAATATTGCAAGACTCTGGTTAAAAAGCATGAACTGCCGATGAAAATAGTGGATGTTTATTTTTCTTTTGACGGTTCAAAAATTACTTTTGCCTTTATCGCCGACGGACGGATTGACTTTCGGGAACTGGTTAAGGATTTAATCCGCCATTATAGTTGTAATGTCAGATTACATCAGATAGGGATAAGAGACGAGGCTAAATTAATGGGTGATTATGGCCGTTGCGGCCGTGAATTATGCTGTAAGAAATTTTTAAATAGCATTTCTTCAATAACTTCCGATATGGCCGAGGTTCAGCAGGTAGCGCATCGCGGCAGCGAAAGAATTTCGGGAATTTGCGGGCGACTGGTATGCTGTCTGGCTTATGAAGAAGAAGGCTATAAGGAATTGTTAAAGAGACTGCCGCCAATCGGAGTTAAAGTAAGTGTTGACGGCAAGCGCGGCCTGGTGGTCGGACACAATGTCTTGAAACAATCGGTTAATGTGGAATTTTCCGGTGATGACGGGGAAAACAACACTATAGTGGAGGTTGATTTAAATAGAAATAAAAAATAATTTTTCTTGAAAAATATTTTAAATAAAAAACCGTCAGTCCTGCAAATGACGGTTTTTTATTTTGATATATTTGATATAATTAAAATGGTTTTAATCAGGAGATTTTATGTTTGTAAAGCGATTAACAGATTGTCTGCTGGAATTCAGGCGCATTTTAATAACGGAGATATTGTTAATAATTTTGCCGGTCTTTTGGTTTTTTTAAGTGTTTTGCATGATAAAAATATATAAGGTTGACAGATTTTGTATAAGGTTTATAATAAAAATGTATAATGTTTAGTTAAATTTATATAATGTTTATGGATAATGGATTAATTACTATACAAAAAGCTTCGCGAATGCTTGGCGTTGCAGAACAAACTATGCGGCGCTGGGATGAGAGCGGCCGCTTGATTGCCGTTCGCGGAAAAAATAATTATCGTTATTATAAAAAAGAAGATATTGAAGAATATGCGAAAAACAATTTGAAAGACATATTTAAGTCAGTCAAGAATTGGGTTTTGAGTGGAACCGGAGTTGAACCGCGGCCGGATTTTTATTGCAAAGATTCCGCTGTCTTTCAGGCGCGATTAACCAGACTAAAAGATGAATTAAGTAAAATAAAAAATTTAAAAGATACTTATTTTTTAATTACCAGCATAGCCGGAGAAATTGGCGATAATTCTTTTGCTCATAATTTTGGCAACTGGCCGGATATTATGGGGATTTTTTTCGCTTACGATTTAAAGAAGAAAAAAATCGTTTTGGCGGATAGAGGACAGGGTATGTTAAAAACTTTGCGAAAAGTTAAACCGGAATTAAATAATGATATAGATGCTTTAAGGACGGGGTTTACAGAAGTTATTTCCGGACGGTCGCCGGAATCGCGGGGCAATGGTTTAAAATATGTTAGAGAGATGGTAATTAGTAACGAAATAAGGCTTTTTTTCCAAACCGGTGAAGCCGAGCTTAAAATACAAAAAGGTGATCTAAATTTAAATATTAAAAAGTCATCCACTAAGTTTCACGGCTGCTTGGCATTAATTCAATTTTAATTTTATGACTATCTATTTAAAAAAATTTGGGACATTATTAAATGGTAGAATGTTTGGCAAAGAGGCCTTTGCCGCTTTTTTGCCGTCTTTAAAAGACGTGTCGGCCGACGAAAAGATAGAAGTTGATTTTGATGGAGTTGAGGTTTTTTCTCCCTCCTGGGGCGACGAATTTTTAGGTTCTCTAATTAATAAATTCGGCGAACGGGTTGTTTTAATAAATACCTCAAATCCTTCAGTTAAAACAACACTACGGTTTTTGGAAAATATTAACAAGACAAAGTTTAAGCGGGGAAGTTAGTATTTTTTATCGTCCCCGGCTCCTTTTCCGCTCTTGGCGTCGCGGGCGAGGGGAGGCTTGAATCGCTGAAAACACTGAAGGGCGCGGAGAACCGTTGAAATGATGAAATGATATCGCCGCAGTCCCCGTTGGAGACTGTGGCGGAGCAGAGGAAAAGGGCTTTTTTGTTTGTCCTTTTTTATTTTAAAAAATTTGTGTTATAATTGTAGTTGTTAATAATTATTTATAAAAATATATGGACCCCGCTGGATATTGGTATTTTTGGGATAGCTAATATTAAACGGGAAATAATAATATGGCAAATAAAATTATAAAAAATAATAAATTTGGCGGGGTAAATATCGCAATAAACGGCTTCGGCCGGATTGGCCGGGCTACTTTTAAGGCTCTGCTTGATAAAAAGATAAAAGCCAATATTGTCGCCATTAACGATTTGACCGATACTGAAATTTTGGCGCATTTATTAAAGTTTGACAGTGTTTACGGCCGATACAATAAAATTGTCAGTTTTAAGGGAAATAATATAATTGTGGCCGGTCGGAAGTATATGATATTGGCCCAAAAAGAGCCGGCTAAATTGCCCTGGAAGGAGCTGGGAGTAGATATTGTTTTGGAATGTACCGGCCGGTTTAGAACCAGCGAAGAAGCCAGGGGCCATATTAAGGCCGGAGCCAAAAAAGTGATTATTTCGGCACCGGCTAAATCCGAGAACATAAAGACAATCGTCTTGGGAGTAAATGAAAATAAAATTAAAAAAAGCGATAAAATTTTATCCATGGCCTCCTGCACAACCAATTGTTTGGCGCCGGTGGCCGCTATTGTTAAAAATAATTTTGGCATCAAGAAAGCCATTATGACCACGATTCATTCTTATACGGCCGACCAAAATTTGATTGACGGGCCGCACAAGGATTTGCGCCGGGCTCGGGCGGCCGCGGTTAATATTGTGCCGACTACTACCGGCGCGGCTATCGCCACCACTAAAACCATTCCTCAGCTTAAGGGTAAATTTGACGGTTTGGCCATACGGGTACCAACCGCCAACGGTTCTTTGTGCGATATTGTTTTTGTAACCAACAAAAAAGTGGACGAAAAAAAAGTTAATCAGATTTTTAAAAAAGCATCCGCCAGCGCTAATTACCGCAACCTTGTTCAAACAACCGGCGAAGCGGTTGTTTCTTCCGATATTATCGGCAATCCGGCCAGCGCCATTATTGATTTATCCCTGACTAAAGTGATTGGCGGAGATTTGGTTAAAGTAGTGGCCTGGTATGACAATGAATGGGGATATAGCAATAGGTTGGCGGAGTTGTGCGAATATGTGAATAAGAAAAAATTGGTTTAAAGAAATGTTATATTATTATAATTTCTAATTTCCAATTCACCTAATTTCTAATAAAATTTTAAATTTGAAATTACAAATAACAAATAAATTAAAAATTATAATTTCAAAATTCAAAAATTTTTATATTTATAGATTTTAAAATGTTTTGGATTTTAGCATTGTAATTTTGAAATTTGCTATGAGTATTTTAGATAAAATTAAAAAAGCAAAATTAGTTGGGCGCGGCGGCGCCTGTTTTCCTGTCGGGCAGAAGTGGGAAATGGTAAAAAAAGCCGAAGGAAAGATTAAATATGTAGTCTGCAATGCCTCTGAGGGAGAGCCCGGGGTTAGCAAGGATTTTTTTATTTTAGAAAATTTCGGGGAGAAAGTGATGGCTGGCATTAAAATTGCCATTAATTTTTTATCGGCTGACAAAGCTTTTATTTATATTAACCATAAATATTATAAAAAGTTAGGGAAAATTTTAAAGAAATTAGTTAATAATAAACCGATAGAAATTTTTATTAAGCCAATTAATTCTGGTTATATCGGCGGTGAGGAAAGTTCAATTTTAAATGCCATTGAAGGAAAAAGAATAGAACCGCGATTACGGCCGCCTTTCCCCGTTACCAGCGGCCTTTGGCAATGTCCGACATTAATAAATAATGTAGAGACTTTATATAATGTTAGTTTAGTGGCTGACAGTGAATATAAGGGAAATAGATTTTATACCATCAACGGCGATTGTTTAAATACCGGAGTTTATAAATATCCGGAAAACTGGGCCATAGAAAAAATTTTAAAGGAAACTAATAATACACCAGGGTTTCCTTTTTTTGTACAAGTCGGGGGCGATGCTTCCGGTGAAATTTTAAATAGCGGCCAATTGCGAAAAACGGTTGGCGGTTCCGGCTCCATAACTATTTACAGCCTGGCCAAGCATAAACCCAAAGATTTAATAAAAAAATGGCTTGATTTTTATTCAGAAGAATCCTGCGGACAGTGCACTCCCTGTCGGGAAGGAATTTACCGTTTAACTGAGCTGATGAATTCATCTAATACCGACTGGGCGCTTTTTTCCGATTTACTTGACAATTTAACCGAAACTTCGTTTTGCGGCCTGGGTTGTGTGGCGCCGGTTCCGATTAAATCATATATAAAGAATGTTTTAACCGGCCTGCCTAATAGCAAGATTAAAATCAACGGGCTGGATAATAAAAAAATTTGTGAGTGTTTTAAATAAATCCACGAATTACGAATATTATATGAATATACAAACTATTTAATTACAATCATTTACTATTATTTACAATAAATTACTTATAAATTGTAAGGGTGTTAAAAGTAAATAATTGTAATTAATTGTAAATTGGTAAACAATCTATTATTCGTATATTCGTAAAATATTCGTAATTTGTAGATGTAAATATGAAAAAGATAAAAATAAAAATAGATAATCAATTAATTGAATGCAGTCCCGAGAAAACCATAATGCAGGTTGCTTTGGAGAATAATATTTTTATTCCCGGACTTTGCGGACACCCCGACTTTCCGCCCAAGGGCAACTGCCGGATTTGTGTTGTGGAAATTAAGGGAAGAAGTAAATTGGCCATATCTTGCCAGGAAAAAGTAAAGGAAGGAATGGAAATAAGGACCGATTCCAGGCGGGTAAAAAAAGCCAGAAATTTAAACATTGAATTGATTTTTGCCGAGCATATTGAAAAATGTCCCGATTGCATCTGGCGGGTTAATTGCAAACTATTGAATTTGGCGGAAAAATATAAAATTGAAATCAGACGTTTTGCTGACCGCAAGAAAAGAAGAAAGATATATAAATTTGCCAATGCGGTTGAGATTGACGGCTCCCAGTGCATTGATTGCCGAAACTGTATTGACGCCTGTTCGGTTTTGCAGAATATAAATTATCTTGAGTTAAAGGGAAAAGGAATTGACCAGGAAGTGGCGCCGGTTAGCGGCCGTTTAGGAGAAAGAAAAAAGATAGATTGTATTTATTGCGGCCAGTGCGCGGTCCATTGCCCGGTGGGAGCGGCCCAGGAGCAGGCACAGTGGGAGATGGTGGAAAAAGTATTGGACAACAAAAACAAAACAGTAGTGGCGCAATTTGCCCCTTCAATAAGAGTGAGTCTTGGCGAAGAATTTAATTTGCCTTATGGTAAAATCGTAACCGGCCAGGTGGCGGCGGGGTTGCGGGCGCTTGGCTTTAATTATGTTTTTGATGTTAATTTTGGGGCTGATATAACCACCATAGTAGAGGCCGAAGAGTTATTGGAACGGTTAAAAGATAAGCGGGGATTGCCAATGTTTACCAGTTGTTGTCCGGCCTGGGTTAAATATGTTGAATTTTACCATCCGGAATTAATTTCTAATTTAACGACCGCCCGCAGTCCGCACATTCATAGTGCCGGCGCTATAAAAACTTATTGGGCGGAAAAGATGAATATAAATCCAAAAAATATTATAGTCGTCTCCGTTATGCCCTGCACGGCCAAGAAATTTGAGGCTACTCGTCCGGAATTAAAAATAAAAGGAATGTGGCCGGTTGATTATGTTTTAACCACCAGAGAATTTGCCTGGATGCTTAAAAAAAATAATATTGAATTTTCAAAATTAAAAGAAGTTAATAATAGTAATCCTTTTGGCGGTCATAGCGGCGCCGGGGATATTTATGGCGGTTCCGGCGGAGTGATGGAGTCGGCTCTGCGCACCGCTCAATCCATAGTCTGCGGAAAGAATAGAACTAATTTGTGCAAAACTAAATTGGAATTTAAAGACGTACGGGGATTGGCCGGGATTAAGGAAGCAACAGTTGATATGGGTAAGAAAAAGTTGCGGGTAGCGGTAGTGAACGGCATCGGCAAGATTGAACCGGTATTGGAAAGATTGTCTGCCTATGACTACATTGAAGTTATGGCCTGCCCGGGCGGCTGTATCGGCGGCGGCGGACAGCCGATTCCAACTACTCCGGAAATAAGAGAGAAAAGAATAGCCGCTTTATATAAAATTGATAAAAGCAAGAAAATAAGGAAAGCGCATGAGAACAAAAATGTTTTAGCAGTATTACAATGGTTAAAAAAACAAAAAGGGGATTTAGAACATAAAATACTGCATACGAGTTATAAAAGAAAAAGGTAATTCCCCCGGCTCGCTGATTCGGCGGGCGGGCGGGCAAGGAAGTTAGAAAATAAAAAAGGCCCAGGCTTTTAAAAAGTCCGGGCTTTGCGTTTTTTGAGATTTATTTTTGCTCCCAAAGAGTAACCAAGGGGAGAACGCCGATATTAATTTCATTTATGTCTGAAAGATTTTTTTCCGTGCAGACTATGAGGCCTTGATTACTGTCATGCGAAAAATATATCTGCTCACCGTTTTCAGCAAAGGAATTAGTCCTGATGTATGCACATTTATTTTGCAGGAAAAATCCCTGGTTAATAAAACGAGAGGTTAATAGAAAAACAGTTTCCGGCATGGTGGCCAGAGTTACTTTGCTGTTTAGGCCAAGCTTTCTAAATTGTTGTTTAATTCTGACCGGAACATTTTTTTTCTGTTTTTCCCATTCTGAATTATCTAATATATAGCCGTCAAACGGGAAAAGTACAAATTTAGCTTTAAGATGGTTATTAAAGATATCCGAAAAACCGCGAAAAATTCTATTCTCTTCTATCATTTTTTTTCCATGTATTTCAATATTAAAGAGTTTGTGGGCCCAAAGATTGGTATTAAAAATTACGCCTGGAGTCCATTCTTTTATATTTTCTACATAGAAAAAATCCGGAGGTTCATTAATTTGAGGGATAGATTTTTTTATGGTTTCTATGTTTGTTCCCATTGTCAGCAGTAATTCAATTGCGGCCCAAGTTGATTTTTCAAAGGCTTTAAGCGGGCCATCGAAGTTTAAATTTAGATATTGAACTAAGCCGGAGCGTATAATTTCTCTTAATGTTTCTACCGGAAGGGCGCAACTTAATAATTCACCGATTGAATTTGAAAGCTGAAAGTGAACGAGCAGTCCCTGCATTCCATGCTGGCTGAATTGTTTTTGCCTTTCCAGGATTTGTTTTATTAGCCTAAGTGTTTCGCCATCTTTCATGATTTGTCCTCCCTTTCGCCGGGTTAGCATTTGGCAATACGGCAATCAAATAATTTTAATCGCCATATCGGTAAACTAACAGGCAAAAATTGTAAATGAACTTTTTTTCCGCAACTAAAGCCGATCTTTAGCGGGATATTTTATCTTATTATATTTAGGATAAAAAAGCAAGGTTTGATTATTGGCATTGATTATGTTATAATTTTAATAGATAGATAAATTAAAATTATTTTTTTTATGCAATATCTAAAGGAGCAAGCTATGGCTCGCGTGAATATGCGGGCAATGGCGCAATTTTTAAGTTTAGCCGGCGCGGCTACGATTTTACCTTTTTTTATTCATCTGCAATGGATAACCGGCTCGATTGTTAACGCGATTTTAATTATAGCTTTGTTTTTGGTTGGAATCAGGAGCGCCTTGGTAATTTGCCTTTTACCCAGTTTAATGGCTTTGTCCGGCGGATTATTGCCGGCCATATTGGCGCCGGTGGTGCCTTTTATTATGCTTGGCAATGTAATTTTAGTTTTAAGCATTGATTGGGTTTATAATAATTTCAAGGATACGGTTCAGGGTTATTGGTTGGGAGTTATAGTTGGCGCCGGTTTAAAATTTATATTTTTGTTTGTTAGTGTTGATTTTGTCAGCCGCCTTTTAATAAAACAGGAGCTGGCCGTAAAAGTGGCTCAGATGATGAGCTGGCCGCAGCTGGCCACAGCTGTTGTTGGCGGAATGATTGCCTGGGCTTTATTGAAATGGCTAAAAAGGATATAATTTAAAAAATATAAAAACGCCCTTTAATAAGCGTTTTTATAAAATTTAAGTTAAGTTTAGTTGTTACTTTGGGTTGTTTTCTAATTTTCGACCAACAATATTTTCAAGCCATGCCGTGTGCTCTGCATCAAGTCTGTCAACAATGCCTATTTTTTCCAAAGCTCCAGCGGCGGTTTCAGCGCTTACTTGAATTAATTTAGAATCTGCTTCGCCCTTTTCTGCCAGTTTTTTTAAGCGCGGCACCCAGTCATGAATTAGATGCATGATGTTTTCTTCTTCCGGAGACGGGCGGCCGTGTTTTTTTCTTTCTTCTACTATAACACCGATTCCACTGTCTTCTACAGCATTTTTATGGTCAGCAACAATTCTTTCTATTTCCTCTTTTATCCTTTGCGCTTCATCGTTAGTCATTGCTTCCGGATTTTTAAATTGTTCAGGCATAATTTTTTAGTTTAATTATTATATATAAGTAATTTTAGATTAAATAATTGATTTTGTCAATTTATAAAATTGCGGTTAAAATAGTGAGTAATAGAAGCATATAAATTTATTTAATTATAATTTACCCGTTTTTAGAAATTTTTTTTTCTAAAAATGGGAATATTAATTCATATGAAAATTTTTTTTTCTTCCATTAATAAAAAAATGAACGGGATGATTTTTACTTTGGCCAGCACCGGGGTGATATTGTTAATTTTAAGCGTATTGATAGTCTGGACCGATTTTATGCTTCGTTTGGTTGTCGGACTGATAATAATTTGCATTGCTTATGTATTTTTTTATAGCGCCTACAAGTTTTGGGTGTTTAAAAAAGAAATTGATAAATTTATAAAATATTTAAAATAATATCCCCTACAAATTATCACCGCTTCGGCCATCGCATATGCGAGGTAAACGGGATCCCGCCCATAGTAAATATAATAAAGTGGCGGGACAAATCAAGTACAAATTTATAAATATTAATATAAATGTTTAGGCCAATATTCATAAATTCGTAAAATATTTGTAATTTGCAGAGAATATGAACCGTTAATTTTATTTTATCATAAGTTTTAATATTATAAATTATGAAAAAAATTATACTATTTTCAGTAATTTTTATTATTTTATTGTCAGGCTGCGGAAAGAAACCACTAATGGATGAGCTGGCCAAGGACGGAAATTACCATTACCAAAATAAGGATTTGGGTTTTTCGCTTGTTCTTCCCCCGGAATTTATATATTATCAGACCCAGAGAAAAAACACGGATGATTTTACTGACATTGAAATTTTTGTGCCAACCAATGACACTTCTTATCCGCAGGAAGTGCCGAGTTATGCCAAGCCGATAGCAATAAGAATATTTAGTAATGATTATTGGAACAATTCAAACGAGGAAGAAAGAGGTTTGTACCAAAAAGTTGGGGCTAAAGGCAATTTTGTTTATACGATTAGATTTTGGGATTATCCTCCGACCGATTGGACCGATAAATGGAGCGAAGAGATGAAAAATAAGATTGCGGAAAATTTTGAAAATTTATAAAATCAAGTTAAATTAGTAAAATAACGTTATTTTCCCTGGCGGGAAAAGCCGCAACCGCCCCGTTTCTCGCGAGAGGCGGGGCGGGCACATGCAAATTAATTAATTGTCCCGTTTTCTTAAAACACAGGAGAAATGAATTTATTTAATGCCCTTCGGTTTTAAGCCGCAGAGCAGTTTATGGCCGTCCCTTTTTATGGGGCGGTTATTGATTTTATTTAAAAATAGAGGTAAAATGATATTAGTATAATATATTTATGGTTAGTCCAAATATTAGCAGAAAATCAGGAGATAGTTTAACCTTAACTGAAAATGCCAAAAGGCTTTTTCAGGTTATTTATAATGACAAAAATAAAAAAGAGGAAATTGACGAAGATATCCCCAAAATAAAAGTCTCGGTTTTAATTTCCAAGATGGCCTTTTATTACGAAAAAATCCGCAATTCCGTTGATTACAAAGAAGAATATTTACTTGAAAAAAATGCGATTGAGCGGATATTAAAACGTCAGATTGTTATTGAGGGCGTAATGAAAGAAAGCAAGAGCGAAGAAATATCCAGACATTTATTAACCGAACTTATCCGCGCCGGTTATTTGCCGAACAATAAAATTCCGGAAGAAAAACAAGACGAAATAGCCCAAATAATTGAAAAATATCTTAAATTGCGAAATTACAGCCTGGCGCGAGTAAGGCCTTCGGAGCGATTTATAAAAAAAGATATAGCCAAGGCAAAAGATGAGATGGGCGAGAAAAGCGCGATAAATAATTGGATTATTGCTTTGCTGGCCGGTGAAATAGAGGAAAATTTAGGGATAGATAAAATTAAGAAGACGGTAGTAAATGGTATGTATGAAATATTGGTTAAGAACATTAAACTTCCATCAAATCTGCCTTATGAAAAAGATTTGGAAATACAGATTTATTTAGGCATTTATCGCAACCTTTTGAAATTTGACAAGGATATGCTTAGTTTAATTTTGTTTAAATATTTTAATTCAAAATGGAAAAAGCCGACTAACGAAGAAATTGCGAAAATTGCCCAAAATATAACCGCTTTGAAGGAAGCGGTCGATAAACAATTGAGTCATCCTTTAACCGGGCAGTTAAATCGGATAATAGGCAGATATACTGTTTTTTTTACAATTTTAACCGAAGTAATAGAGGAGGACCCGGTCGGAACTTATGATTCTATCAAGAATGACCCCAAAGCCTTTCCCAGAAAAATAAAAAATATTTGCAATAAGAAGTATAAAAAAATTAAATCAAAACTTTGGCGCTCGGCTGTCAGGAGCATTATTTATATTTTTTTAACAAAATCAATTTTGGCCATTATTTTGGAAGTGCCGGCGACAAAATGGTTTGGGGAAGAGGTGAATCCTGTTTCTCTTGGTATAAATATCGGTTTCCCGGCCTTTTTATTATTTCTTATAGTTTTATTTACCAAAGTTCCGTCTGATAAAAATACCGGTAAAATTATTGAGGGAATTGACGAAATAACTTTTACGGAAAACGAAAGAAAAAAGCCTTTTATTTTGCGCCAGCCGGTTAAACGGGGAAAATTAATCAATATATTTTTCGGCGTAACCTACGCCATTACTTTTTTTATATCTTTCGGCTTGGTGGTTTGGGCACTTAGTAAAATATATTTCAGCTGGGTCAGTATAATTATATTTTTATTCTTTTTGGCTTTTGTCAGTTTTTTCAGCCTAAGAATAAGAAAAGGAGTGCGGGAATATATTTTATTGCCGCCCAAAGAGAATTTATTCAGTTTTGTAGCCGATTTTTTTTATGTACCGATAACCGCGGCCGGCAAATGGCTTTCGGAGAAATTTTCGCGTATTAATGTTTTTGTTTTTTTCTTGGATTTTATTATTGAAGCCCCATTTAAGATATTTGTGGAAATAGCCGACCAGTGGACAAGATACGTCAGGGAGAGGAAAGAGGAAATCTCGTAATATAATGCAAATCTATCACCGCCTTGGCCACCGCATTCTACGGGGTCACGCCAGAGGCGACGATGGGATCCCGTCTACAAAAAAATATAAGTGGCGGGACGAATGTATGCGAATGTTGCGAATTATGAATTATGCAAATAGTTATTTATCTATTATGTATAAATTCGCATAATTCGTAATTTGCAGAATTTGCATATTAATTTGTAGCATTCGTATTATAATTATGCTTTACATTGTCGGAACACCAATTGGAAATTTAGAAGATATTAGTATGAGGGCGCTTCGGATGCTTTCCGAAGTTGATTTTATTTTGTGCGAGGACACCAGGGTAACCAAAAAGTTGCTTAATCATTTTGAAGTAAAAACGCCAACCATTTCTTATCATCAGCATTCTGATATTAAAAAAGTAGATTATATTTTGGATTTACTTAAAAAGGGTAAAAATTTAGCCTTGGTTTCCGACGCCGGGACGCCTGGCATTTCCGACCCGGGAGGAAAATTAGTGCAGGCGGTTATTGAAAAGTTCGGTGCCGGCGCGCAAATTGAATCAGTACCCGGACCTTCCGCGGTGACAGCCGCCCTTTCCATCTCCGGCATTCCGACGGACAAATTTATTTTTATGGGGTTTTTGCCTCACAAAAAAGGCCGGCGGAAATTTTTAAAAAAAGTTATAGAAAGCGAATATCCGGTGGTGATATATGAATCAAAGCATCGGATAATTAAATTGCTGGAAGAACTTGATGATTTTAATGAGAGGATATTAAAAATTAAAGCTGAGTTGGAGAAAAACAATTCAATTTCTAATTTTCAATTTTTAATTTCTAAACAATTTTTAAATTCAAATTTTAAATTTACAAAAGATAGATTTGATAAAATAAAATCAGTATCCTCGGTAGTGGTGGCGCGGGAATTATCCAAGATGCATGAAACGGTTTACCGGGGCGGATTAGAAAAAATAATTGAGCAAATTAAAAATAACAAAGACGACCAAAAAGGGGAGTTTGTGGTAATAATTGGGAGATAGACACGAAAGTAGCGAAAGGTTACGAAATAAACGAATTAAATTTAATAATTTTATGTATCAAGGAGGGAAAATTTTGCATAAAGAGTTAAGCTATAAAGTGCAAGGTATTTTGATGGAAGTTAGAAAAATATATGGTTCAGGCCACAAAGAAAAAGTTTATTGTAAAGCGATTGAAGAATTATTAATAAAAAATAAAATTGGATATCAAAGAGAAAAAAATATTAATATAAAATCACATCTAACAGGGAAAATTATTGGAACTTACAAGCCAGATTTCATTATTGAAGAAAAAATAATATTAGAAATAAAAGCAGTAGATATTATACCAAAAAATTTTATTGACCAAATATATAGTTATTTGAGAGTTAGTAATTTTGAATTAGGTATTTTTGTTAATTTTAGAAGTCCAAAATTATATATAAAAAGAATAATCTATACAAATGATCGTAAAACACAAATAGAATAAAAATAACGCATTCGTTTGTTTCGTAATTTTTCGTTTAATTAGTGTGTTTATTGTATGAACAAAAAGTTTTATATTACTACTCCAATTTATTACGTAAATGCCAGTCCTCATGTCGGGCATACTTATACTACGGTGGCGGCTGATGTAATCGCCCGTTATCACCAAATGATTGGCGATGAGGTTTTCTTTTTAACCGGTACGGATGAACATGGCGCTAAAATTGAAGCCAAGGCCGAGGCGGGCGGAAAAAAGCCGCAGGAATTTGCTGACGAAGTAGCGGCTAAATTTAAGTTTGCCTGGGATGAATTAAATATTTCCCATAGCCGTTTTATCAGGACAACGGAAAAAGAGCATATCAAGGCCGTGCAAAAAGCCCTGCAATTTATGTATGAAAAGCAAGATATTTATTTAGGAAAATATGAAGGATTGTATTGCCAGGGTTGTGAGCAGTTTAAAAGCGAAAAAGATTTAGTTAATGGTAAATGCCCGGAACATGACACTGTACCGGAAAAAGTCAGTGAAGAAAGCTATATGTTTAAGACAAGTAAATATCAGAAGGAGTTAATTAAAAAGATAGAAAATGATGAATTTAAAATCAGGCCCGAAGAAAAGAAAAATGAAATACTTAGTTTTTATAAAAGAGAAAGTTTAAAAGACGTATCATTTTCCAGGAAAAACGTAAACTGGGGTATACCTCTGCCTTGGGACAAATCGCACACGGCTTATGTTTGGGCCGACGCTTTTTTAAATTATTTAACCGGTTTGGGTTGGGAAGGAGATATTAAAGGAGGCTCAGCCTCCAATTTGGAGGCTGAGCCTCCATATAAAAAATTTTGGCCGCCGGATATTCAGCTGATGAGCAAGGATATTTTAAGAGTGCATACCACCATCTGGCCGGCTATGCTTTTGTCTTTAGGGCTACCTTTGCCGAAAGAGATTTTCGTGCACGGTTATTTTTTAATAGAGGGCAAAAAAATGAGTAAATCTGTAGGAAATGTAATTGCGCCAGAGGAGATGATAAAAAAATATGGCGTGGACGGAACCAGGTATTTGCTGATGAGCGCAACTCCTTTTGGTCATGATGGCGATATTAGTTGGGAGAAATTTGATGAGAAGTATAATGCGGATTTGGCCAATGGAATTGGGAATTTGGCGGCACGAACATTAACTATGACAGAGAAATATTTTGACGGGAAAGTACCCAATAATATTGACTATGAAGATGTGGCCGTGGGAAAGAGTCCAGTTATAGTTGCTTCAAATAAAACTACCTTAAGGACAATAATAGATGTAGGTGTAAATAATTATATAGATTCAATAAAAAAAGATTTTGATTTATATTTTTCCCTGCTCTTGGTAATGAAACGGATTAATTCTATAGATATTTATATAAGTGAATATAAACCCTTTAAATTAATAAAAGAAGATAAAGAAAAAACAGCCGCTGTTTTATATAATTGTCTGGAAAGTATTAGAATTATCGCCTGGATGTTGTGGCCGTTTATGCCAGAAACCGCGGAAAAGATTTGGACAAGTTTGGGATTAGAGACGAGTAAAGAATTGGCCAAAGATTTTAAGGAAGCGACTGTTTGGGGTGGACTGGAGCCGGGAACTAAAGTTAAGAAGGGTAATGTGTTGTTCCCGCGTATTTAATAATAAATTAAATAATATCTATAATGTCATTATGAGGAGCGAAGCGACGTAATAATCCCGAGAAAGTAGCTTTGATTACGGGATTGCCACGCTCATCCGCCCAGGGCGGATTCGCTCGCAATGACAACTATGAGTATGGTTATTTTTGACGTAGTGTTATTAATTATTTTAGCCGGTTTCGTGTTTTACGGCCTGTTTTTCGGCCTAATAAGAACTTTGGGTTCGCTGGCCGGAGTCGTAGCCGGAGCCTGGCTGGCCAGCCGCTATTATTTAGCGGTTTTTGATTGGGCTGAAAATCTTTTTTTCGGCTATGGCAATTTAGGCAAGGTAATCTGCTTTATTTTGCTGTTTATAATTATTAATCGGCTGATTGGATTCGGCTTCTCTCTTCTTGATAAGGCCTTTAACATTATTTCCATCATTCCTTTTTTAAAGACAATCAACCGTTTGGCCGGCGCGGTTCTGGGCTTTATTGAAGGCGGGCTGGTGTTGGGTTTGATTTTGTATGTGGCGGCCAAATATTCGTTTATCGGCACCTGGTTCGGAAACCTGTTGTCTAATTCGTCTATTGCCCCGTTTTTGTTGAAATTTGTTAATGTTTTGCTCCCCCTGTTGCCGGATATGCTAAAGAAATTGCAAGGGTTGATATAGGTTCAATGTTAGTTACTTATTTTTAAACTAATTATGAACCCTTAATGCGAATCCTTTGTTGGAAATTAAGCTGTTTTATAAGAATGCGAATGCCGCGAATTGCGAATGATTATAATGCGAAACTGCGAATATTAATTTGAATAGATTAATGTATGAAAGAACAATACAAGAAAATTTGGCGGAAGAATTTTGAGATTGAAAATTGCAGCTATTTTATGGCAACACCGGCTATTGCCGGTTTAATTTATTATCAATCAAAAACTGTTGGAAAAAAAATATTGCGTGAATTAGTCTGGGTTCAAAAGGACTATAAAAATATCGGCTCTTATGTTCTTGCTAGTGAACTGCGCCGGTTAATTAAAAAAACAATAGAAGTAATGATAAGAGACCCAGAATTAATAAATAATATTCACAAAAAAGCATATATAGATAACAAAAAATATTTTAATTTTGCCAAATCTGTTTTAGAAATAAATTTAAGCAAATTAACAAATAATGAGTTAGGAAAATTGCACAAAAAAATAACAGACCACCAAAAAATAAGCCATGCTTATTCCAATATTACAACTTGGTGGCTGGATTCAGACGGAGAAGATTTTTCCAAGTTTTTATTAAATAAATTAGCCAGAATATTAAAAGAAAAAAAATCTAATTTTAAATTGGCGGAAACTTTCAGTATTTTAACAACGCCGGAAAAACCAAGCCTGGCCATAAAGGAAGAAATAGAGTCGCTTAAAATATTAAAAGAGATAAACTATAACAAACAGGTTAAAAGAATTTTTTTACAAAAAGATGTAGAAAAAATTAAGGCTGATTTGGACAAAATCAATATTAAATTAAAAAGAAAAATAATAAGGCATTATAAAAAATGGCTGTGGACGCCTTTCACTTATATCGGACCGGTTTATGAACTGGATTATTATTTGCAGATTTGGTCCGGACTTTTACGACAAAAATTCAATATAAATAGGCGGCTTGATGAATTAATTAATTATTCAAAAGATGTTGAGGAACAAAAAAGAAAAATTATTAGAGAATTGCAAATAAATCAATCTAATAAAAAAATATTTAATATAGCGGCTGATATTATCCGGCTCAAAGCTTATCGGAAAAATTGTCTTTTCCACGGTATGTATGTTTTAGATAAAATATTAAAGGAAGTGGCCAGACGGCTTAATTTATCAATAAAACAGGTTAGATTTATGGCTGATTGGGAAATGGCGCCGGCTTTAAAAAGGGGTGGTTTTCCGGCCGATATTTTAAATGAAAGAATAAAATTTAGCGTTTATTATCAAAAAGATGATAAAGGAATTATATATGCCGGTGAAAGAGCAAAAAAATTTTTAGCTAAATTAAATTTAGAAAAGGAAAAAATTAAAAAGACAAATTATCTGGAAGGCACAAGTGCCTGCTCGGGAAAAGTGAGCGGCAGAGTAAAAATAGTTAATTTACCGGAAGAAATGGATAAAATGAATCAGGGCGATATAATGGTGGCTCACACCACTTTCCCTTCGCTAGTGCCAGCTATGAAAAAGGCGGCCGCAATCATAACCGATGATGGCGGCATCACCTGCCACGCCGCCATTGTAGCCCGGGAATTAAAAACGCCTTGTGTAGTGGGTGTAAGAATCGCCACTAAAGTTTTAAAAGACGGGGACAGGGTGGAAGTGGATGCCGAACGGGGGATTGTTAGAAAATTTTAAAAAAGTTATTTATGAAAAATAAATGGGAAAAAATTATAAGCAGAGAAATTTCCTTGCTTAGTTTGTATTATGCTAACGAAGGTTATGTTAAGTTTAAAGACATTATTGGTTTTTCATTTTCAAATGCTTTAGCTGTAAATAAAAAAGGAGTAGTCATCCGGTATTTTAAGTGTAATGATATTAATGTTTTTTATAAAAAATTAATATGTGTTGCAAAAAAAGGAGAGGAGAAGAAAATTATAGATAAAGCCTATAACTTAGATAAAAAATTAAAATTAATAATTAAAAAATATAATAGTAAATATAATATTTTCACACTGCGGTCTCTGCCGCAGTCTACCTCTTAAGGGGGTTGTAGGGGGATATCCCCCTACACGCGAAGCGATAGTGGTATAATAGAAACATGGTGAATATAGAAAAAGATACTT
>Ga0268276_1001941_pt1 | contig 18747 bp, 18 predicted proteins | sample saktaG_4_FD_190145 | JGI IMG/M metagenome (GOLD analysis project Ga0268276, IMG submission 190145) | Saline water microbial communities from Sakinaw Lake, British Columbia, Canada - sak_2010_1_5_45m | ecosystem: Environmental > Aquatic > Non-marine Saline and Alkaline > Saline ... | reverse complement strand
AAACCTTTTGAACCGGTGCACGCTGTCGTCCGGCGTGCACCGGTTTTTTTAACCAGGACCCGGAACCATCCCATGGGAACATCCCTCTTCGATCATATAGGCCGCTTCTTTGCGGACATTGGAGCTGTGCAGCGCGAGAAGGCCATCGCCCTCACCTGTGTAGAGCTCAACGAACTGGAAAATATCTTTGCCCTTCTCCTCCTTGGTTCCTTCGTCGGGTTCCCCGCCCCGCCGACCTTTCTCTCAGTGGAGCTTCTCCCCTTTATGGAACGGGAAATGGCAGTCCTCCATCAGCGGGCCGGGGACGCAAGCGACATGCTGGCGGAAATGGTGGGCACCATGGGGATTGACTGATGAAGATCCTCTTCTATACCGGGAAAGGAGGCGTGGGAAAGTCCACCATGGCCGCGGCCGCAGCCTGGCAGATTTCCCGCGAGAACCGGGTTCTTATTGTGTCTCTTGATCCCGCTCACAATCTCGGCGATATCTTCTGTGTCACCTTGGAAAACGGCTCAAGGCAATTGACGGATCGCCTTATCCTGCGCGAAGTCGATCTAAAGAAACTTTCCCGGGATTATCTGGAACGGGAGGTCAAGGTTCTCACCGACACGTATAAATACCTCCAGGTCTTGAACCTCGAGCGGTATTTCTCTGTCCTCAAATACTCGCCGGGTATCGAAGAGTATGCCCTCCTCACCAGCATCGAAGAGACGATCCGGCGGGAAAAGGGTTTCGATTACATCATTTTCGATACGCCGCCCACGGGGCTCACGCTGCGGTTTCTCGCATTGCCCCAGGTGACGATCACCTGGATCGACCGGCTGATGCAGATCCGGAGGCAGATCCTGGAGAAGCGGTACACGATCCAGAAGATCCGCGGGCTTTTAAAAGAGGGACAGAAGAGTCCTGAGATCCGCCTTGAATTCAACGAAGACGAGGACGGGGTCATCCAGAGGCTCAAGACCATGAAGAATAATTATGACACCCTGAACGGGATTCTTCAGGGTGAGAACTGCGGGGTCATCCTTGTCTTCAATCCCGACGTGCTGTCGCTCCGAGAATCGGATAGATTGATGGAGGGTCTGAAGGAACTCGGTTTTCCATTGCGCTTACTCATCGATAACAAAGTGACGGACGAGAACAGGGAGATGGCATCCCGCGTGGAAGAGGAATTCAAAAAAATGGCCGGAGGAATTCCCTTGCAAAGAGTCGCGCTTTCGGAGGCCCTTTACTGCGGCGCGGAGCAAAAGCTCTACGATATCCCCGAAGACCTCCTTTCAAACCTTCAATGGAAAGAGAAAAAAGATGTTTGAGCATGAATATATCGTAACACAGCCTGTCTTTTATCTCTTTATAGCCTTTTCCGCCCTTTTAACCTACGGCTTTTTCTGGGGGAAACGGGTGAACCATCGGCTTTTCCTCTCCGCCTTCAACGATCTCGCGGACGTGATCAAACCTGTCGATCAGACCTTCACCAATATCGGAGGCCTCATCGGGTATCACGCCAACTTCATCACGAAGAAGAAGGGCGCCATTACCAAAGTGGAAGCGACCATCACGTTTCTCCCCCGGCAATCCTGGCTTTACTTTCCTGTCTCCAAGCTGATTCGGAGATGGGACCGTCTCTTCATTACCCTGTACTTGCGGCAGGCTCCGCCGGAAGAGGGGCACCTCATTGAGGTCAAGTATGCCGCCTTCCGCGGACCGAAAATCACGAACGCCGACCGGCTGAACCGGGAAAAGGTCCGGTGGGGCAAACAGGACTTCTATCTTTATTACCAGGGTATGAAGATGCGGGACGCCCTGACCAGGTTCATAGAGCAAAACAGCGACCCAGGGATCGTCCGCCACATCGCGGTTGTTCCTGATCAGCAAAGGTGCTTTGTCTTCATGATTCCCCGGAAGGGGGAGGTGGGCCGGTACTTCGCGCCTGTCTATCAGTGGGTTCCTTCCCTGATTCCAAAGGCCGGGGAAGCGTAATTTCGTAAATCGTAAATCACAAGAAGATTCCTGAAATCCGTTCATCAAAGGCCGCCGGGCGTTTTTTGCTTGACATGCGAAAGACGCTGTTGCACATTCAAAACAACAGCGGCTTGTCGTGGCGATGCCGAGGAAGGCATCCACTCATTAACCAACCCTACGAGAGAGAGGAGGAAAGACCATGGGAACGTCAAGGCAACTGGATATCTTTGGTTATGCCCTCAACGCGGAAAGGGATGGCATGAATTTCTACCTGAAAGCCTCGAGAAAATTCAAGGATGTGAAGGATCTTAAAAATCTCTTTGCACGGCTCGCGAAAGAAGAGGCGAAGCACATGGAAACCTTCATCGGTTTGAGGGCCAAGATGGAGGGAAAGGATGTGGAGGAGTGCTTCCGAATTCAGGACATCGATGATTATCTGGAATCGGTCATCAGGGATGGTCTTTTCCCCAAGGGAGAGAACGTGACCAAGAGGCTGGAGAAGGTCGATTCCGTAGCTTCAGCCTGCGCCATGGCGATACAGGCGGAGAAGAACGCGATCCTTCTTTACTTGGAACTCGCAAAGCTGGTCAAGGATAAGGAGCAAAAGAAAATACTGGAGAAGATTGCGAGCGAGGAGAAAACACACCTGACCATGGTGGGGACACTGAGATCAGACTTCGACCCCATGTATGCGGCGCTCAAGTTCGGACGGTTCTTCTAAGCTTTATTAAGGACGGGACCCGTTACACGAATTCGATGGATAGATCGGGAAACTCGGTCTGAAATTCCTTCGTCAGATCCCGCACAATAGAGGAGGCGAGTGTTTTTGCGATGGCCGCGCAGGTCACGCATTTCGGCATGTGAGAATAAAAGTCGGTGAAGACATAGAGCGTTTTCAGCTCTTCGTTGTATCGAACCCGTTTGATGACTCCGAGCTGCACCACGGGAAGATCGCTCTCGGGGTCTTTCACCCGGTCCAGAACAGTATCGATTTTCCTGACCATATCCGGTTCCATGCTGTGAAAATACAGCCAATCTTCTCGATTGTCAAAGGATAATACGGTAACCGTCCTGTTCATGAGACAAGCTGAAAGGTATTCAAAATGAGGGAAACAAGGGTTTCACGGATTGTCAAATCGGAAGACCTTAATCATCACGGGACACTTTACGCCGGCCGGATGGCGGAATGGCTTGTGGAAGCGTGCCTCATCACTGCCATCAATCTGACCCGGAAGCCGGAAGATGTGGTCTGCGTCCGGATCCATGGCTTCCATTTTATAAAACCGGCGACCACGGGAGACGTGATTGAAATCAAGGCCAAGATTTCCTATCTCGGGGGGAAAAGCATCACGGTAGATGCCAAAATCCATGTCAACGGCGAGGATGTCCCTTCGGTCACTGGGATGCTGACCTTTGTGACGGTGGATAGACAGGGGAGACCTTACGCCCACGGCCTGACCCTGCCGCAGGACTATATCGAAGAGAACCGGGATATCTATGAGGCCGCCATCGCGGCGCGAAAACAAAGGTGATATCTGAGAAGGCGGGGAGGATGAATATGCCAAAGCCAAAAGTCCTTCTCACGGGACGCATTCCCAGCGGCGTCATGGCCGTCCTCGAAAAAGCCTGCGCCGTGGAAGCCAACAGGGAAGACCGGCCCATGGAGCGGGCCAGGGTCTTTGATCTCATCCAAGATAAAGACGGCCTCCTCTCCATGATCACGGACAGCGTTGACGGGGAACTTATGGACCGTGCTCCCCGTCTCCGAATGATCGCCAACATGGCCGTGGGATATAACAACATCGACGTGAAGGCGGCAACTGCGCGGGGCATCCCCGTTTCGAATACGCCCGGAGTTCTCACAGATGCCACGGCGGAGCTCGCCTTTGCCCTCATTCTCGCGGCGGCCAGGCGGATCGCCGACATGGACAGGCTCACAAGGCGGGGCGAGTTTCGCTTCTGGGCCCCCATGCTGTTTCTGGGAACGGAGGTGACCGGAAAGACCCTGGGCATCGTCGGCCTTGGAAGAATCGGAAAAGCCGTGGCCCGGAGGGCCCGCGGTTTCGACATGCGGGTCATCTATCACAATCGCGAGAGGATGGGGTCCGACGAAGAGCGAGAACTTCAGGCGGAATACTTGGATATGAAAAGACTCCTCAGAGAATCGGATTTTGTCTCTCTCCATGTCCCGCTCACCGAGGAAACGAAATATCTCATCGGCGAGAAGGAGCTTGCGATGATGAAGCCGACGGCCTTTCTCATCAACACCTCCCGCGGCCCCGTCGTGGATGAAAAGGCCCTGGTGAAGGTTCTGCGGGAACGGAAGATCGGCGGAGCCGGGCTTGATGTTTACGAGAACGAACCGGCGCTGGCCCCAGGCTTGACGGAACTGGATAACGTCACGCTTCTCCCCCACGTGGGAAGCGGTACCCTGGAGACCCGTACCCGGATGGCTTCCCTGGCCGTGGAAAATCTCCTGGCTGGTTTGAGAGGAGACGTTCCGCCGAACATCCTCAACCCTGAGGTTCTGAAGAACCGGCGGTAAACGTTCATCAAGTGTTGAATATCTTTTGAGGGAACTCCTTATCAAATTGGATTGACATATCTCTTCCCCTGCATTAATAAGAGCATATGATTATTCGAACAGCCATTTGCAGGTTATTTCTCTCAGTTCTTCTGGCGATTTTTTTTGTCTCTTCGCTTTCGAACACCTTTGACCAGGAAAATCTTTTCCAGGCATTTGCCACCCAGATATCCAGTTCTGCCGTTGATAATGATAGTCCCCTTGAAAAGAAAAAGAAATCTCCTGCAATAGGGCAGATATTTTTTGTCTATAAAATCGATAAGGTTCAAGAGAAGTTATTCATTTTCAAAGAGTCTTTTCTTTCCTTGCCTTTCATCTTTTCATATTTCCTCAGGGCCCCCCCTCTCGTGTGATTTGATCTGCACGCTTTTCCCGATGTTGATGCGTTTTTAAGGTTTGTATCCATCCATTTTCATGGTCGTGAAATCAGGATCTGCGAGTGATTCGGAGATCCTGATTTGGAATAGAAAAAGGAGGGATGAGGGCTATTTAGAAGGAGGTGATTGAGATTGTTCAACTTGGGAATGCCTGAATTGCTGGTCATTCTGGTGATTGCCCTGATCTTTTTCGGTCCCGGGAAATTACCCGAGCTTGGAAGCTCCATCGGCAAGGCTATCCGGGATTTTAAGATAGCGATAAACGAAACAGAAAAGAAACCGCAGGACGAAACCAATATCAAAAAAGTAGAATAAGCATCTGCGATTTCTAATGAAACAGGTGATTACCGGAAGAGAAGGAATCATCCCCGGGATTTGAAAGCACGTGTCGGCACCCCCTTCCCGGCTTCTTTTCCGGTGGAGGCCCCTGGTTTTCGTCTCCTCCCTATTAACAGGGGCCTCCTTTTTTTCAAACCGGCAGGAATCATTGAGTTGAAATAGAGAGGGACCGCCATGCATAAAATTCTTGTCATTGATGACGACGCATCCATATGCGAAACCCTTTCCATCTATCTTTCCGAGGAAGGCTATGATGTGATAACGGCAGGCACGGGCGCAGAAGGAATAAATGCGTTTAAGTTACACAAAGTTGACCTGGTCCTGTTGGATATCCGCCTTCCTGACATCAATGGTTTTACTGTACTCAGAAATCTGAAAATAATTGATAAAAATGCCAAGGTCATTATGATCAGTGCCTTTCATGATATGACCTCTTTGCTCAATGCGATGGCAGCAGGGGCCTTGAAGTGCATAGGGAAACCTGTAAGTATCACTGAACTGGAAAACGCCATCGAGAGTGTTCTTCATTAAGTGCGGAGGGCATGATCACCGCTTTTGGCGGGGAAAAACCAATACGGAATAAAAGGAGATGAATGTATGAACAAAGAAGAACTGATCCTGGAAATTGCGAAAGCCACCTGCACGAAGGCGGAGGCGGGGAAAGCCTTGGATGCCGTCACGGAGGCCATTAAGAGGGCGTTGAAGAAGGGGGACAAAGTAACCCTCGCAGGCTTCGGGACATTCTCGGTCGCGAAAAGGTCGGCCAGGAATGGCCGGAATCCTCAGACCGGAGCATTGATCAAGATTGCAGCCAAAAAAGTTCCCAAGTTCACCGCCGGCAAGGCTTTGAAGGACTATGTGAAATAACGCATCGCTGCACTATCAGCAAGCTCTGATAACGTTGGTCGGGATATAGACAGGAGAGGGTGGATGCCGCTTCCCACTCTTTATCGTCTTGGAGAATGATTTCATTCTTTTTTTATAGTCCCTTCATTCTCATGTAATTCGCCAGATCGGCCACCCGGCAGGAATACCCCCATTCGTTGTCGTACCACGCGACGACCTTGGCCATTGTTCCCTTCCCGCGGAGAATCTGGGTGAACTCCATGTCCACGGTGGAGGAGTGCTCGTCGCCCCTGAAATCCGTTGAGACGAGGGGTTCTTCCTCGCAGGCCATGATTCCTTTGAGACGTTCCTCCGATGCCCTTTTCAGAGCGGACCGCAGTTCTTCCGTGGTGGTTTCCTTCTTCAGTTCAACGGTGAAGTCCACGATGGAAACCGTCGGTGTGGGCACGCGCAGCGAGTAGCCGTCGAATCGCCCGGCGAGTTCCGGAATCACGAGGGCCAGGGCTCTCGCCGCACCGGTCGTTGTGGGGATGATGTTCTGTCCGGCTGCCCTGGCGCGGCGCAGATCCTTGTGAGGAAGGTCGAGAATACGCTGATCGTTCGTGTAGGAGTGGACGGTGACCATCATGCCCTGTTCGATGCCGAAGGCCTCGTGGACGACCATCGCCGGCGGTGCCAGGCAGTTCGTGGTGCAGGAGGCGTTGGAGACGATGCGATGCTTAGCGGGGTCGTAGGATTCTTCGTTCACGCCCATGACGATGGTGATGTCTTCCCCTTTTGCCGGTGCCGTGATGATGACCTTTTTTGCCCCGGCCTCGAAGTGGCCCGTGGCCCTCTCGCCCGTCGTGAACAGGCCGGTGCTCTCAATGACGATCTCCACGCCGATTTCGTCCCAGGGGATGTCCCGCGGGTCCCGGCAGGCGAAACTCTGCACGGGCCGGCCGTTGATGAGAAATCGATCCTTCTCCACGGCCACGGTTCCCTTGAACCGTCCGTAGCTGGTGTCGTATTTCAGGAGGTGGGCGTTGGTTTCCGTGTCGAAAAGATCGTTCACGGCCACTACCTGCAGCGCCCCGGGATGCCTTTCCAGAACGGCTTTCAGCACCTGCCGTCCGATCCGGCCGAAACCGTTGATGCCAAGGCGAACCATATATGCTCCTCTCTGTTTAATTGTCGTCCAGGCGGTACTTATGCCCCGCCAGGAGATCGAATTCCGTTTGAACCCGCTGATGCATCCGGGCGTTGTCCAGCGCGATGGCGCTCAGATTGGCCACGGCCTCCATGAATCGAATCTCTTTTTTCCTGAATCTGCGGACTCTGTCCGCGTAGACCCTCAAAACACCGATGACCCGCGCGCCCACCTTCAGGGGGACGACGAGAACGGACTTGATCCCTTCCGCCCGCGCCATGTCCTGGTAGCGGAATCGGGGATCCGTCTGGGCGTCCTTGATCCAGATGATCTCTCCTTTGAGGGCTTCCTGATCCAGACCGCTTTCTTCCACAAGGAGAGGGCCCTTCTGGAGGTAGGAGCCGGAGAGCCCGTAGTGGGCGCCCATGACCAGCCTGTTTCTCCGGATGTCCAGGATGCGCAGGGAACTGGCCTTTGCATTCATGGCTTCCGCCGCCGCCCGGACGATCTCGTCGAGAACCTGCGACGGCTCCAAAGAAGCGTTGATCACCCTTGCGACGTTGTAGAGAGCGGTAAAATAATCCATATCTTTTTCCGGCATCTCTTCACCCCCTTCGTTTTCTGTTGTTCATGATTTGACCATGTATCGTGAGAGAAAAGCGTCCAGTCCTTCTCTGTAGGGCTTGTCCGATCGGAGAAAACCGTCGTTGTGGCCGCCAATGATTTCGAGAAAAGCCTTCGGATCCTTCGCGGCGGAGAAAAGCCTTTCACCGTGCCTGAAAGGAATCAGTTCGTCGTCACGGCTGTGGATGATGAGGACGGGGCAGCGAACCTGTGCGACAAAGGCCGCCGTGTCATAGTCGTAGCGGGCCAGAAGCCGGACAGGCAGCCAGGGATACACATCTTCCGCGGCGTCCCGGAAAGAACTGAAGGCGGATTCCAGGATGAGCACGCCCGCCGGATGCTTCCTGGCGGTCCGGGCCGCGATGGACCCGCCGAGGGAGCGGCCGAAGATGACGATGGACTGCGGCGGCGTCCTTCTTTCCCGGGTCAGGTATTCCCACGCTCCTTCAGCGTCGCGGTATGTCCCTTCTTCTGTGGGTTCTCCCTCGCTCCTTCCGTAGCCCCGGTAGTCGAAGATGAAGACGCTGAGACCCAGGCGGTGAAAAATGCTTATGGAGTCGAGGCGGTGCGAGATGTTTCCGGCGTTCCCGTGGCAGAAGAAAAGAACGCCTCTCGCAGACTCCGATGGGATGAACCAGCCGTGAAGCCTCACGCCGTCCCCGGCCTTGAAGGACACCTCTTCGTAGCGAAGCCCGATGGAGGCAGGAGAGGCGACCATGTCACGCTGGGGCAGATAGACCATCTTTGACTGGTTGAAGAAGAGCAGGGCCAGGAATCCCGCACCCGCGAGTATGGCAACGCGAACAGCCATCATGAATATCCGCCGACTCATTAACAGTATGCCGAAATACATTCCGGGCCTTAAAGCTATTTATGCCTTTAGCCCTTAGCCTTTTGCCTCGTCCAATGCCTGATGCCCGATGCCCAACGCCTGCCTTATTCTATAGCCACCGCAACCGGTCTGGCATTCAGGACCCTCTGCAATTCCGACGGCGTCATTTCCGCGAGGAGGCCCTTTTTCCCCGCGTTGATGAAGATTCTCGGGAGGTCGAGAACGGTGGCTTCCACGTATACCGTCAGAGGTTTTCGTGTTCCGAAGGGCGACGTTCCTCCCACCATGTAGCCCGTGTGTTTTTCCGCGGCCTTCGGATCGCAGGCGTTCACGGACTTCATGCCCAGGATGCGGGCCATGTTCTTGGTGGATACGTGCCTGTTGCCGTGCATGATCATGATGAAGGGCGCTTTGCTATCATCTTCCATGACAAGCGTTTTCACCACCTGGTACTCGTCCACCCGAAGTTCGCGGGCCGCCACCTCTGTCCCTCCCTTCTCCTCGTACTTGTAAGGGTGCAGGGCAAAAGCGATCCCTTTCTCTTTCATGACTCGTATGGCCGGTGTCGTTGAAAAATGCTCTTTGGTCAATGAAAGCTCCGAAATCAGGCTAAAGGCAAAGGGCTAAAGGCTAATGGCGAAAGGCAATGGATTTTCATGGATCGCATCTTCTCAACTTCCTATCTTCCCATCTTCCAGTTTTTCCCCTGCCATAGATTTCTCTTCCGCAGGGTCTCCCGTATGGCCTGGAGGTTGGCCTGCTTCTCCAGGGCCCAGAGCGGCGCCGCGAGCTCTTCAGGATGGGGATCGCCTGTGAGGCGATGAATAATCATCCCGGGCGGAAGACAGGAGAGAAATTCCGCAACGGTTTCCGCGTAGTCTTCGCGGTTCATGCACCGGTATCCGCCCGCCTCGTGAAGACGATGCAGCGCCGTTCCCCGGATGACATAGAGCAGATGAATCTTAACGGCCTGGATATCCGTTGCCGCCAGCGCTTCGGCCGTTTCGAGCATTTCCTTTCTGCCTTCTCCAGGAAGGCCGAGAATGACGTGGGCGCAGATATCGATCCCTCTTTTTCGCGTTCTTTCCATGGCGTCCATAAAGATCCCGGACGTGTGCCCTCGGTTGATGCGCTCCAGCGTGGCGTCGTGGATGGATTGGAGACCGTATTCCATGGTGACCCAGGTTTCCCTGCTGATTCCGGCGAGAAGATCCAGGACGGCGTTATCGACGCAGTCCGGCCTCGTTCCGATGGTGAGGCCCGCAATGTCCGGGACGGCAAGGGCTTCTTCATAGAGACGTCGGAGTTTCTCAAGGGGGGCATAGGTGTTGGAAAAGGATTGGAAATAGGCGATGAATTTTTCCGCTTTGTATCGACTGCGCGCAAAGGCCTTCCCAGCTTCAAGCTGTTCTGTGATGGATTGGGACGGCCATGCGCCGGTTCCCGACCCTCTGGTGTTGCAGTAAATGCAGCCGCCCCGGCCAAGGCTGCCGTCGCGGTTCGGGCAGGTGAGTCCCGCGTCGAGGCTGATCTTCTGGACCCGACAGCCGAAACGCTGACGGAGCGCTTGATTGAGATCGAAGTACAGTGAACTTGACATGGGGATTATAGGCTATATAATCAAAATAGTTCTGAAAACAAGTGCATTCATTTTGCAGCCGCTCAGGACAATTGTCAACCCTTTTCGGCCCGACACTAACTTTGAACTTTGAACCCTGAACCCATGGCACACTACCCCTCAACCTATGATGTGATCGTGGTCGGCGCGGGTCACGCCGGATGCGAGGCGGCGCTAGCCGCGGCGCGGATGGGCTGCCGCACGCTTCTTTTTTCCATCTATCTTGACACGGTGGCTCACATGCCCTGCTCACCGTCCATCGGGGGTGTGGGGAAGGGGCATCTGGTCAAGGAGGTGGATGCCCTGGGCGGAGAGATGGGGCGGGCGGCGGACCTCACGGCGATTCAGTACCGCATCCTGAACACGAAAAAGGGGCCGGCCGTTCAGAGCACCCGCACCCAGAACGACAAGGCCCGCTATCGAATCCTCATGAAAGGCGTTCTGGAGAGGCAGCCCCGCCTTGAATTGAAGCAGACGCTTGTCGAGGAGATTCTCACGGAAAACGGAAAGATCGTTGGAGTCAGGGATCACATAGGCACGGAGTTCGCGGCGAAGACGGTTATTCTGACCACGGGGACTTTCCTGCACGGACTTGTTCACATCGGGCGAACCCGGATTCCATCGGGAAGGGCCGGCGAATTTCCGGCGGATCGACTGGCCGACAGCCTCGCGGCCCTGGGGTTCCAGATGGGACGCATGAAAACGGGGACCCCCGCCCGCCTTTGCCGGGAGACCATCGATTTTTCCGCCTTCAAGGAACAGAGAGGGGATGAAGCGCCGCGCCTCTTTTCCCTTTTTTCAGAGAAGAATCTTCTTCCCCAGGTGTCCTGTTACATCGGGCGAACCAGCCCCCGGACCCTTGAGATCGTCAGGCGCAATGTCCACCTTTCACCCCTTTACGACGGGACGATCAAGGGCGTTTCGGCGAGATACTGTCCCTCCCTGGAAGACAAGGTTATGAAATTCTCCGGGAGGGAACATCACCAGATCATCCTCGAACCCGAAGGGCTCGACACGGAGGAGATTTATGCGAGCGGCACGGGCAATTCCCTGCCTTACGAGATACAGATGGAGCTTGTCCGCTCTGTCCCGGGCCTTGAAGAAGCAGAGATCATGAGGCCGGCCTATGCCATCGAATACGACTACGTCCAGCCGACACAGCTCAAGCCCACACTGGAGACCAAGTGGATCGAGGGGTTGTTTCTGGCCGGTCAGATCAACGGGACCTCCGGTTATGAAGAGGCGGCGGCGCAGGGCTTGTGGGCCGGCGTGAACGCCGCTCTGAAAGTACAGAAACGCGCGCCCTTCATTCTCGATCGCTCCGAGGCTTACGTGGCTGTCATGGTGGACGATCTGGTCACGCGGGGGACCCGCGAACCTTACCGGATATTCACGTCCCGCGCGGAATACCGGCTTCTCCTCCGGGAGGATAACGCGGATATCCGCCTCCTCGAAAAGGGCTATGAGATTGGACTTCATGACTCGGACACGCTCAAGCAGCTCAAGGAAAAGAAAAAACTCATCGCTTCGGAACGGGACAGGCTGAACCGGCGCTGGGTCAAGCCCTCGCGGGAGATCAACAAGATTCTGGAAGATATCGGTTCTGCTCCTCTTGATGAGGCCGCCACGCTGGGTCAGCTTTTGAAAAGACCGGAGATCCGGTACGGCGATATCGAAAAGATTGAGGCGGCGCCTGCGGCGCTCTCCGACGATGTGCGCCGCCAGGTGGAGATCCAGTGCAAGTATGACGGGTATCTGCAAAGGCAGGAGGCCGAGGTAAAGAAATTCAGAAACCTTGAAAAAATTTTGATCCCTCCTGATTTTGACTACAGCAAGGTTCCCGGTCTATCCCATGAAGCCCACCAGAGGCTCAAAGAGATTCTGCCCGTTTCTCTGGGCCAGGCATCGCGCATAGACGGGATGACGCCCGCCGCGATCTCCGTTCTTCTCGTTTTCCTCAAGCGGCACAGGGACGAAAAGAGACCGTCTCCCAATCTGATTTCCTGAAGTTGTTATTTGTGTGACGCGTGTCACAGTATTTTGTGTCTCAAAAATTCATTAATCTGTTCGAAAAGAAAGATTCGCTGTTGCGGCGGATGTGACTGGAGGCGAACCGAGGACAGGAGGCCGAAGAGACGTACCTGTCAGCGACCGGATCCACATAATCGTTTGACAAGAGAATGTTTTTTATTGTATGGCCTTTTCATTCAAATGAAAGGACACTAGAGGATAAAATACCTCTTCGGTAACCGTTAGTGTCGTATGCACAGACGATGATAGAGCGTCTGAACGTCTTTCACCCTTTATGAAGTCAGAGAAGGGAGAAATGATCTCAAAAAAGTCAGCGCAGTTCTTATCCCTGGAGGTTGGATCTTTAAAAAAACCTGCGGCGGAGCAATCGCTGCTGCCCATGTGGCTTTTCAGGCAGCAGGACCTGCTTGACGCACTTGAGAATGCGCAAAAGGTGAATCATCAGGACCTCATCAACAAACTGAACTATATTCATTTCATGGGCGATTCTATCTATGTCAATCTGCGCCATCCGCAATATGAAGAAGGAATCCTCTTCAAAGCGAACCCGGAACCCTGCATGGGTCTCGAGGTGACCTGCCGGTGGACGGCGGGAAATCTCTCCGGCCTAAAACTTGAGAATTATCAGTTTCGAAATATCATCATTGCCGATGGCCAGTCCATCATTCTGGTGCCTGCAACCTTGAAACACATGGATGGCGAGAGCCTCAGCATCGATCTGTCCGAGACGGGTTATGCCATCGGTCTCCGCAGAGCGAGACGTTACGATTGTCAGGAAGTGACGGCGGAATTGATTCAAAGCGGCTTCATAGCCACGGGCGTTCTCCTGGACTTCAATTCTCTGGGGTTCAGAATCAAGGTGAACCCGGGGATTGCTTCTTCTTTCAACTGGCTCAACGCCGACCAGCATGTCACCATTCATCTCTATGAGAATAGAAAAATAATCTATTCGGGGTTCTGCCGTGTCATCCGCCAGACCGACGACCAAGTGGAAAGAGAGATTGTCCTGGTGCCTGTATCGGATCAGATCAGGCGTTTCAAGAGCAAGGAAATCCGCAATGTTCGTCAAAAGCTTATACCCGTGCCAACGATTTCTTTCAATCATCCTCTTTGCAGGAAGCGTATCCAGAGGGAAGTTTACGATATTTCCGTCTCCGGGTTTTCCGTGCATGAGAAGACCGCGGAAGGAGTCCTCATGCCGGGAATGGTTATCTCGGACCTGACGATTCATTATGTCGGCATCCTGAAGCTGAAATGCACGGCCCAGGTGCTCTATCGAAGAGAAGAAGATGAGAACAGGGTGCTCTGCGGGCTGGCCATTCTGGATATGGATGTGAACGATTACAGTCAGCTATCCCATATTCTCTCTCACGCCTCCGATCCCTGTACCCATATTTCCAAGGACGTCGATATGGATGCCCTGTGGGAGTTTTTCTTCGATACAAATTTTCTTTATCCACAGAAATACAGCCACTTCCATTCTCACCGGGAGGTTTTCAAGGAGACGTACAAGAGGCTCTACCAGGAGAGCCCTGAAATAGCCAGGCACTTCACCTACGAGCAGGACGGCCGCATCTACGGTCATATCTCCATGGTCAGGGCTTATGAGCGAGGCTGGCTGATCCATCACTATGCCGCCAGGCCCATGGAGAATAAACTGGTCGGCTTTCTGGTCCTGAAGCAGATCATGCAGTATCTGAACGGCATTTATCTGTTGCCCTCGGCGAAGATGGATTACCTGATGACTTACTTCAGACCGGAAAACAAAATCGTCTCCCGCGTATTCGGCGGTTATGCCATGGAGGTTAAAGATCCGCAGAAATGTTCTGTGGATGTCTTTTCCTATTTATTTCATTCCATGAAGAGCCGGAATGGGCTTTTCCCTGAAGGATGGACCTTGAAGGAATGTTCGGCACTGGAGTTATGGGAACTGGAACTGTTCTACAAGCACTGCTCCGGAGGATTATTGCTCCATGCCCTTGGCCTCGGGTCAAAAGCCCACGGTGAGGACTCGCTCAGAATGATTTATAAAAAGCTCGGTTTCAAGCGGGACTGGACGGCCTATTCCCTTATTTACAGGGGGAACTTGAAAGCGGTTCTCGTCGTGAATCAATCCGACCTGGGGGTGAATCTGTCGGAGCTTTTGAACTGCATTAAAGTCTTGGTGATTGATACGGAAGGTCTCCCGCATGATGTTCTTTCCATCGCTTTTCATCAATTGACGGACATCTATCAGATGGGCGAAATCCCTGTCCTGATCTATCCTTCCGACTATCTGGAAACCAAGGGGATCGCGTGCGAGAAACATTACGCTCTCTGGATCCTGAACATGAGCGAGGGAGGCGATCAATATCTGAAGTATATGCAGCGATTCCGGGTAAAATTAAAGTAGCAGACGGAGCGTGTCCTTTGGGCAACATGGAAAACATACCCCTGTACAACAGTCGTATCATCAAGAATTATATCGAATATGTTTCAGTGAAGTACCCCCATATTCCAACCGGTTCCCTTCTCGCTTATGCAGGGATCAGCAATTATGAGCTTGAAGACCAGGGCCATTGGCTGACCCAGAAGCAAGTAGACCTTTTCCACGAGATACTCAGCCGGGAAACCGGTGACCCTAATATCTCACGGGAGGTAGGCCGTTTCTCAACCTCGTCTCAGGCTCTTGGTGTGTTCCGGCAATACACCATGAGATTTATGTTGCCCGCAGTGGCTTATTCCCTGATGGAAAAAATCGCAAACCACCTGAACCGCAGCATCACCTTGAAAACGGAGAAACTCGGCAGCAATCAGATCGAGGCCACCGTCACGTCCCTGAAAGGGTTTAAGGAAAAGCCTTACGTTTGCGAAAACCGCATAGGCATGATGGAATCTCTGGCCAAAGTGTTCACCAGGAAATACGCTCAGGTTGAACATCCTGTCTGCATACACAAAGGCGGTGACTGCTGCCTCTATATCATTTCCTGGGAAAAGACGCCCGCCTTTATATGGAAACGAACCCGGAACTACCTGCTTCTTCTGGGCCTCATGATCTTTCCGGCCCTCCATTTTATGTTTCCCGGCATATCCTGGATATTCGTTATTCTTTTCTGCACCATTTTTGTCCTGGGGGTTTCTCTCTATTCCGAGTATCTGGAAAACAGAAACTTAAGTCTCAGTATTGAAGCCCAGGGAAATGCGGCAGAGCGTCTTCTCGATCAGATTGATATTCGTTACAATGAAGCGCTGATGGTCAAAGAAATAGGGCAGGCCACGTCCATGATCCTTGACATCGATGCGTTGCTTAAATTTGTCGTGGAAACAATGGAAAAGAGGCTGGATTTTGACCGAGGGATGATCATGCTGGCCAACAAGGAACGAAACCTTCTTGTTTATACGGTGGGCTATGGCTACAATCCCGAGCATGAAGGATATTTGCGGGCGACAAAATTTCATCTGGATCGCTCCGATTCAAAGGGGCCGGTGGTCCTGGCCTTTAAAAAACAGACTCCCTTTCTGGTCAGCAACATCTCGGAGATTGAAGGTCATCTTTCTGAAAGCAGTATCGAGTTCGCCAGAAGGATGCAGACGGAGTCTTTCATATGTGTACCCATCATCTATGAGAAGGAATCCATGGGGGTTCTCCTTGTAGACAACCTCCGGTCAAAAAGGCACCTGAGCCAGAGTGACATCAGTCTGCTGCTGGGCGTCGCCCCGCAGATTGCCATCAGCCTCAAGAACGCCATGTCCTACGAAATGATTCGGGAGAGGGAGGAAAGGTTCCGGTCTCTCAGTGAAAACGCGCCAGATATCATCTATACGCTGGGGACGGACGGCGCCTTTACCTATGTGAATCCTGCATGGGAGAGGATTATGGGATACAGCACTCAGGATGTCATAGGAAAGTATTTTGTAAACTTTGCGAAAAAAGAAGACATCCGGAATTATGTCCGTCTCTTCAAGATTATCCGGGATGAACGGCGAACCGTACGGGATGAGATTGGCACCCTGATTCACAAGGATGGATCGGATCGTTATTTCAGTCTCAGCGGCGCGCCAAACCTGGACGCCGTAGGGAATGTGACCGGTATCGTGGGGACGTTCAAGGATATCACGGACCTCAAGCGATCTCAGGAAGAACTCGAAAGGAGCTTTCTGAAACTGAAGGGCACCCTGGACGTGACTATTCAGGCCATCTCCATGATCGTCGAGGCGAGAGACCCCTATACGTCCGGTCATCAGGAAAGGGTTGCGAGGCTTTCATCGGCCATTGCCGCGGAGATGGGTCTGTCCGAAGATGCGATCACGGGAATCCGCATGGCGGCCCTGCTGCATGATATCGGCAAGATCAACGTGCCCGCCGAGATCCTCAGCAAGCCCACTCGGTTAAACGAAATCGAATTCGGGATGATCCGAACGCATCCCCGGGTGGGTTACAATATCCTGAAGACGATTGAGTTTCCCTTTCCTGTTGAAAAGATCGTTCTTCAGCACCATGAAAGGATGGACGGCTCAGGTTATCCGGCGGGTCTTTCGGGTGATGATATCATCCTGGAAGCAAGGATCCTCGCCGTTTCCGACGTCGTGGAGAGCATGGCTTCTCATCGTCCCTACCGGCCCGCATTGGGGGTCGATGCCGCGCTTGCTGAAATCTCTCAGAAGAAAGGAGTTTTTTTTGATCCCCTTGTCGTGGACGCCTGTGTAAAGGTGTTTCACGAAAAGGAATTCAAGTTCTGAGAGCGGCCTTCTTTATCGTTCAGGACCAATATCTTCTGAAGCTCTTTTTTGGGTTTATTTCTGGAACCCGGCGGGCGGCCCTTCCTTGCGCATTTTGGACACCAGTTGCCTCTTTTGACAGCCCATGGGAAAGCTTCCCATTCGTGACCGAGGCTGCACTGCCACCTGTGCTTGATCTTGAACCCCATGTTTATCGATGAAAGGCAAGTACCGCCGCGTTTAGCGGCAAGTTCGCGCAGGGCGGAGACGTCGAACTTTTTTCTTCCCTTCGTCATGCATATCGGGCACCAGTGTCCGCTTTTGACGACCGCCGGCCTTGTTTCCCATTCATGGCCTTTCTCACATCTGAATCGGAGTTTCCTGATGGTGTTCACGTAATCCTCATCGCGGGAAAGAATCTCCCCTTTCCTGTTTTTTACGGCTGTTTTAAGGTCTTCAAGACCTTTTTTTCTCTTTTTTTCCGCCATCCTCTCTCTTCCGCATATCGGGCACCAGTGGCCGGATTTGACATTCAGGGGCAGGGACTCCCACACATGCCCCTTGCCGCACCGCCACGTGAGTCGTTCTCTGTAGCCCTTGAACTCGGAAGAGAGGCACGTGCCGTTATGTTTCGCGGCGAGTTCATACATTCCTTTAATCGGGTGCTCCACGTTCTGTTCAGTATTCATCTTAATCCGCTCCTTATTAAAAGAGTCATGGTCAGGCATTTCCAGGATGGGTTCTTTTTGATTCCTGGAATAAACACCTCTATGACATTCGGAAACGGCGGATGCAATACCGGATCATTTCAGATGAAATACGGGGTGAATTCAGATAGAAAATCATTGTATATCTACCTCCTCCTGGATGAGCCTGAGGAAAGCACATGATTGATGTATTGTAATTTAAGATATGGCTGACAATGGAAAACCGCATCATGGACAGTTCCTGCTGAGATTTGACTTGATTTAATTGCGTAAATTGTCTACGGTTTCAGCGTGAGACCATCTTGAAACAGCCTTTCCGGAGGGCATGCAGGGATTTGTTTCTTTTCAAAAGCCAGACGCGACTTCATTCTTTATTTGTTTATGAAGCGTGTCTCAGGATGAATGTCAAGACATGGAACAAGTTTTAGGAAAAATCGGCCGAAAAGCCGCTGGACGCTTCAACCACCTTCTGGATCTTCTCGCCTTTACATCCAGGATACTCGGTTTTCTCATCGGGAAAAAGAGAGAAGGAAAAATTCTTCTCCGTAGAATTATCGTGGAGCAGATATATTTCACGGCGGTACAGGCCCTCCCCGTCATCATCCCCATTGCGCTGATCATCGGTACCATGATGATCGTTCAGTTCACCCAGGTCTCCTCCCAGTATGAACTGGGGAAAATCATCGTCATGCTGATTATCAGGGAGTTCGGACCGCTCATTACCGCGCTGGTCGTGATCCTCCGTTCCGCCACGGCCGTCACGATTGAGACCGGTTATATGACGATAGGCCATGAGATGGAGTCGATCGAAATGGCTGGAATCGATCCTGTTCAATTCATTTCCTCACCGCGCCTGATAGGGATCACCTCGGCCGTTCTGTGCCTCTTTATTGTTTTTGATCTGGTCGCGATCATTGGCGGATACGCTGTCGTCTGGATGACCACGAGCATCCCCATGGGCAATTTCCTTGGGCAGATTTCAAAGGCCATCACGGCTCCT
>Ga0268276_1001940_pt1 | contig 18747 bp, 15 predicted proteins | sample saktaG_4_FD_190145 | JGI IMG/M metagenome (GOLD analysis project Ga0268276, IMG submission 190145) | Saline water microbial communities from Sakinaw Lake, British Columbia, Canada - sak_2010_1_5_45m | ecosystem: Environmental > Aquatic > Non-marine Saline and Alkaline > Saline ... | reverse complement strand
ATGCTGACGTTTTTCACACCCTTGATGTACCTCGGAAGTGAAACCGGCTCAGGGTGACCGGTCAAGACTACCTCCAGTTTCCCGATGGGAGGCAGAAACTCTATGACCTCCGGCTGGGTGAAACCCTGTTCCTCAACCCATTTGCCATTGATAAAAACCGGTACTTTTTCGGCTGTTATATGAAACCAGTGCATCATGGCCGCAGACCCGGTGGGGTCGATCGCGCTCTCGCCCCAGTACAGCCGGATATCATCGGTCCTGTCCATGCGGCTGGCGCCCAGCTTGGCCACCAGGTTGGTTACTCCCGGGCTGGCGCCCATGCCGATGATAGCGGCTATACCGGCTTTCCTGGCAGCCCCATCCAGTTCCAGCGAATCTTTGGTCGCATCGAAATCGTCATCTATATCGACCAAATTCACCCGCGCATCGATAGCAGCTTTAATCACGGCAGCTGCATACTTGTAGAACGGGCCGACCGTGCTGATAACCACATCGGCGCCTTTGAGCAGCCCGACCAGCGACTCCCTGTCGTTCACATCAGCGCCGGTGGTTTTAACCTTTTTGCCCAGCTCGGCTTCAACGCGTTTCAGGCCTTTGACGCTGGCGTCGGCTACAGTGATTTCCGCGCTCGTCCTTTCAAGCAGCATTTTCACCGCCTCATAACCCATGGTTCCCGCTCCGCCCAATACAATGATCTTTTTCATGCTGAACATACCCCCTCTGTGTTATTTTTTTAGTCGGCTCTTTTTCTTTTTTCCGTCTCGCGTTTGATTTTTACTCCCTCCCGAACCCTGTCCCACGTATTAGCCGTGACCATCTTCAGTTGCTCCTTGACCGGCCTGCCGCTGCCCCCCGTACGCGGGATGCTCTGCACGAACTCGATATACCTGGGCACCATGAAATAAGCCATGCGTTCGTCACAGAAAGTTACTATATCTCTCGGATCGATCTTGCTGCCCTCGCGGCCGACTATGACCAACTTGACCTCCTCACCCCACACCTCCGAATACGCGGCCACGGCGGCGCATTCTTTCACGCCGGGATGCGATTCCGCTACCTTTTCCACTTCCAGCGCCGATATATTCTCATCGCCGCGCCTTATCATGTCCTTATCACGCCCGACGAAGAAAAAATAACCGTCTTCATCCTGGTAAGCCAGGTCACCCGTGTGCCACCACAAATTACGAAAGGCTTCCAGCGTCTTCTCCGGCATCTTGTAATAGCCTTCAAATATGGTATGCGGTTGCATCGGCCGCAGCGCTATCTCCCCCACCTTGCCCTTCGACACTTTGCGGTCCATGGAGTCGAAAAGCTGTACGTCAAAATATCCACGGGGTTTGCCGAAGGAGCCTGGCCTGATATCCCTGTATGTCGCCGCGATGGTGCAATCCCCCTCGGTCAGCCCATAGGTGTTGACCAGTTTCACATTGAAGCGCTTCTCAAACGCCTGCTGGCTCTCCGGCGTTATATGCGCCGTCGAAAAGACACGCATGGGGTTGTCCGCATCGTCCGCTTGCTCGGGCGCCATCAGCAGTATCTTGATCACCACTTCGAACATGCCTGATGCCGTGCAATTGTATTTCCTGATATCCTGCCAGAAATCCGCCGCGCTGAAGCCGCGTGTTAGCAGGAAGCTCCCACCGTAAAGCATGGAGCCCAGCACCAGCCCGAACTGTGGCGCCTCGTGGAATAGCGGTATGTAGCAGTAACCGACATCTTTTCGGATGACACCCGTTACATTCACATACTGGCTGGCTACGAAGAATGCCTGGTTATGCGTTATCAGCACACCCTTGGATGGCCCGGTCGTACCGGAAGTGAACATCAGCGCCATGATGTCGTCATATCTTACGTCTGCAGACAATTGCCCGGCATCTTCCTTAAGCAGCTCAGAAAACCTAACGGACCTAATATTTTTAAATGGCGTACCCTCAAACTGCCCCTCGATAATGATCGTCTTTACCTTTTCTATGCGGTCCTGCACAGACCTGATCTCGTCGATAAAGCTGCTGCTGATCACCAGTATCTCGGCATCCGAGTAGTTGATAAGGTATTCCAGGATACTGCCTTTATGGAATGGATTGAACGGCGCCTCCACCGCGCCCAGCAAAGCCAGGCCGTACCACGTGTAAATAAACTGGGGGCAATTCTCCATCAGCACTGCGACGTGATTGCCTTTCTTGACACCCAGACCGGCGAAACCTTGCGCCACCCGCCGCGATTGGGCAAGTACCTGGCCATAGGTATACCGCTCGCCCTCGAACCAGAAATAAGTGGCCTTTGGATACTTCTTCGCCGCCTCTTCCAGCATTCTTCCGACGACGTATTTCTCGCCTGTTACAAATCTCATATCACCGGCCTCCTTATTCTTTTACGATCTTACCTCGCCTATCAGCGCCCGGCGCGGGAAAGCTGTGCCATGATCAAGTCTGTCTGCTCCCTGATATACTGCTCTACCGTATAGTGCTCTTTCAACAGCCACCTGCGGAAAGCCCACATATCGCAGAGGACAACGATGTTGTTGGCAGCCATAGCGGGATATTTGACTTTGAACTTGCCGGCCTTGATGCCCCTTTCAAGTATTATCTGGAATAGTTGAATCGTATACTCTTCCTGTAGTTTCAGCGCTTTAAACTGGGCTGGCGTGAGGTTTCTCGCTTCCTGGTACCAGAAGACCGTCAAATCCTGGTATTCTTCCACCCATTTCATATATTCCCTGATAACGTACTTCAAAGCCCGCTGGGGCTCCATGCTGTCAAGTACCGCCTGATTTTTTTCTGCAAAGAGATTGATTACGCTCATAGTATATTCGTGGAACAGGCCGAGTATATTGTTCTTGGAACCCACGTAATGATAGAGGGTGGCCACGTTCATACCCAGCTCGCCCGCGATATCGCGCACCGTGGTATTCAGATAACCCTTCCTGATGAACAAAGCTGCAGCGCCCCTCAATATCTGCCCCCGCCGCTCTGTTGCCAGGCTTCTACGACCCAATGTCTTTCACACCTCTATAAAACATCGACTGAACTTGCGCAGATATATATATCAAGCGCTTGTTTTATATATTACACATCAATTCTTTTCCTGTCAATAGCAGATAAAATTTAATGGCAACGCTATATTGACTTTGCCACCTCTCGATGCTATATTGCGTTACGGTTATTTTTCTGTTGCACTAAGGCAGTTGTAAGGAGGCAGGAATGACGAAGATCAATACCGTCCTCGGCACGGTCCCCGTTGACCAGATTGGACTCACACTCATGCACGAGCACATGGTGCTGGCTTACCCGGGTTGGGAACACGACGCCCTGGCGCAGCCTGTCGATCTTGTGGAGCTGTCAACCGCCTGTGCGGAGGCCCTGGGCGAGGTGAAGAAGTTCGGTATCAAAACCGTGGTGGATGCCACGCCCTGTGACCTCTGGAGAAATATAGAGCTGGATAAGATGGTCGCGGAAAAGACCGGTTTAAATATTATCTGCGCCACAGGCATGTATTCGGAGGCCGAGGGCATGCCGGCCTACCTTAAATTCCGCAGCCAGGTAATGGATATCACAAGCGAGCTGTATGAATCTTTCATGCAAGAGTTGACGGTTGGCATAGGCAAAACCGGTGTAAGGGCCGGTGTAATCAAGGTGGCAACCGGCCACGGCTGCATTACTCCTTACGAAGAGAAGGTGCTCAAGGCGGCGGCTAAAGCCCAGAAAGAGACCGGGGTGCCGATACTCACGCATACACAGCAGGGCACCATGGGACCAGAGCAGGCAGCGCTGCTGACGGGCGAGGGTGTGGATCCAAAAAAAATAGTCGTCGGGCATATGTGCGGCAACGCCAGCCTGGAATACCAGATGTCGGTGATAGACAAGGGCGTCTACGTCGGCTTCGACCGCTGGGGCCTCGATTTTATATTCCCAGATAACCTGCGCAGGGCCACGGTGCTCGGCCTGCTGGGGTTGGGGTTCGCCGACCGTATTATACTCTCCCAGGATTGCAACGCCCGTATCCTGGGACGGGCCTTTGTTATGCCCGATTTTATACAGGCGCTCATAGCCAACTGGTCTTATACTCACATATTTAAGGACATCATACCGCAGCTAAAGCAGGCGGGTGTGACCGACGCCCAGGTAGGGCAGATGCTGGTGGAGAATCCAAAGAATATCTTCGGCGGTTAAAATTTCATGTCTGCCGCACCAGAGTTTATTAGCTGTTAGTGCGAGTGCAGCAAAGCAATCTCAAGGTAGGAGGATTTGAAGACGGGCAGATTGCTTCGTCACTACGTTCCTCGCAATGACAGACTATTAAAATAAAAAAGTAGGAGGTTAACTTGTCCGATCCATATTCCGCCAAACCCTGGCTCAAACACTACGATGCACACGTCCCGGCCAACCTTGCCTATCCATGGATGTCCTTCGTCGACATGGCCCGCAAGAGTTTCCGCGAGGTGCCCGATAGGGCGGCCATGATCTACATCGACACGGTCATCAGCTTTAAAGAACTGGACGTCATGTCCAACAAATTCGCCAATTTCCTGCTCGACAGAGGTGTTAAGCAGGGCGATGTTGTCGGGTTGAACATGCCTAATATCCCGGCCTACCTCATTTGTTTCATAGGGGCTCAAAAGGTAGGGTGCATCACAACCGGCGTCAGTCCGCTGCTAACCGAGCACGAACTGGAGCACCAGCTCAACGACTCGGGGGCCACGGTACTGGTGACCTTCGATGTCAACGTTGCCCGGGTCAACGCCGTGATAGCCAAGACAAAGGTAAAAACACTAGTAGTGGCCGGCGTTTTCGATTTCATGGGACCGGTGGACTGGAAGGCGCCCGCCGGCGACGTAAAAAAGCAGGACGGCATCGATGTATATAACCACATCGATATACTCAAGAAATACCCGGACAAAGAGGTTAATACCTGGGTGGACCGCGACTCAGATTGCCTGATGCAGTATACGGGAGGCACGACGGGACCATCCAAGGGGGCTGTGCTCACCAACCGCAACATCTCGCACCAGATATCGCAATGGGTGGTCTGGACCGAGAGCAAGATCGGAGAGGAGGTAGGCGTCTCAGCTTTCCCACTTTTCCACCAGGCCGGCCTGCTCTACGCCTTCGTCGGCATGTCGATAGGCATGACCCAGGTCCTGATACCTAACCCCCGTGACGTGGCATTCATCATCACCCAGATCAAGAAGTACAGGCCCTCGGTCGTGGCCAACGTTCCCACCCTTTTCATGGAGATGATGAAGAACGAGGACTTCAAAAAGATGGACCTTTCCTTCGTCAAATTCTACGCCAGCGGGGCGGCGCCCTTCCCTGCCGAGCTGATCAAGCAATTCTATGAAATCGTGGGAGATAACAAGCTTATCGAGGTCTACGGCATGACGGAGACCAGCCCCTTAATAACCTGCCAGCCATACCTGGGTAAAAAGAAGGTCGGATCGGTAGGCATGCCGCTGCCCGATACAGAGGTCAAGCTGGTCGACCCGGCTACCGGCGAGCTCGCCAGGCTGGGAGAGCCGGGCGAGTTCTGCGCCCGCGGCCCGCAGATCATGAAAGGATATCATAACAAACCCGATGAGACGGCCAACTCCATACGTGATGGATACATGCACACCGGTGATGTCGCCACCATGGACGAGGACGGCTTCTTCTACATCGTCGACCGGCTCAAGGACATGGTCAGCGTCAGCGGCATGAAGGTCTTCACACGCGAGCTGGACGATATATTGGGCCAGCACCCGGACGTGGAGATGTGCGCATCGGTAGGCGTGCCTGATCCCGGCAGGGAATTCACCGAGATAGTTGCCTCGGCTATCGTGCTCAAGCCGGGAGTGGAGCCAAACGACGCCGCCCGTCAGTCCATCACCAGCTTTATGCGCGAGAGGGTTGCTCCTTACAAGGTGCCCAAGCAGATCATCTTCATGGATGCGCTCCCTCTAAGCGCCGTCGGTAAGATTCTTAAACGCGAGTTGAGAGAGATACTCAAGGCTAAGAAATAGCTCCGGGTTGCCTGCAGCAGGGCGGGTGCATTATACTTGCCCTGCTGCAAATGTACCGCCGGATAAAAGCTTCCGCCCTTTTTCCTCTCATGTTGCTGGTTGCCGTAATATGCCTGGCATGCCTCCAGCAGCCGCAGTTACAGCCCGCCTCCTTCCAGGTAGTATCTCTGGGTGTCACTCCCGATCAGGTGCTGGCCGGAGAGGAAGCAACCGTCACGGCACAGGTGATCAACACCGGCGGCATGCCCGGCAATTTCACGGCCGAGCTCACATTGAACGGTGAGCAGGCGGCCAGCCGTACGATCACCATCCAGCCGGAGAAGATCGCCAAGCTGACCTTCAATGTCTCACGGGATAAGCCCGGCAAATATGAAATCCAGCTCGGCAGCGCCGGCGCAGCTCTGACCGTTACGGCCGTCGAAGAGAGAGAGGTAGAGCTTAAATACGATAATGGTGTTTCACAGGACGCCCTCTGGGCGGGCAACAATAACGGCTTCCTCATCAGTTTTACACCGCCGGCCAAACCTTTCCTTCTGAAAAAGATCAGCATCTGCGGCGGCATCTACGGTGTGGCCTGGGAAGGCAAGACCTTCGAACTTGCAGTCATGGATGAGCTTTATACTCCGCTCTTCAGCCAGGTGTACGCCATCGCGAAGTTCCCCGTCAAGGGCGCCTTCCCCTACCGCGAGCCATCCTGGGTGGACTTCGATATTCCCCCGCTTCAACTGGAGGACGATTTCCTCGTTTACCTTTTCACAGGGACCGGTATGCATAAGGGTATACAGGTGGGTGTGGACGACAGCGTCACCAACGAGCACTCGGATCTGGCCAGCGGCCGCCCGCCCAATATTTCACCGGTGTCCATCGATACATATTATAACTCGACCTTCTGGTACAGCGACCGCAGCAAGGTCAACTGGATGATTCGAGTAACCGGCAGCGCACGCATGCCCGTGGAATGAGCGCTATGGCGGGCGTAGCGAATCAATCTCTCAGCTACTATTGTTATTGCGAGCGCAGCGAAGCAATCTTTGGAATCGTAGACTTATTGCTATTAGATTGCTTCGCCACTTCGTTCCTCGCAATGGCAGGTGTCGGGATACCCGCAATGACGGATTACCTCATTTTGCCGAGCTGACTGATTATCTCGTCTTTGTGCTCTGCCACGTACCCGCTGCCCGGCTCGCCGCCGCATTTGCGGCACTGCAAATCATAAGCAGAGTTGATCGTCCCGCAGGATGGGCAGGCATAATGCTCCAGCATCTCGGCGTACCATTTCTCCAAACCGGCCTCCCGTATGCGGTCCAGTGATTTCCAAAGCTCGATCCTGTGCGGCATGGCGCACTGGAAATCCTTCAGCTCCCGGCAGGGATAATCCGGGCAGCTTCCGCAAAAGTCCAGCCCTTTTCCCTGCGCGCATTTGTACATGGTGCAGAGCTCGCGGCAGTAGAAGGAACGCAGTTCCGAACGACACCCGCTGCACCTGACCTCCTCTAGCGGCAGCTTGAATACCCCTGCCAGGAATTCCAGGCGCCGCGCATCCTCCTGCGTTCCGATGTACAGTGTGCAGGCCGGGCAGAACAGGCCGCAGACGGCTGCCGTATTCTTATCGTATTTGCCGCTATCATTTTTCATATTGATCTCCCGTGCGACGCTTATATATTACAACTATATTCCGCCTGCAAGCCGTCATCAGGTCTGGAAACGTCCCATAAAAACGATTAATCCAGGTAAATTCCCATCTACCTTTATCTGTCCCTGCGTAAAGGCGGCCGGCATGTCCAGCATTTTAAGCGCAATCAACTTGTAAGTGAACGAGTCGGCGGTCAGCGTGGCCAGTGGGGCTGGTGTGCCGGGCAGGGGCTGGCCCTCGGTTACCTCCGCCACGCAGTTGCGGACTGTGATTGTGAACTGCCTGCCGATATCGGGGAACACGAATAGAACCGATTCATAAGTGCCCTCGGCTTTCCCGCTATCCAGCTTGGGCGCCATGTTTGAGAAAACGAAGTCTACCGGCATGGATGCCACCGTTTCCAGCGGAAGTCTTGGATTCAGCGGCGGCGGCGGGCCCTGGCCCTGAGCAAGCTCAAGGGCAGATTCAAGCAGGTAGGCCCGTCCGTTGGTGTTGGCTGTTCCGGCAGCAACCTGTCTGTATCCCTCGGCCAGCATTTCCTTTAACTGTGCCGATAGAGGGCCGGCGGCCAGTCCGCTGTCATTCAGCTTGGACAGCAGGTGAACAGCCCACCTGGCATCTCCTTCTTTAAGAGCTTTGCGCGCCTGCCCGGCGATTGTATCAGCCCCACCCATCATCTCAATCTCTCTCCTTGCCGCCTCGACATGTCCCACGGGATACAGCCTGTCGGCCCGGCCGTCAAACCATCCGAGATTGTTGGTGTAGATGGCGCGGGCTGACCAGTCCACCTGGCCGTAGCCTTCCCAAAGGTAGGGAAGCGCAGCAAGATGCGCTGGAAGTTTAACGCTTTCAGCTATTGTGTCGATATCCTCACCGCGGTTGGCGCGGCGGATAACATCATCCCTTACATACTGGATAGCGTCCCTATAGTTGGTCAATATCTCTGCAATTTTGTCTTTGCCGTGCAATGTAGAGGTGTGGCCGAGCACCAGATGCTCCGGCTCAAGCCGGCGCATATCATCGATGCTTTCTATCCATTCATCAATCGGCCTGGGACTGGCGCCGCGTATGGTGTAAAGGTTGGGGAAAGCCCAGTAGAAATTATCTGCCGCCAGCAAGGTTTTATCCGCGGGGATCCAGACAACAAGCTGGTCATGCGTCTCACCGGGGGCCGCATACATCTCTATTTTCAGCCCGCCGACTTCCAACACCTTTGCTCCTGAAAAAGTGTCGGTCGGCATAAGCGGGCCGAGATCGGACATATCCTCCAGGGTAAAGATGCGCAAAATAGGCCCGACTGCCGAGCAGGGAACCTCCTCCCGCGGCACATGATAGGCCATCTGGCGCATGCCGCGGACCGCCTCCGACCTGCCGAACATGCCGAACTGTTTGAACCAGTGGGATTCAAATGAATCCGTTGCCCATATGCGGGTCCCGTTTTCCGCCCAGGCCGTCGTCCCCATGGTATGATCAACGTGGCTGTGGGTATAGATTATTGCCTTCACAGGTCCCTGCGGGGCGGCCTGCGCAAACGCCTGCTTTACAACTCCGGCCGCTGCCAGGTTGAGGGAGGTATCCACAATGATATTGCCTTCATCAGTATGTATGAGTACCGTGTTGGCAAGATCGTATCCCTGGGATGCCCAGACATGCTCTGATACCCTCTCGATCCTGGGATCGCCCAGCTGTTCTTCGCAATGCTTGCTGATGGTCTCCAGCGCAGGTGTGGCAGCCAGCGGCTGCTGTTCAACCTGCCCGGTTGTGCAGGACGCGCCGGCAGTCAATATCACCAGCGCTGCCAAGGCCGGCAGCAAACAGTGCCGAGCCTTCGTCTCTCTTCTCATAGCCACCCCTCCTTTAATTCACTTTCCTAATCCGCTAACGTACTGACCATGCCCGGAGGCCCGGGCTGAATAGCGGCCACACACTGCTCCTGTGTCTGATAAACCGGCAAAGCCCCTATCCCATCTTGCGAAGGTCTGCCCTTAATATCTTGCCGAGGATATTCTTGGGCAGTGCGTTTATAAACTGAACTTTGCCGGGCGTTTTAAACGAAGGCAGCTGTTGCCTGCAGTGCTCTATGATCTCGTCCTCGCTGCACTGCTCTCCCTGCCTGAGTACGACGAACGCTTTTATCTCCTCGCCGTATACTCTGTCTTTAATCCCCACACAACCGGCTTCGAGCACCTTGGCATGCCTGCAGACAACGTCTTCGACCTCCCTGGGAGATACGTTCTCGCCTCCGCGGATGATTATGTCCTTTTTACGGTCAGTGATATAGAAGTAGCCGTCTTTATCCATGTAGCCGATATCACCGGTATGCAGCCAGCCGTTTTTGAGCGTCTCGGCGGTTTCCCCGGGCATATTCCAATAACCTTTCATCACGGACGGGCCCCTGATAACCAGCTCGCCGATACCTTCCGGCGGCAGCTCGCGGTCCTCGCTGTCGAACACTTTCATCATGTTGCACTTGAGCATGTTGACGCCGATTGAGCCGACCTTGGGAGGGCAGGTGGTGGGATTTCCAGAGGTGGTGGCGCCGGACTCAGTCAGGCCCCAACCCTCGTGTATGTGAACGCCCGTCTTCTCCTTCCACTTCAGCGCAACGCTCGCGTCAAGCGCCGCTGCACCCGAGTTGCAGTACTGCAGCGAGGAGACGTCATACCTGTCGAAGTCGGGATGGTCCAGCAGGTGAACATACATGGTCGGCACCAGCGCAACATACCCGATGCGCATCTCCTCTATCAGCTTGAGCGCATCCGCCGGGTTCCACCACTTCATCACCACGTACCTGGACCCGACCACGTTGCCAAAATTCATGAAGGAAAGCCCGTACGAATGGGACAGCGGCAAAACTGCTAAGAACAGCACATGGCGGTCGTGTCCGGTGACTACCCGCATGGTCTCCTCGATCTTGTAGGTGTGTTTATTGAGGTCCCGGTGGAAGCTGCGCAGAGTCGTGGAAGAGCACATGGCGGTGAAATCGGCGAAACACACCGCGTTGATCCATAGAGAGTAGTGGGTGTGCATAACCCCCTTGGGCTTGCCGGTCGTGCCGGATGTATAAATGAGAGCCGCCAGGTCGTCGGCATCCATGTCCTCTACCTTCAGTGCGCTGCTGGAACTATCCAGCAATTTCTTGAGAGACAAGGTGCCCGCTTCATTCTCCCTGTCGATCAGTACTATATGCTTGAGCCCCGGCGCATTTTTTTGCGCCTCCCTGATCCAGGGCAGGTAATCAGACGTGGTGACGGTCACCCCCGCGCCGCAATCCTTGTAGATATGGGATATCTGGTCCGGCCGCAATATGGGGTTCATGGGCACGGCAACGGCGCCTATCTTATATACGGCATTGAACGTACAGCCGATCTCCGGGCAGTTCGGCAGTTGAGTGACCACGCGGTCTCCCCTGCTGATACCGATCGATTTGAGCGCATTACCCAGCCGGCTCGAGATATCGTCCAGTTCCACATTGGTGTACCATCTCCCCTCGAAATAACAGCACTGGTATTCCCCGAACTTCCTGATCCCTTCGACTACAAGGTTGGCCAGGTTCATTCCCGTACCTCCTCATGATATTTACAGCGTATATAGACAATGTTGTTCAGCCTACATCGCAGTGGTGATTAATCAGCGCTATAACTGACTGACAGTCGCTTATTCTAACAGAAGGAAATCAATAGTCAAGTGTCTGCCAAAAAGCAATTTAATAGTGATGTTGCCGCTACAAGTTGGCGCCTTTACATTTGAGACGGCGATGATTTACTATTTACGGCGGGCGCAGCCGTCCCGGTTGAAATCCTCATGAGGCAGCATCTTCAATAAGCAACAGTCCACATAAATAAACCCAGATCATTCAGACAGGAGGTTAAAATGCATCTGCCCGGAATGCTGGAGGCCAGGGCCTCCAAAATTGGCAACAAACCAGCAATGATCTACAAAGACCAGCCTGTAACGTACAGCCAGTTGCTGGCCAGGGCGCAGCAGTTTGCGCATGCTCTGCAGAAACTCGGTGTCAGGCCGGATGACAAGGTGGCTATCATGCTCAACAATTGTCCTGAGTTTATCGTGACTTATTTCGCATGTGCCTACCTGGGGGCGGTTGCTGTGCCTGTCAATATCTTTTACAAGGAGCGTGAGCTGGAATACCTGCTGCGGGATAGCGACTCGGTGGCACTGGTGGCAAACCCGGCTTTTGCCGAGAACTACAGTAAAATCGCAACTAAGCCTCCCCTCTTCAAACACCTGATTGTAAACGGCGCCTATAGGGAGGGACTTGAGTTCGCAAAGCTTGAGGCGGAGGCCCCGTCAACCCCTTTTAAAGCCCTCTGCAAGGAAGACAGCGTGGTCGAGATCCTCTATACGTCCGGCACTACCGGCGAGCCCAAGGGTACCATGCTGACGCACGCCAACCTCTTCTTCCACGCCGACGCTATCGTCAATTTGCTCAAACTGGGGGATAACGACCGGGCCCTCATGGTGGTGCCGGCCTTCCATGGCTACGGGATCACCGTGATACTTTGCTCGCTGGTGACCGGCTCATCGTTCGTCCTGCTCGATCCATTCAATCCCGTCGAGATCTTCGAGCAGATCGAGAAGCACAAGGTAACCTTCCTGCCCATGGTAGTGGCCATGTATTTCATGCTGATCAACCACCAGGACCGCAGCAAATATAACTTGTCGTCACTGCGTATCGGCATCTCGGGCGCTTCGGCCATGCCCGCCCAGCTTATGAGGGACGCTTCCAGCGCGCTCAATATCACGATCCTCGAGGCCTGGGGCCTGACCGAGTGCTCTGCCTCGGCCACCTTGCAGCGATCAGATCTTACCTACAAGGAGGGCAGCGTCGGGTTGGCCTACGCGGGTGTGAAGGTGGGCGTGATGGACGAGTCGGGCAAGCTGCTGGAGGCGGGGGAGGTGGGCGAACTTGTGATCCAGGGGCCGCTGGTGATGAAAGGCTACTACAAGAAGCCTAAGGAGACCGCCGAGGCTCTGCGCGGCGGGTGGCTGCACACTGGAGACATGGGGTATTACGATAAGGACGGCTATTTCTTCATGGTCGACCGCAAGAAGGAGCTAATTAACGTGGGAGGAGAGAAAGTCTTCCCCCGCGAGGTGGAGGAGATTCTCTACAAGCACCCCTCGGTGGCCGACGCCGCCCTGATCCCGCAGAGCGATACCCGGCTGGGCGAGGTGCCCGTAGCAATCGTGGTGCCACGCCCCGGAGCCACAGTCAGTGAGAAGGATATCATTGATTACTTAAGCGAGAAGCTGGCACGCTTCAAGGTTCCGCGTCACGTCTATATACTCCAGCAGGTGCCGCGTAACCCCATGGGTAAGATACTTAAGAAGGAACTGGTCAAGATGCTGAACTCCGGCCAGATAAGCTGAAACAAAATGCTTTACAGGTGCGCAGGTCATTCCCACCATGTCTTTGCAATAACGCCGGTAATATTCTAAGATTTATGTTCAGTGTTTTCCCCGTAATTTTTACTTAACTCATATAAGGAGTGCAAGATGAGCGAAACCGCAACTCCCGCCAAGACCGAGAAGAAAAGAGCGATAAACAGGCTTAAGAGCATGTATCCGCTGCGCAACCTCGTGCAACAGGACTATATTGACACGCTGCAGGCCAGCAATGAGGGCAAGCCGACCGTGTGGTCCATGCTCAATTACTGGGAGGGCGACCTGCCGCTCAAGGCCATGGGACTTAATATCGTTTACCCGGAAAACTACGCCACGCTGCTGGCGGCCTCAGGCGCAGCCGAGCCGTTTTTAGATGCCTCGGACTCGGACGGCTTCCCCAACCATATGTGCGGCTACGGCAGAGCCACCATCGGCTACTCCTACCGCATGATGAAGGAGAACGGCGGCAAGATACCGCCCGAGGCGCCGCTGGGCGGCATGGCCAAGCCGGCGCTGCTGCTCGGATCGGGAATCATATGCGACGCCCGCTTCAAATGGTTCCAGGCGCTGGCCAGGTACTTCGACGCCCCTGAATGGTGCCTTGAGATGCCCATGATGGCCACATTCGAAGGCACGGAGCCCGACCTCGAAGAGTACCAGGTTAAATTCCTGACCAGGGAGATAAAGGACTTTATAGAGTTTTTGGAAAAGCTGCTGAAAAAGAAGATGGACTGGGCAAGGCTGGAGGAGCTGATCGTCCTGGCAACCCAGATACATGAGACAAACTACCAGATCAACGAGGCCCGCAAAGCCATCCCCGGGCCCATGCACAGCACGGATTTCTGGAGCAGCATGCCGCCGTCGTTATTCTTTGCCGGCGACATGAAGGTATCGCTCAAGCTATACCAGGATATGCTGGCCGAGGTGCAGGAGCGTGTTAAGAACAAAGAATCGGGCATCAACTACCCTGAAAGGTACCGCATCATATTTGCAGAACTGCCGCCGTGGCACAGCCTGAAGTTCTTCGATAGTCTGGCAGAGAAAGGCTGGAATTTCGTTTTCGAAAGCTTCGGCTATCACAACACCAGGCCGATCGACCTGAGCAAGGTCAACGATCCCTGCGAGAAGCTGGCACGCTTCGCGCGCAATTTCTGGTTCAATATCTTCCCCGAGGCCAAGAAGGACAATATCTCCAATCCCGTGGTGGAGACCTACCTCAAGATCGCCCGGGGGTTCAAGGCCGACGGCTTTTTCATGCACCCGCTTATCTCCTGCCGCGCTGCCAGTTGCAGCCTCAGGACGGTGCAGCACTTCGAGCAGGAGAAGCTGGATATACCCAGCCTGTGGGTCGAGGGCGACATCATCGACAAGCGCGTCTTCAATCCCCAGGAGGTACTGGCCAAGGCCGAGGCCTTCGAGCAAACCATGGATCACTACAGAAAGGTCCGCAAATCGAAAGGCCTGGACTGGTAAGCAAAGAATAATAATAACCGGGAGATTGAGATGGTAATAGCTACAACCAAGGGGCTTTCCAGGGCACACGAAATCTACACTGACAGGGGACTGCGCGTGCGCGAATTGCGCAAGGCCGGCAAAAAGATCGTCGGCTACGTCTGCCTCTACCCGCCTGTCGAGATCATCAGCGCGCTGGGGCTGGTGCCATTCCGCGTCTTCGGCGATATGAGCGAGCCCATCACGGCCGCCGACCAGGTATCCATCACCGTGGTCTGCCCCTTCCTGCGCAGCATCATCGACCTGGGGCTCAAAGGCAAATTCAACTTCCTGGACGGCATCGTCGGGGCGCATACCTGCGATATCGGCATGACACTGATTATATCCTGGCGCGATTATGTCAAAGATGCGCCCTTCACCCACCTGATAGATGTGCCGCATACCGACCACGCGCCGGCCGTCGATTACTTCGAGGGACAGATCAACTCCTTCAAGCGCCACATTGAGGAATTCGCCGGTGAAAAGCTGACCGATGATAAGCTTAAAAAAGCCTGCGAACTCCACAATAAACAGCGCAAGCTGGTAAGGGAACTTTACGACCTGCGAAAATCAGACCCGCCCCTGCTGACCTCAATAGAGAATGTCGAGGTGCTGATAGCTATCTCCAGCCTGCCCGTGGATGAGGGCAACGAGCTCCTGGAAGACGTTATAAGGGAGATCAAGAGTCGCAGTATAAAGCCGCCCAGGAAAAAGGCGCGCCTGCTGGTATGGGGCCCTGTCTTCGACAATACCTCACTGTACCAGCTCATAGAAAATGCCGATGCCAACGTCGTGATCGACGATACCTGCGTCGGCACCAGGGCCTTCTGGGCCGATGTTAAAGCCCCTTATAATCTTCACGCTTTGGCGCAGCGCTACCTGGTCGATATCAAGTGTCCCCGCACCTACCGCGATAGCTGCCATCAAGAACTCGAGCGCAACTACGACAAAGACCTGGATAGCAGGTTCAACTATATCAAGAAGGCCATCACCGACTGGAAAGTCAACGGCGCCATCCTTCAGAGCGTGAAATACTGCGACACGCACGGCTACGAGGTGCCCAACCTCCGCCATTACCTTGATACTCTGGGTATACCCAGCATCTACATCGAGCATGACTACAGCGAAAGATCGCTGGCGCCCATCAAAACCAGGGTGGAGGCATTCCTGGAGACCCTGGATTAAGGTAGCATTGTACCCGGCATGCACAACCTGATCTCACATCTCTATTTCGCCGGCATCGATATCGGCTCCACCATGTCCAAAGCAGCCGTGGTGGACGATGAAGGCAAGATGCTGGCCTACGTGGTCGGCCCTACCGGCGCCGAGCATCGCCTGTACGCCAATAAGTTGATGGAAGACCTTTTGAGCAAGGCCGGGCTGACGCTTGCTGACATCGCCTATATCATCTCCACCGGTTACGGCCGCGTCAATGTACCCTTCGCCGATAAGCAGATCACCGAGTTGACCTGCCATGCTAAAGGGGTAGCAGCACTGTTTCCCGAAGTAAAAACGGCCATCGATATCGGGGGGCAGGACGCCAAGGTGCTCAAGATTAAAAACGGCCGCCTTGTAGATTTTTTAACCAATGACAAATGCGCCGCAGGCACCGGCCGCTTTCTTGAAGTGACAGCTGAGACGCTGGGGCTGGAACTTAACGAGATGGGGCGCCTCTCCCTGCAAACCGATAGCCCGGTCAAGATCAATAGCCTCTGCACTATCTTCGCCCAGCAGGAGATCATCTCTCGCCTCTCGGAGGGAGAACTCCTGCCGGATATACTGGCGGGCGTATATATCGCCATTGCTACGCGCGTGGTCAAGCTGGCCCGCCAGCTCAAGGTGGAGATGCCCGTGGTCTTCACCGGCGGTGTGGCCAAGAACGCCGGCATGGTCAAGGCTATGGAGACCGTCCTGGGTGTGCCCGTGCTGGTACCGGAGGAGCCGCTCATCACAGGTTGCCTGGGAGCAGCCATCCTGGCGCGCGACGAGGCCTTCAAACTGGTGCAGCGCGGCGAATATGAGGGGCACCGCGACAAGAAGCTCACCGAGGCTCGTATAGATTTCGGAGATAAATCCAAATGAGCACTTATTACCTCGGTATCGATATCGGATCGGTCGGCAGCAAGGCCGTTATCATCGACGAAAGCGGGAAAATTTTAACTTCATCAGTGGTCTCTTCAGGCACTAACTACTCTACCACTGCAGCCGCGATCAAAGAAGACGTTTTAAGCAAGGCCGGGCTTAAACCGGCGGATATTAAGGCGAGCGGCTCCACGGGCACCGGTGGGCGTAACGCGGTGGCGGACAACTATCACGGTGTCATTGTCTGCAATGCCCGCGGTGTCAACCTGATCTTTCCCTCTGCCCGCGCCATAGTAGACATCGGCGGCCAGGGCAGCCAGCTCATAGACATCGACGAAAACGGACAGGTCATTAACTTCAATGCATCCGAGATCTGCGCTACGGGCAGCGCGCGCCTGCTGCAGTTGCTGGCCCGCATACTGCAATTGAACATCGAGGATTTGGGTCCGCTGTCATTAAAATCCACGCATCCGTCCAGCTTCTCCACCTCCTGCACCGTCTTCCTGGAGACTGAGATCATCACACGCATCGCGCAGGGCGATAAACCGGAAGACATCGTGGCCGGTATCCACCGCTCCATCGCCGACAAGGTCAGTGCCCTGACACGCGGCGTGAGTATCCGTCCGGAAGTGGCCGTCATCGGGGGTGGCGCGCTCGATATCGGCCTGGTGCGGAGCATCGAGGAGAAGCTGAGCCTGAAGGTGCTGGTACCGCAAAATCCCCGCATTATAGCCGCCCTGGGTGCAGCACTGATCGCGCGAGACCGTTCCATCCAGTAAACAACCCATACGGTATATCGCACGCCCCATCGCACATCATTCAATCCTCAACATATTTCCAGTGAATGAGAATTGACAACTATTTTACCGTATGTTATTCTACGCCCCGGTATATATTGACCTGGGCATATATATACTAAGGCGAGTGTTCTCCAATAACATAAATAATCTATCAGAGGGGCTTATTCATATGTCTTTAAAACATGGTCTGCTGGGATTTCTTAGCTACGGGCCAAAAACAGGTTACGATCTATCCAAGATGTTTTTCGAGCCACTGAGGCCATCGCTCAGCCAGATTTACCGTAAATTGAGTGTATTGAATGAGGAGGGATTGATTGAATGCGAGAGAGTGGATCAGGAAAAACTCCCGTATAAAAATGTGTTCTCCATCACCGACAAGGGCAAAGCGGAACTGACGAGATGGCTCAAGGAGCCCCCTGAATTTATCGTCCCCCGTGAAACACTTTTAGTGAAGCTGTGGTATGGAAGCCGCGCACCAAAAAAAGACATGGCTAACAACATTAAAAAATATGCTAAAAAATTGAAAAACGTGGTTGAGAAATATAAGTCAATGGCTAAACCTGCCATTGAATCAGACCTGTGGGGATCGGCAACGCCGCTGGACAAGCTTTACTGGACGCTGGTTGTAGACCGGACCCTTGCACAGTATGAAGCTTTGCTGGAGTGGACGGAGAGCGCCGCAAAAATAATCTCCACTTTTGATGAATCGACTGATAGCAAAAAGCGGCAATGACACGGGCGCTGCGAATTCTTGTTCAGATTCCGATCATTTAATTCAAATAATTCAGGAGGTTTAAAAACATGAATCTGGTTGTAGGTGAACTTCTGCTCAATAGCGTCAACAAGTACCCCAAACGCAATGCCATCGTCGGCGATGATGCCACTTTCACGTACGAGGAATTCAACCGCAGGGTCAACCGCATTGCCAATAACCTGCTCGCCGGCGGATTAAAGAAAGGCGACCGGCTCGCAATATTGCTGATGAACTGCTATCAGTTCGTCGAGCTGATCATGGCCTGCGCCAAAGCCGGCATCATCATGGTCCCGGTCAACTGGCGCTTCCAGGCGCCCGAGATCAAGTATGTCGTCGACAACTCCGACGCCTGCGCCATGATAATGGGAGAAGAGTTCATTCCCACTATGGAAATAGCAGCCAAGGACATAAAACAGATACCGGCGGATAAATACTGGGTGGTGGGGAGCAAGAGGTTCCGCGATGCAGGCAACCTTTATCAGTACCTGGTAAAAGAAGGTTCCACGGCGGAGCCCGCCGTTAAAATCGATCCCGAAGACATCTTATGTATCGGCTATACTTCAGGGACCACCGGCTTCCCCAAGGG
>Ga0268276_1001939_pt1 | contig 18748 bp, 21 predicted proteins | sample saktaG_4_FD_190145 | JGI IMG/M metagenome (GOLD analysis project Ga0268276, IMG submission 190145) | Saline water microbial communities from Sakinaw Lake, British Columbia, Canada - sak_2010_1_5_45m | ecosystem: Environmental > Aquatic > Non-marine Saline and Alkaline > Saline ... | reverse complement strand
GGACGACTTAAAAAGCACCGACCATTAAAAATATCGGACGCTAAAATAAAGATTTTGTTTAGAAAAAATTTAATTTTTCTTCAGCTCCTATCCTTTAATATAAAACTGCTCCTAACCGGAGCGGTTTTTTAATTAAAATATATGTCTACGAAAATCTGGTCGGCGGCCTTAAACGGTCTGGACGCTAAAATAATCGCCGTGGAGGCCGACTCCGGCGGCGGCGATTTTGGACAAATAACTATTGTCGGGCTGCCTGACATGGCTGTTTCCGAATCCAAAGAAAGAGTCAGAAGCGCTCTGCGCAATTGCGGCCTGCCTTTCCCGCGCCGAAAAATTACCGTCAATCTCGCACCGGCCGATTTAAAAAAGCGCGGTCCGGCTTATGATTTGCCGATCGCTATCAGCATCTTAGCCTTGAACAATAAATTCGCCGCCGACTTTTCCCGTCTTCTGCTTGTCGGCGAACTATCTTTAAGCGGCGAAATCCGTCCGATAAATGGCGTCCTCTCAATGGCGATGGCCGCCAAACAGGCCGGCCTATCAACCTTATTCGTCCCTTATGATAACGCGGCCGAAGCCGGACTTGTCAACGGTTTGATAATTTTTCCGGTTGTCAGTTTGCAGCAAACGATCCAACATCTAAAAAACAAGGTTCTTATCCTTGAATTCAAGGCTCTAGAAATAAAGTCGGAGCCGGAAAACAATTGTTTTGATTTTAATGATATCAAGGGACAAGAAAAAGCCAAGCGCGCTCTAGAAATCGCGGCGGCGGGCGGGCACAATATCTTATTTTGCGGACCGCCCGGATCGGGCAAGACAATGCTCGCCCGCGCCATGCCGGGCATCTTGCCGGATTTGGTATCTGCAGAAAAATTGGAAATAACCAAAATTTATAGCGCCGCCGGCGAATTAAAGGATCTGGCGTTAATCAACCGGCGCCCTTTCCGCTCCCCGCATCATAGCGCTTCCGTTAATTCCCTGATTGGGGGCGGCGCTTGGCCGCGACCGGGCGAAATCTCTTTGGCCCATCGCGGCGTCCTATTTTTAGACGAGTTTCCGGAATTCCCGCGTCCGGTTCTGGAAAACCTGCGCCAACCTTTAGAAGAAGGTTTTATCCATATAAATCGAACCGCCGCCCATTTAAAATTCCCCGCTCGTTTCACGCTTTTAGCGGCCATGAACCCCTGCCCTTGCGGATATTTCGGGTCTAAAGAAAAACCCTGCCGCTGCGCGGCCAGGCAGATTGCCGTTTATCGGCGGCGCTTATCCGGACCGATTCTGGACAGGATTGACCTCCACGCCGCGGTTGACAGGACCCCCTGGGAAAAGCTGACCGGAGAAAATATGGGCGACAGCTCGACCGAAATAAAAACCCGAGTAGAAATCGCCAGAAAAATACAAGGCCGGCGTTTTAAAAATTACCATTGGCTGACCAACGCGGAAATTCCGAGTCCGCTTATTAAAGTCTTTTGTCCCCTTAATAAAAGCGGGGAAACCTTGCTTGATGAAGCCAGTAAAAAAATAAAATTGTCCGCCCGCGCTTACTTTAAAATCTTAAAACTGGCCCGTACTATCGCCGATTTGAATCAGGAACCAAACATCTTTCCCGAACATATTGCCGAAGCTTTGCAATATCGGCCGAAACTGGACTAAACTCGACCTTATTAATTATAAGCGGGGTTATCAATGAATAAGTTCACATACATATTGGAATCAATTGGAATATCTGCTTATTTTTTGCTATAATACAATCAGCGAAATAAAATTATTTATATGTTCAAAAAAATAACAATTCTCTCCTTGTTGGCGGTTTTTTTACTTAGCGCCGGTTTCGGTTGTAAAATCACCGATTCTAAAACAAAGGCGGCGATGACGCCCATAACTTTAACCTACTGGCGCGTCTTTGACGACAGCGACGCTTTCCAAGAGATAATCACCAAATATAAAACTCTTCATCCTTATGTCACTATTGAATACAGAAAACTGCGCTATGAAGAATATAAGAAAGAGCTTCTCAACGCCTTGGCCGAAGATCGCGGCCCGGATATCTTTTCCATCCATAATACCTGGATAAGAGAATATGAATCTAAAATAGCCCCGATGCCGGCCACAATCACCATGGCCTATCCGGTAATTTCCGGGACTATCAAAAAAGAGGTTATTTCCCAACTGCGCACGACGAACAGCCCGACTCTTAAAGAAATAAGGGATAATTTCGTGGACGCCGTCAGTTATGACATAATCGGGAATGACGGCCAGGTTTATGGTCTGCCTTTGTCAGTCGACACCTTGGCGATGTTCTATAATAAAGACCTTTTCAATAACGTCGGCATCAGCCAAGCCCCTCAATATTGGAATAAAGAATTCTTGCAAGACATTAAAAAATTGACCAAACAAGACCCGAAGAAAGACTTGATCCAATCCGGGGTAGCTTTAGGCGGGTCGGCTAATATCAATCGTTTCAGCGATATCCTCTCCGTCTTAATGATGCAAAATGGCGCCATTATGATGGAAAATAACCAGGTTCTATTTAACCTTGTTCCACCCGCCTCCAAAGACACAAACTATAATCCCGGGCTGGAAGCGTTGCGCTTCTATACCGACTTCTCTAACTCCGGCAAAGAATCCTATTCCTGGAACAACGCGCTTCCGAATTCTCTGGAGATGTTTATCAGCGGCAAGCTGGCGATTTATTTCGGCTATGCTTATGACCTGCCGACCATTAAAACTCAAGCGCCGAAACTTAATTTCTCCGTCGCCAAACTGCCCCAAATAGAGGGAACTCCGCCGACTAACATTAATTTCGCTAATTATTGGGTAGAGGTTGTTTCCAAAAAAAGCGCGCATCCGGACGAAGCCTGGGATTTTATTCAATTCATAACCAAAGAAGAGCAAGTTAAGAGTTACTTGGAAAAAACCAAAAAACCGACCGCCTTACGTTCGCTCGTCGCTTCTCAAAGGACCAACGACGCCATCGGAGTCTTCGCCGACCAGGTCCTGACGGCCAAGAGCTGGTATAAAGGCAAAAACGCTTCAGCGGCCGAAGACGCCATTAAAGAGATGATTGACGCTGTCGTCAATAATACCAACGAAAAGATTCAAGATATAATTAACACGGCCGCCGCCAAAATTCAACAGACTGTCAATTAATAAGTTTAACCTAAATAAGCGACTGAATTTTATGCTTAAAAAAAATATTTTACTGATAGTTTTTCTGGGTTTATTCGTTTTTAATATTTCCCTGGCTTATGGCCAAGGAATTGTCCCATCAGCGACCGGAAAATCATGCGCCGGCGGAGACGCCACTTATTGCGGCAATTATGAGCTTAATGATTTCGTCTCTCTGGCCATTAACGTTTCCAAATGGATTTTGGGGATAGTCGGATCACTATCACTGGTTATGTTCATCTATGGCGGCGTGATGTTCCTTATTTCCGGAGGCGGCAGCGAAAAAATATCCCAGGCTAAAAAAATAATCGTCGCGGCCGTTATCGGCTTAATTATCGTTTTTGCCAGCTTTTTGATAATCAAATTTGTTATGGGCTCGATGGGGCTGGATTGGAGCGGAAAAATTGCCGTACCGGCGGCGAAATAATCGTAAAATAATGCCGACTTTCACTCCGAAAAAATTAGCCATGGAAGATACTATCGGAGAAAAACTCCGCCAAGCTCGGCATAACCGCCAATTGAATATTGAACCGATCGCTAAAAAGCTGAAAATCCGCGCCGAATATTTAATGGCCATGGAAGACGAACGTTTCGACAAATTGCCGGCCGGATTATACGGTAAGAATTTTTTGAAAGAATATGCCTTGTTCCTGGGTTTGAAACCGAAAGAATTATTTAAAGACTTGGACGATAAATTATTCGGAGAAGAAAATACTAATCCTTTTTCGCAAAAAGTGTTGAAGAGCCATAAACTTCTGGTGTGGCCGAAAATAATCAAGAATATTCTTATTGCTTGCGCTATCCTCATTTGCTTTTTATATCTGATCTTTTACTTCAAAAACATAGTTACGGCTCCGGATCTGATAATCACCCAGCCGGACAAGAATATCCTGACCAAAGCTAACGCGATAACTATCTTGGGCCGGACCGAACCGGAAGCGGAAGTAAGAATCAACGGTGAAATCGTGCTTAATAATAATAAAGGGGTGTTTTCTCAAACCGTCAATCTAAAAAAGGGTCTCAACAGTCTTACTGTCAGCGCTCAAAAAAAATATAGCCGCGCCCAATTGATAACCCGCCAGATATTAGTGGAATGAAGCTTTAATCGGATAAAGCTTAAAGATAAAAAAATTTATAATAAAGATATATGCCGGAAATAAAAAAATATGCCCTGTTTGACATCAATAATATTTTGAGTAAAATGGGCATAGACGAAAAACAACGAGTGGCGGAGTTAGGTTGTGGAAATTTCGGTTTTTTTGTCTTTCCTTTGGCGCGCCTAGTCGGACGCCAAGGCAAGGTCTACGCGGTTGATATTCTAAAACCAACCTTGGAAGAAATAAGAAAAGAAGCGAAAAAAAACAATTTCCCGCAGATAATTACTGTTTGGAGCAATCTGGAAATATTTAAAGCCGCGACTATTGAAACTAGCAGTCTTGATAGCGCTCTTTTAATAAACGTCCTCCATCAATCGGAGAAAAAAATAGAAATAATGCGCGAGGCCATCCGCCTTTTGAAAAGAGGCGGCAGACTATTGGTAGTCGAATGGAAAAGTACGGATTTGCCTTTGGGCCCGCCGCCGGACAAGCGAGTCAAACTGGAATCCTTGAGATCGGCCATTCCAAAAATCGGCTTAAGTATCACAGAAGAATTTGAGGCCGGTCCTTATCATTACGGTTTAGTCTTAACTAAATTATAAATATGTCAAACCTATTAACTCTTAATTATTGGTTCAACTTAGCGCCGGAAGCTTTTGGACCGTTGGCTCAAAAATTGTTTATTTCTCTAGTAATCGCCCTGGCGGCCGCCGCTTTACTGATTGCTATCACCAAAAACCGGGGCGGAATTTACCGCGGTTTCTTTAAGCGTTTGTACGCCTTCTGCTTGGCTAACGCCGTCATCGGGCTGCTTCTCTTATTCTTTGACTATGAAGCCGTACCTTTCTTATCGGCGCGGTTCTGGATAGGTCTTTGGGGATTGGCAATGATCGCCTGGATAATCCCGGTGCTCTGGAATTTAAAGACTATTCCGCGAAAAAAGAAGGAGCAGGAGCAAGAACAAGAGTTGAAAAAATATCTGCCTAAATAACTTTATTTCCATTAAACGATTTCGCCGTCGTCGTCATGATCAATTAATAGAATAACCCCTTTCTCTAAGGGGTTATTTATTTATAGATTCCGTGAAAAGAATTTGAGCTAATCCATTATGATTAAAACAAAAGAAATCGGCCGGCGCGGCGAAGCGATTGCGCTGGAATATTTGAAAAAAGCGGGTTACCGGATAATCGCCCTGAATTATCGCTTACGGCGCTTAGAAATAGATATCATCGCCCGACAAAACGAGCGGCTGATATTCTTTGAAGTAAAAACGCGTTTCCAAAATAAAACTGACAAGAACGAGACTCCTCTAACCGAGCGACAAACGAAAAACCTAAAACACGCTATCATTGACTATTGTTTAAAAAACCGAATCAGTCTGACCCGAACCCGTCTGGATCTAATCGTAATTTCAGTAAATCGAACAACCCGATTAGCGAGTCTTAGGCATTACCCGGATATTTTTTAATTTTTTTAAGCGCCGCTTAAAAGCGATAAGGTTTTTCAGAAAACCCCAACTGTCACGCCAAATCTTAACCGTACTCGGACGGCGCCGATAACGATTCTCTCGCCAATCAACCGGCGCTTGTCCGACCCGAAAACCGAGATGTAGCGCTAAGATGGTTAATTCCGTATCAAAAAACCAATTATCATCAACTAAATAGGGTCTGACTTGCTGAAAAATCTCACGACGCACGGCCTTGAAGCCGCATTGCAAATCGGCGATTTTGTGGTTCAATAAGAAGCGAGATAATAGATTATAAGCTTGAGAAATAAATCCCCTAAATAACGATCGCCTAATAGTCGCGCCGGCGGATAGCCGCGATCCGATGACCAAATCCGCCTCATTATCGACTAGAGGCATTATCAAGGCCGGCAGATTATCCAAAGAAACGGCGAGGTCGCAATCCATATAGCAAAGGACATCGGCCGCGCTCGCTGACCAATATTTTTTAAGCGCGCGGCCGCGACCCGGTTCAGCCACTTCAATAAAATCGATCTGATCAGGAAAACGCCGCTTAAAATCCTGCAGAATATCGGCGGAAGTGTCGCTGGAACCGTTAATAACTCCGATAATACGCCAAGAAAAACCAAAATCGGCTTGCTCGCAGTAAGTCAACAGCTTATTCAAGCTAACTTCTAAAATAAGGGCTTCGTTTTTGATCGGCAAACAAAAATCAACTAACATATCATTTAATTCGCTTATAAATTATCGCTGTCTGGTCGTAATAGGCGGGTCGCCAGGCTTCAGAACCGGCCAGATAATCACGCAGGTAATTATGGCTGGCTAAATTCTGGTCGCTAAGACCAAATAATATCCGCTCCCATTTTTTGGCCTTTATCTCTTCGTCCTTAACCGGAATCAGCACCAAACCAATATCATAATCGGACAGTTCCTGGGAAATATTCGCGTCTTTCTGAAAAAAATCAAAATATTCTTCCAAAAAAGTCCGCCCTTGATATTCCACCTGCGGCAAACGGCCATCAATAAAAAGACGGCGGTCCGGCAGTTCCCAAATCAAATATCCGCCCCAGCCGTAATCGTTAAAAAGACGGGCGGAATCATATTGCGGCCGTATTTTTAGAAACTCGGCCGCCCCGACCGGATAATCGCGGCGGAAGGATGAAAAGGGGTTGGAAGTGAAATTCGTCGAAACTAATTGCAATAAGGCCGCTAAAATTAAGCAAATCAACAAATACCCTTTCAGCCAATTCTTTTCCAGCCAAGATTCTTCCGGACTTTTTTCTTTGTCTTGAATCTTAAATAAATGGCCGAAAACACTGATTAAAAAGACAAAAGTTACCACAAACATCAAGGGAAAATGACGATGCGATTTAAAGCTTAAAAAAACAAACAGCGCCATTGAGCCGAGAGTCCATAAATCCAAGCGCCAATGTCTTTTATCCCCTCGACTGTAATAAATATAGAAAAAAACCGCCAATAAGACTAAAGCCAGGTAAACTAGTTGGCGATATTGAAAGGGGTAATGAAATTGTGGCAGCCATTCCTGAATATGCCAGACATAAAAATTATCCTTATAACCGTTCAGGAACGAATAAAGCTTCACCTTATAGGGAGTTAAAAATGTGGCGGCAATCGACAATAGCGCTGCGCCGGAAAAAATCACAATTTCCCGCCACTTCAAGACACCGGAAAAATCCAGCCAATCTCTCTTATAATAATGAGAAAGGACTTTCTCAAAAATCTTAATCCCGATCCAAACGAAAAAAACGGCGAAACCGATTAAAAAACTGCCGTGCAAGCAGGCCCAAAGATACATGATAGGAACCAGAGTTAAAAGCAGTCTCCAGTTTTTATACTTATTATAATAATAAAGAATCAGCAAGATAAGCGTTAAAAAGAACAAGCCGCTCTCTTGTATTCTCACGCCGAAATGAGGAAAAGACGCGAGAACGCCAAAAAGCTGAAAAAAAATAATAAAAAACGGCGACGCTCTAGGATACGCCCGCCGCGCCCAAATATTCAGGATAATTAAAACTCCGACAATGAGCAGGGCGAATAAGACAGACAGGGCGATATAGCCCCAATGGCTATAAATTTCATAAACCAAAAAATTACTCAACCACTCATGATCAACCCAGTTACCGGTAAAAGTATAATTATAATGATTGATATCCGGGAGAGATCCGGTGGCGGCGATTTCCTCCCCGACTTTCAGATGCCAGCCCAAATCCGGATCCAAATATCCGAAAGACCCCTTTAAAAGCAAGGCAAATATAAAAAAATAGAAAAAAACCCACAAAACCCGGGAAAAACGATTGGCTCCAAATAATTTTTTCATAAAATGGGCTAAAATAAGCTAATCCTCTCTTATTTTACCACGGCCGAATTTATTTGTCTTGTTATAAATAATATGCTAAAATTAAAGATATAAAATTTTAAATTATTAAAAAACTAGAAAGGTGGTGAATTATGAAAAACATTTCTAAACATTTGATTTCCTTAGCTATCTTAGCTTTTTTGGTTGTGCCTGTCTTAACCTTAACGGCTAACGCCCAATTCGACCCGGGGCTAAACCAGGTTAGCAACGGCTTAAACAATTCTTTATCGAGTACTGATCCGAGGATTGTCATCGGCCGTATCATTAACATGGCCTTAGGTTTCTTGGGTGTCATTGCCGTCGGTATCATCTTATTAGGAGGCTTTAAATGGATGACCGCTGGTGGTAACGAAGAAAAGACCGGTGAAGCCAAGAAGTTATTAGGCGCGGGCGTTATCGGCTTAGTGATTATCTTGTCATCATGGGCAATAGCTACTTTCGTTATCAACTCTCTTAACACTGCCGTAAATTAAACAAAAAATATGTGATTCTCATTTCCGAATGGGGGTCACTGCTCTGAATCGGAAAAATTTTCCGGTTTAGAACAGTAAATAAATAAGTTTCTTTATGGCAAAAAAAATATTTTTTATTTTTGTTTTGGCTTTTATCTCTTTAGCGTTCTCATTGGCGCCGGCGCAAGCGCAGATAGAAAGCGATCCGCTTAAAGGATTAAACGCGACGGCTAATACCATCGACGCTTTCAAATCCCAGACGAGCGGAAGCTACGGCTCTGATTTTTTAGCGACTAAAGCCGGATTGATTATCGGGGTCATTCTTTCTTTCGTCGGCGTTCTTTTCTTAATCCTGATGATTTACGCCGGTATTCTCTGGATGACCGCCAGCGGCAACGATGAACAAATTAAAAAAGCCAAAGGTCTCTTGGTAAACGCCGCCATCGGCATCATTATCGTCTTTTCCGCTTACGCTTTGACGAGTTTCTTGGGAACACAACTCTTACTATAATGCCAAAAATTATCTCTAAAAACCTAATTTCGGGCGGGCTGATAATCTGCCTATCTTTAATCTTTTCTTCTCCTGTTTTGGCCCAGGATACCGGCGGGACTTATAAATTTAAAGACCAGAGCGGCTTAGGTACCGCCGCTAACGTCGCCGGATATGACATCGGAACGAGCGCCACTTCCTTAGAGACTGTGGTCAGCCGCGTTATTTATACTTTACTAAGTTTAGTGGGCTTACTATTTCTCGGATTAGTAATTTACGGTTCTTACACCTGGATGACGGCCGAGGGTAATGAAGAAAAAGTTAAGAAAGCCACTAGCATAATCATAAGCGCCTTAATAGGACTGATAATCACTCTCTCCGCTTATGTTTTAAGTTATTTCTTAATCAGTTATTTTTGGCAATAATTTATGAAAAAATTCGGTTTAATATTATTATTCTCATTGCTTCTTTTTATCCCGCTTTTATGCCCGGCTGAAGCCGCCCTGATTAATGCTAATAAGACCCAAGAATACAACAATAATATCAATGCCCTGGCGAACCAAACCCATTATAATATGGATGTTACTTTAGAAAATAGAATAAGCACTATCATCCGCATCGCTCTCTCGGTTTTAGGCGCAATCTTCTTAGTCTTGATGTTTTGGACAGGCTATAATTGGATGCAAGCGGCCGGGAACGAGGAAAAAGTAAAAAAAGCGAAAACTGCTATCAGAAACCTGCTAATCGGAGTAGTTTTAATCTTGATAGCTTACGCCTTGAGTTCTGGTTTCAGCGGCTTGCTGGTTAAAAATCTTTTGACGAAATAATTTTAAGCGATATGAAAAATCATATTAAATCAATAATTTGCGCTATTTGGCTGGGGTGTTTATTGTTTCTGCCGAGTTTAGCTTTAGCGCAAGCGGGGACGTCGAGCGCCACCGGTCTGATGCAAAAACTGGAAAATGTGGCGAAGGAGGGCGGCTATGAGACTAGCCCAGATATCGCTTCAACTCCGAAAATCGTCGGTACGGTTATCGGCGCTTTCTTGGGGTTCTTGGGTCTGGTATTTTTAGTCTTGATGATTATTGCCGGTTATAACTGGATGACGGCCGACGGGAATGAAGAGCAGGTCAAAAAATCAAAAAATATTATTAAGCAAGCGATCATCGGCATGGTTGTCGCCGTGGCCGCCTATAGTATCTGGAATTTTGTCTTTCAAAGATTTATATTATTAAGCAATTAATTATGAAAAAGATTATTGCCACATCCTTAGTCTTGATTATCGCGCCGCTATTATTTTTGAAGGTCGCTTCCGCTCAGATTCTGACTAATACCACTGACGGTCTGGCCAATATTACTGACACCGTCGCCACTCAAGCGAATTTCGGACAAGTGACAATCGAAGTTATGGTCGCTAAAATCATTCAGATAGTCTTAGGTCTTTTAGCGATAATCTTCCTGATTTTAACCATTCTGGCCGGATTCCGCTGGATGACAGCCGCCGGCAACGAAGAGGAAGTCAAAAAAGCCCAGGCTACTATCAAGGCGACGATTATCGGATTAGTTATCATACTGGCCGCTTACGCGATCACTTATTTTATCTTTAGATCTCTGCCTTTCGGGGGCGGAGGTATTCCGCAAGGAGGGACTAGCGGATAAATAGAAAAAAAATATAAAATAAAAAAGCTAAATTAAAAAGGAGTATTGATTCAATACTCCTTTTGATTTTCTAGTTTTTTGAAAGTTCTTTTTTAGCACTTAGTAACGAGGCATATAAGCGAAACCGAAACAATCTTCACCATTATAAATATGCGCCGCTCCATCAATGGTCAACAGTTCATCGGAACCGTATTGGGTTCCTCCTTTTAAGAAGGAAACCAAGTATCTTCCTGGAATTAGGTAGATATTACTCTTTTTGGAAGGAGCAATCATCACCGACTTTTTTTCTCCACCGTTAATAGGGCGAATTATAAAATTAATCGGCAGCGGATAATCGTTTGCCAAAATAACTTTATAACCGGCGTGAGATTCCGGAGTCCCGGACGGATTAATAGAGGGAGACGAAGCGGAGTTGGAAAGACTGGCTTCCTTTTTTTTTATTACCAGCCCATACGATAGTCCAGCGATATAGATTTTATGAGCTCGCATACTAGCCCTAAATTTATGTCTGGACATACGATTCCAGCCAGGTAATACAACATCGCAAGTAATCCCCATTTTATCAAGCATTAGACTGTCTGTCTTTACTGTGTTGGCAAACACCAACGCCCGGTCATAAACTCTCATCTGATGACGAGATAATCTGCTCGTCCCGTCTTGAGACTGAACTACGCCGTTAATAACAACGGCTAATAAAAGAAATGCAACAATTTTCTTCATGATTTTTATATTTTTTTGGTTTATATTTATTTGTTAAAGAGCAAAAATGCTCAAATTTTGATAGCCTGCTTATTTAACTATCTAAATATACTAGCATATTTAATAAAATTAGTCAAGTCTTATCCACAGACAGTCTTGACTTATTTGTTGAGCCGTGCTAAAGTACTCAGTCAACTAAAATCCCTGCTTTCATAATATTTATATACTGTAGTAGGGATTTTTAATTTGACTAACATTAAACAAATATGAGAATACTTCAAAAACTGGCCCAAGAAATTATCCCTCTGAGTAGACGGCAGAACGTGGTTTTATTAGTGACCATCGCCTGTATCTTCCAATTTGCCTTATTTTTCGCCCCCGCTCTGGCCGATGAGGCTGTCAGTAAAGCCAAAACTCAGACTAACTATGTGAGCGCCACGATTAACGATGCCGATATCATTATCACTAATGATTCTATAGTTAAAGAGCCTAAAATGGGCGAGGAGGCCGCTAAATTGGCTACCTTAGCGGCTACCTCTACTGCTCCGGCGGTTGCTTCTCTTATCTCGACAGAAGCTTCTTCTACCCCGACAGTCGCTTCTTCCACGGAAGCGAAGGTTGTCAGAACCAGCACCCATACTATTACCGCTTATAATTCTGAAGCGGGGCAGACCGATGATTCTCCTTGCATCACCGCTAACGGCTATGATGTCTGCGCCAACGAAGTCGAAGATACTATCGCCGCTAACTTTTTAAAATTTAACACCAAGGTCAAGATTCCGGAACTTTTTGGAGACAGAATTTTCGTTGTCCGTGACCGCATGAACAAGAAACATCCTAACCGCGTTGACGTCTGGATGGTAAAAAAATCTGATGCCATCCAATTCGGGGTTAAAGTGGCCAAGATCCAAGTCATTGAAGTTATGGAATAATTTGGTCTATTGATATAACAAAAAATATTTCGATGAAACCTGGCCAGGTTAAAAAAAGCAGACACTTTCGTGTCCACTTTTCGGGGTACGGTTCAAAGTGCCTACTTTTTTGTTTGTTAAAAAATTGATTATCCGCTTGAAATGTCTGATTTAAAATACCTGGCTAAAAGAACGGGCCTAAAAATCCTCGACTGCGGCGAAGCTCTTTTTCTTTCTTGGTAATTGCAATCGTCGTGGCGATAACCGTGTCCGGATTTAAAGATAGACTATCGATCCCCTCTTCCACTAAAAATTCGGCAAAATCCGGGAAGTCGCTCGGTCCTTGGCCGCAAATACCGACTTTACGTCCATACTTTTTAGCGGTTTTAATGAGCTGACCTATTAATATCTTCACGGCTTCATTTTTTTCATTGGCCACTCCGGCGACGTTCAAACTTCCGCCGGAATCGCGATCAATTCCTAAAGTTAATTGAGTCAAATCGTTGGAACCGATAGAAAATCCGTCAAAAAGATGGCAGAATTTATCTGCTAAAATAATATTAGCCGGTATTTCCGCCATCACATATATTTCCAGCCCATTCTGACCGCGCTTCAAACCGTTTTCAGCCATAATTTCTTGGACACGCTTGCCTTCTTCAATTGTCCGACAAAAAGGCACCATCACTTTCAAATTTTTTAACCCCATTTCCTCTCTAACTTTTTTTATCGCCAGGCATTCCAATTTAAACGCCGGTAAAAATTGCGGCGAATAATAACGGCTGGCGCCGCGCCAACCGATCATCGGGTTAGATTCGATCGGCTCATAGGCGGTTCCGCCGATAAGATTGGCGTATTCGTTGGTTTTAAAATCGCTCAAACGGACGATAACATCTTTAGGATAATAAGCGGCACATATCCTGCCCACGCCTTGAGCCAGACGATCGACAAAATATTGAGATTTGTTGATATAACCGTCAGTCAATTGAGCGATTTTTTCTTTTAACTTCTGGTCTTTTAGGGTCTTAAAATTTATTAAAGCGAGCGGGTGAATCTTAATGTAATTATTGATAATGAATTCTAAGCGCGCCAACCCCACGCCGTCGTTGGGAATAAAAGAATTGGAAAAAGCCATATCCGGTTCACCGACATTCATCATTATTTTAGTCTTCGGACGTTTCAAGTTTTTAATATCGGCCGTTTCTATTTTGAAAGGCAATTTGCCTTCATAAACAAATCCGGCCTCGCCAGCGGCGCAGTCCACTGTCACCGCTTGGCCGCTTTTTATCCTTACCGAGGCGTTACCGGTTCCAACTACGCAAGGAACGCCAAGTTCTCGGGAAACGATGGCGGCATGGCAGGTGCGCCCGCCTTTATCGGTCACAATGGCGGCCGCAATTTTCATTATCGGTTCCCAATCGGGGTCAGTCATGTCAGTTACTAAAACTTGTCCCGGCTTAAACTTATTAATATCCTTAACATCCATCATCCGATTAACGAAGCCCGCGCCGATTTTACTGCCAACACTCTGGCCGGAAACGATTATTTTACCTTTTTTGGATAATTTATAACTTTCTATAATATTAACCGGCTTTAAACTCTGAACTGTTTCCGGCCTGGCTTGCGTGATATAGGTTTCACCGCTCCGGCCGTCAACCGCGAATTCAATATCCATCGGACGCTTATAATGTTCCTCAATTAACATTCCCCACTTAGCCAACTGCTTGACTTGCCTGTCCGTCAATGAAGCCTTAAGTTGATCTGAGGCCGGAATCGCAATATTCTTAACCGGATTTTTTCCTTTTAAATTATAAACCATCTTAACATTTTTCCGGCTCAAATTTTTAGAAATAATCGCGCCGGTCGGCTTGAAGACATAAAATTCATCCGGCGTAACATGGCCTTGAACGATATTTTCCCCTAAACCAAAGATGGAATTAATTAAAACGGCGTTCTTAAACCCCGACTCGGTATCAATCGTAAACATGACGCCGGATGATCCCAGGTCGGCCCGAACCATCTTTTGGACGCCCACCGATAAGGCGACGGAAAAATGATCAAACTTCTTATCCACTCGGTAAGAGATGGCGCGATTAGTAAACAAAGAAGCGATACATTTGCGCACCGCCAACAACAAATCTTTTTCTCCGGAAACGTTCAGATAGGTTTCCTGCTGGCCGGCGAAAGAAGCGTCGGGCAAATCTTCGGCGGTCGCGCTGGACCGGACGGCTACATGAATATTTTTGGCCTTATACCCGGCGGATAATTCCCGATAAGCCTTGGCTATCGCTTCCTGAAAATCTTGAGGCATTTCTGTCGCGACAATCAACGTCCTGATAGTCTCCCCCCGCTTCATCAGATCTTTGACGTTTCTCGTATCCAAACCTTTTAGAATTTCCTTAATCTTATCTTTTAGCCCCGTTGAATCCAAGAAATAGTTATAGGCCGCGGCGGTCGTCGCGAAACCATTCGGAATCTTGACGCCTTTTTTCGATAAATGACCGTACATTTCTCCGAGCGAGGCGTTTTTGCCGCCGACTACGGGCACGTCTTTAATAGCCAACTCCTTAAAAAAATGAACGAATTTATTTTTTAGCATATTAATAACTTAATTTAATTTATAATTCTATTATAACATAATCTTTACTTTATAAGAATAATCATTTAATATAAAAATAACTAAAATAAGCGCGGACGTGGCGAAACTGGTAGACGCACTTGGCTTAGGACCAAACGGGGCAACCCTTGAGAGTTCGAGTCTCTCCGTCCGCACCGACAAAAAACAGGTTTATTCCTGTTTTTTTGTAAACCGGGGTAAGTTGCGAACGCCGGCTAAAATTGCTAAAATTTAACTATGATTAACTGGCTTCATACTTTCCAGCCGCCCGCCATCCTCTTTAGCGCCGGACCGATAAATATCTATTGGTACGGCCTTTGTTTAGTGACCGGGATGGCAGCGGCTTTCTTTATTATTTTTTATCTGGCGAAATATTACGAAATTTCCCGTGATACTATTTTTGATTTGTCTTTTTGGCTGATCAGCGGCGGGCTCGTTGGCGCCCGTATCTATGATGTTCTGCTTGAATTTCCTTATTACATAGAGCATCCCGGACATATCTTAGCTATTTGGCGCGGGGGACTGGCGATACACGGAGCGATTATCGCCGGAATTTTAATAATCTGGCTATTCGCGCGCCGCCAAAATATCAATTTTTTTAAATTATCCGCTCTCATAATTCCAGGATTGGCTCTCGGACAAGCTATCGGCCGCTGGGGAAATTATTTCAACCAAGAATTATTCGGCCGGCCGACAAATCTACCTTGGGGAATCCCGATAAATATTTTAAACCGTCCAACCGCCTATATAAACGATATCTACTTCCATCCGACCTTCCTCTATGAGAGCTTGGGCTGTCTGACGATATTTTTAGTTCTTTTTCTTCTCAATGTTTGGGTCATAAAACGACAACGATTTCCAAAAATGTTTTATGTTTGGTCGCTCGGTCTTTATATGATATTATATTCTATATTGAGATTTATGCTCGAATTCATTAAAATTGACACGACCCCATACCTCCTGGGAATGCGTTGGCCTCAAATTATCAGCCTGGTTATGATTGCCGCCGCTATTTTATTATTATTTTCTCCTCATGCTCGCTCCCAAAAATAATCCTAAAAATAATCAAAAGCGCTTAGTGCCCTTATATTTTTTAGGGTTGCTTTTGGCCGTCTCCGCCGCTTTACCGGCTTATATCCAATCTAATTTCCTAAGGCAATTCGTCCCTCTTAATACCATCAGTTTGTTCTTCATAATCGCCAATTTGGCGACCGTAGCCGCCATTCTGGTCTTCCCGAAGTTCATCAAAGAACTGACTAATTACTTTCTGGCCAAGATCGTCTTGATCATTTATGCCGGCTCTCTCCTCGGGCTGGCGCTGGCGACTAACGCCAGCTTGGCTCTTATCTCCATTATTCTTTTTTCCGTCGCCTCTAACCTTATTTGGATAAATATGGACGTACTGGTAGAAAGCTTCTCCGCCGACGTCTCGACCGGAAAGACGCGAACGATTTATTTTACTTTCATCAATACCGGTTGGATCTTATCGCCGCTTCTAACAACTTATTTAATCGGAAAAGGCGAGTATACCTTATCATTTTTAATCGCCGGTTTCCTGGTAATTCCCGTTTTCTTGATTTTTCTGTCTCAAGCTAAAAATCTTAAAGACAAGATTAAATACCGAGAAGTCGGCGTCATAACGTCCTTAAAAAATATCTGGGCTAAAAAAAATACCCGTGGCATTTTCTTCGTCGCTTTCTTGCTTCAGCTATTCTACAGCACGGCCGTCATTTATGTTCCTCTCTATCTTTTCCAAAACCTGGGCATGGGCTGGAAAATGCTCGGTCCGATATTTTCCGTCATGCTTATTCCTTTTATAATCTTTGAGATACCGGCCGGCCTGATTGCCGACAAGTACCTCGGCGAAAAAGAAATGATGTCGGCCGGCTTCATAATCTTGGCCGTTTCCTTATTCCTCTTCTATTACATCAATGTCCCCAACCTCTGGATATGGATGGCGGTGCTTTTCTTCTCACGCGTCGGCGCCGCCTTGGTTGAAGCCATGAGAGAGACTTATTTTTTTAAAACTGTCGACGCCAAAGATATTTCTTATATCAATATCTTTCGCGTCACCGCTCCCTTAGCTTACATTGTCGGTCCGGGTATTTCTATTTTAGTTCTAATATTTTGGCCGCTCAATTATCTTTTCCTGGTCATGTCCGTAATCATGCTGCTGGGATTGGGGTTTTCTCTATCTCTTAAAGACACTAAATAAAAAGCGCGTTTAGTTGACTTTAACCGGCTTTTTTTATAAGATAATTTAACGCTAATAAAATCAATTTCGCCGATAATCAGGCGGGTATCGTATAGTGGTTATTACTTAAGGTTTCCAACCTTATGAGAGGGGTTCGATTCCCCTTACCCGCTCATCTATATGACTTATTTATTCTTCGTCCAGAGCGAAGGGCGCGGCCACCTGATTCAAGCGCTCGCGCTCCAAGAAAAATTGCGAAAGCACGGTCATGAGGTCCTCGCCACCATAGTCGGCATCAATCCTAAATATGAATTGCCCCTTTTCTTCCGAGAGCAAATCGGCCGATTATTCACGATCGACAGTCCGAACTTTATCGTTGATAAAAAAAATAAAAGGATAAAAATTTTCGCCAGTACTCTGCGGACTATTTGGCGCTGGCCCCGTTATCTGGCTTCTCTTAAAAAAATAAAAGAAATTATCAATGATTTAAATCCGGACGCCCTGATTAATTTTTACGAACCGTTATCCAGTAATTATTACCGCCTCTACCGGGATAAACGACCGCTGTTCTGTATCGGCCATCAATATTTTATCAAGCATCCCGTTTTTAAGTTTCCTAAAATAAGCTTATTGGCGCGTTGGACTTTTAAATTTTATAATTATTTTTCCGCCCCCGCGCGAGCGGCAAAAATCGCCTTGTCTTTCACCGCCGAATCCGATCAACCGAAAAAAAACCTGTTTGTTTGCCCGCCCTTAATCCGGACAACCGTTAAAAAACAAGCGCCGACGAGCGGCGATTTTATTTTAGTCTATCTATTAAACGCCGGCTACAGCGAAGAAATAATCGCTTGGAGCCAAAATCATCCGGAAATAAAAATTAAAGCTTTTTGGAGTCGGCCGGAAGAAGAAACCCGTTTCGGCAAGAATTTAGTTTTTTACCGCCTAAGCGGTGAACAGTTTATCAATTGCCTGGCCGCTTGCCGCGCTTACATCTCAACCGCCGGCTTTGATTCTATCGCCGAGGCCGCTTACCTGCAGAAAGATATATTAATGATCCCGACCGGAAACCATTTTGAACAAAAGTGCAATGCTGAAGACGCGGGACGCGCGGGAATCGCGCTCGCTTCTAAAAATTTCGACTTACCACTAATAACGAACAAAGAAAAAACCCGTTCCGACGCGGCCTTGCGCGCTTTTAAGGAATGGGTTGATAAATATGATGATAAGATTATCAGAGTCTTAGAGGGCGGAAAATGTTGGCGCTAAAAATATTAAATTCATTTAAATAACCCTTCGGCAATCCGCCAATATTCCGGATTGCCGTATTTTTTTTGGAAATACCACCATTCAACGCCCCAAATATAAGCCCGACGAAAATTAAGATTAATGGCATATTGAAGATTCGCCTTGAATTGTTCAGTGCTCATGCTCTTGTTGGTTTCCGGCTCGCTCTGATACATCATCTTGCCTCGCGGTACCCATGGTTCGGCCTGCAGTTCCAAAATCATCAAACGTTCCGGAGATAATCCGGCCAACTTCGCCTTAAGATTATAATAGCCGGTCGGCAGCGGGTATTTTATGAAACCAAACCAAGAATTGTAAACCACGCGATACAAAGTACT
>Ga0268276_1001937_pt1 | contig 18751 bp, 15 predicted proteins | sample saktaG_4_FD_190145 | JGI IMG/M metagenome (GOLD analysis project Ga0268276, IMG submission 190145) | Saline water microbial communities from Sakinaw Lake, British Columbia, Canada - sak_2010_1_5_45m | ecosystem: Environmental > Aquatic > Non-marine Saline and Alkaline > Saline ... | reverse complement strand
CAGCCCGCTTGTGCGCCGCTCCAAGCGCACGTGGCAGGCCAATATCGTAGCGCGGACTACGGCCGAAAAACGGCGGTGGCAAGCCTTGGGGGCGCTACAGGATGAGGGTTTTTCAGCGGAATCGAATCTAGAAAGTTGTTGCAGGGCGAAGTCAGGGCATGGTAAGGTTGCGACATGGCACGACCTTGGCGAGTTCGATATGCGGGAGCGAAGTATCACCTGACGGTGAGGGGGAACGGTCGTGCGGCCGTGTTTCTGGAGCCCGGTGACTATGAGCGGTTCCTGGAGCAACTGGACGCCGCGCTGGAGGCGGACGGGGTTGTCCTGTATGCCTACGTGCTCATGCCGAACCATTTAAACTCTGAGCGACGCCTCGCAACGCGCGGTGGCGCGCCACGTGGGGTACGGGAGCGAGTCGGCGGTCGGGAAGGCCCGGAAGCGGGCGCAAGCGGCGCGGGCGCAAGAGCCTGAATTCGCCGAGGCCGAGCGGGAACTCCTCCGGCGTCTGATCGCAATGCAAAGAGTAAAAGGCGACAACCATGCAAGCCAAAAATCTAGATTCTAGGTCTGACCCTGAAATCGTCTGACCCTGAAATCGTCCATGAAACGGAAAACCGCTTTTGACGTGCCGGCGGCCGCGGCGGGGCTGGCGCTGGCCGACTTCCTGGCCAGCCGCTTCCCTTACCATGATCGGGCGGGGTGGTGCGAGCGGATCTGTTCTGGACACGTCACGGTCAATGCGCAGATGCGCCTGCCCGATGAGGCGCTCCAGGCGGGCGATCAGATCGCCTACGACACCTCGGACATTCCTGAGCCGCCGGTCGATTTCACAATCGGCGTCGTCTCGGACGATGCCGATCTCCTCATCGTCAACAAAAGTGGTAACCTCCCCTGCCATCCGAGCGGGCGCTATTTCAACCACACGTTGTGGGCCTGGCTCAAGGACGTGCGCGGAATGGGCGAACTCGCGCTCGTCAACCGCATCGACCGCGAAACCTCCGGCCTTGTGGTCGTGGCAAAAAACCCGGCGGCCGCGCACAACTGCGGCAAGCAATTTGCGAACCGGCAGGTGAACAAGCGCTACACCGTCCTGGTCGAGGCCGACGCCTTCCCGTTCGAATTGAACGGCGGCGGCTGGCTGCTGCCCGACACCGCTTCGGTTGTGCGCAAAAAGTGCCGCGTGGTTTTGGGATCGATCGCCGACCTGCCGGGACCGAAAGCGGTGTGGGTCGAAACCCGTTTCCGACTGCTGGCGCAGCGGCGGGGGGTGGCGTTGATCGAGGCTGAGCCGCTCACCGGGCGTCTGCATCAGATCCGGGCCACGCTGCTGGCGCTGGGGTATCCGGTTGTGGGCGACAAGCTGTACGGCCGCGACGAGACCGCCTTCATTCGCTTTTGCGAGGGGCGATTAACGGAGGCCGACCGATCGGTATTGCGCATGGAGCGCCAAGCGCTGCACGCCTCCGGTTTGAGCTTCCGGCACCCCAGTTTCGGACTCCCGGTATCCTATCAGGTCGACATTCCAGACGACATGCAGCGCGTGCTGGCCTCCATCGATGGATGAAGACGGGCAGGCTCTTAGAACGCTCGCTGTCTCGGTCCGCGAGGGGCTGCCTGCACGCTCGCTCATTGGCTGACCAGGGGTTGGCCCCGTTCGGATTTCTTCTGCGCCGGCGAACAGAGTCTTGATGAGTTCCTGCACAGGCGGAGACACGGTTGCAGAGAACAGGGCCAACTGGGTATCCCCTTTACTCTAACGACGAGATTGCTCAATATGCAGAGATAGAACGTCACGGAGAGGGCGGATGGCTCCGCTCGTCCTCGTCCTCGTCCTCGGTTCGAGTCGTCTCCATGCTCTCGAAACGGGTGGACCGGTTCTCTCCCGTCACTCAGGTCAGGGAAAACCGGGTTCGATATGCGATCGAGGACGAGGACGAGGACGAGAACGATGGCCGGTCAGCCCGCGTTCCCATGGTCCGGTTGTAGCAGTGGTGCCACGTATCCTGGTAATCGAGTTTCAGCCGCGCCTGACGCATGGTCGGCGGTTGCCGCTGAAAGCCTACTTCAACCTGAAAAGAGCAGATAACCGCAAAGAACGCAGAGAACACAAAGAAAGAGAACGGCTTACATAACTGCGCCTCGACACCAGATGGGTGTGGATGTGCACCTGCATAACCGTCTTTCCCTGAACTCTGAACCCTTCTCTTCCCGTTTTCTGCCACACCCCCATTAACTGACACATTACTTGTTGAACGGAACTGCGGGGGGCAAACGCATGCGCCGACGTGACCGTCGCCTCACCCGCGCGCGTCCGTTCACATCGGGAGGGTTGCCGACGCGTTTTTTCTGCTGGCGATCCGGCAGGGATCAATTGTATGCTGATGACAGCGAGGGGATGGTTCGCGCGGCGGGCGGCGGATGGTTCGGACTTCGGTTCAACGCATCTGGGCGGGTTTATCGCGGGAGCATCAGGGGAGAAGCTATGCGAATACTGGTTGCTACACGGAATCAGCACAAGCTGGAGGAGATCCGGGCGATTCTGAAGCTTCCGGAAGTGGATCTGGTGGGAGCGGATGAGGTTCCGGGTTTGCCGGAGGATGTCGTCGAGGACGCGGCCACCTTCGAGGGCAATGCCATCAAGAAGGCCCGGGCATTGTGCGCGGCGGGCGGGTTGTGGACGCTGGCCGATGATTCGGGCCTCGAGGTGGACGCGCTCGGCGGTCAGCCGGGTGTGCGGTCGGCCCGTTATGCCGGCGAACCCGGCAATACAGCCGCCAACAACGCCAAACTGATGCGCGCGCTGGAGGGAGTTGAAAACCGCAGGGCGCGCTTCCGCTGCGTGCTGGCGCTGGCGTCTCCCGCCGGCGGCTTCTGGACCGTTGACGGCCGGTGCGAGGGGCGTATCGGTTTGGCCGCAGCCGGATGCGGCGGCTTTGGGTATGATCCGCTCTTCATACCCAACGGCTATGAGCTGACCTTTGCCGAACTGCCGGCGGGTGATAAAAACAGAATTTCCCACCGGGCCGCAGCGCTCGCCGCCGCCGCGCGGGAGTGGCGCGGGCTGTGGATGACACACGTGGTGGAATGAAAGACGGGTTGACCCATGACACCCTTGGTTTCCAGACGATTCAAATTCATCGTGGCCTATGACGGCACGGCCTACAAGGGGTGGCAGGTGCAACCGGGTCGTCCCTCCGTGCAGCAGACGCTGGAAGAGGCGCTGGCTGTGATTACGGGGCATCCGGTGAAGGTCCACGGCAGCGGCCGTACCGACCAGGGGGTGCATGCGCGCGGGCAGGTGATGCACACGGATCTGACGACCCGGCTGGAGGCACGGAGTGTGTTGCGGGCGTGTAATGCCCGCCTGCCCACCGACATCCGCATTCTCGTCGCCGCGCACACCCGACCTGACTTTCACGCGCGCCGCAGCGCGACGCGCAAGGAATACCGTTATTTTATCTGGAACGACGCCGTGATGCCTCCGGAACGGCGGCTTTACGCAACGCATGTCACCCGCCCGCTCGACGTGCGGCTTATGCGCGAAGCCGCCCGGGCGTTTGTCGGCAGGCACGACTTCGCGGCGTTTACCGCAAATCCGCAGCGAGAGGTCGAGAGTACCGTCAGAGAGGTGTTCGAGAGTGCCATTAGCCGGCGCGGCAAAGAGATTGTCTTTCGCGTGAGCGGCAACGGCTTTCTCTACAAGCAGGTGCGCAGCATGGTTGGGTTTCTGCTCCGTGTGGGCGAAGGGAGCGAGGCCCCCGATGCGGTGCGCGGGTTGCTCGACGCCGGCGCCTCCCGGACGGCGCGCGTCCCGTCGGCCGCGCCGCAGGGACTGTTCCTCTGGCGCGTGTGGTACCGGCGAAGAGAAAACTGAAAGCGGAATGCTGAAATGAAACAGGCGACACGCACATGATTTTTTTCTCTTCCAGACTTCTTTTCACGGCCGCCGTGGCGGCCTCGGCGCTGGCTGCCGAGGTCGCGCGGGGCGAGGACGCGCCGGCCAGGCGCATCCGGATTCCGGCGGCGCCGATCCGCGCCAGCGACGGGGCCCTCATGGTGGGTGCGGCGGCGGAGACGGCCGACTACCGGCTGCCGGTGCTGACGTTTGCGGGTGGGGTGCGTGCCGAACTCATGCGTACGACGGGGCTCATCGGTGGGTCGCGGGATCGCCCCATTACAATATTCCTGGGCAACGCGAGCAATGAAACCGGTGCGGCGGGGTCGCGGGTGCGCGATCCCTCGGGCACTATTCGCGAATGGATCGACGTGCCCGATCCGGAGCGGGTTGATCTGGACGAACTCCGCTATCTGCTCACGCGCGCGCTTGTGCGCGACTGGATTCTGAACGTGTCGCGTCAGTCGGGACAGGCGGCATCCGGGCCGCCTGAATGGCTGTTGCGCGGGCTGGCGCGGCGCCAGATCCGCGAGACGCGGTTGCGCGATTATGAGCGCGTCTACCGGCTGTGGTCACGGGGGCGGCTTCCGTTGCTCTCGGACTTGCTGGCCGCCGATTCCGTGGCTGTGCGCGATCCCGCCATCGCCGTCGTGCTGATCGAATTCCTCGCCGGTCCGCATGCGCCGGGCGAACGGTTCCGCGCCTTGCTCACCCCCCTGGCCGAAGGCGGGGTCTGGGAGGTCGGGCGGGTGTTGGCGTTGCTGGAGCCGTCCGGAGATCCGCAGGCGTGCGAGCGGGCATGGGACATCTGGATGCTGGCCGGCATGCGAACCATCATCGTTCCCGGTGTGACGCCGCCCAGCGTGTTGCGTCGTTTCAGCAACCAGCTTCCCGTGTTTCCCGCCGACGTCTCCGCCCCTGTCTCAGAAGGGTGGAGGGGCCTGTCGCCCGAAGGGCTGATCGCGGTGGCCGACGTATCGTGGGCACGGCTCCTGGCCGCGCGCAAACGTCAACAACTGAGTGTCGTGGCCATCGGGCGCGACGCGACGTTTCAGCGCATTGCCGATGCTTACGTCCTGTTTTTCGATTGCATCGCCACGCAGGGAGACGCCGATCAAGCCGCCGTTCTTCTTCAAGCCGCCCACATCCGCTTGAGAGATGCGCTGCAACAAGCGGCGATCGGGAAGATCCTCAACGCGACACAGGACTGATCCGAAAATGGGCAGAAGGCTGTGAGGCTGTAAGGCTGTGGCTGATCTGCACGAGGGCGAGTTCGGAGAGGGCTCGCGTGAGGGGCGTGGCAAAACGGCTGATGGCAGATTCAAAGGCCTGCACAAAGGCATCCAGACCCGAGGCGGCGAGGGTGTGGGGCGGGCAAGAGCGGAGCAGGTCGGCGTCGAGGATCACCAGTCGCGGCATGAACGTGGGGTGGCGGATCGACTGTTTCAGGGCGCGGTCGGGGTCTGTGAGCACGGAGACCACCGTCGCCTCGGAGCCGGTGCCCGCAGTGGTGGGGACGGCAATGAAGGGGAGTGTGGCGGGGGGAATTGGCACGCCGGTCTGATAGGACGCGACCGTTCCGGGCGCGTCGCGGAGACCGGCGGCGGCCTTGGCCAGATCCATTACGCTGCCGCCGCCGACGGCCGCGACCCAATCGCAGGGGTGTTCGCGGATGCAGGCGCGCAGGCGCTCGACGGCATCGAGCGTCGGTTCGCCGCCGTCATGGCAATAGTTCCCAACCGTGATCGCGGCGGGGGTGCTGGAACGGAGCCGCGCCAGCGTGCCGCTGACGGCAAGCGAACGGCCGTGGACGATCACCCCGCGCGGGCCAAACACGGACGCTTCGGTTGCGAGCGAAACGACCGACCCGGACGCGGCGATCGTGCGGGCGGGTAGCAGAAGTGGGGAGGGGAGTGTGTTCATCCTGCTTCCGATTCTACAGCAGCACGCCTTTGGGCGAGGCTTCTGAATCTTCCCACCAGCGCGGTTTGGCCGTGGCGATTCGGGCGATCCCCTTGGACGTCATGCGCTGGCCTTTGGTCGAGACGCCCTTGAGCAGGGCCTCGGCCGGCGTAAAGACCTGCTGGTGGATCTTCTGGCCTTTGGATGGCTTGTATTTGATGTAGATCGTATCGGGGGTGCCCTCTTCCAATAGCGACACGGTGCTTTTCTCGGGTGCGAGGTGGTAGTCCTTGTTCTGGATCGCGCCGCCGAAGGTAAAGCGCTTGATGTAGGTGGTGCCGAAGTGCGGCTCGGTATAGACGCAGGTCATCTCGCGGTCACGGTCGAAAATGGCGCAATAGAGCATGTTCTGGTCAATGAAGAACTTGTCGGGAGGCGGCATCATGCGGTAACGGCCGTCGTTCCAGACGAGGATGATCTTGTCGAGCGAGGAGCACTCAAACAGCGGTTCGCCGGTCTTGATGTCGGTGCCGATGTAGCCGTTCTCGCGGTCGATCTTGAGGGTCAGTTCCCGGGCGGTGAGGGCGCGCAGCTCAATCTGGCCGAATGTGGCGACTGCGGTCAGGCGCGGGTAGTGGGCCTTGTACTGCTTGATCAGCCCCTTGAGGTATTTGACGGCATAGGACTTGAGCGATTTGAGGTTGCCCTCGACCTCGGCCAGCTCCTTGAGGATGTTGGCGATGTCCTCGCGGTTCTTGTTGATGTCGAACAGGGAGATGCGCCGGATTCGAATCTGCAGCAGCCGTTCGACATCGTCCTGGATGATGTCGCGGCGCAGCTCCTTGCGGAAGGGCTTCAGGCCGTCGAGAACCGCCTGGATGACCTGTTCGTAGGTCGGCATGTCCTCGATCCGCTTGTAAATCCGTTCTTCGATGAAGATCCGTTCGAGGGTGCGGTTGTGAAAGTCTTCGTGCAACTCGTCGCGCCGGATCTCCAATTCCCGCTGCAGCAGATCGAGGAGCTGCTGGGTGTTGAGGCGGAGGATTTCGGAGACGGTCGCTTCGCGCGGTTTGCCGCCGTGCAGGACAACCAGGCGGGAGGTGACGGACGACTCGCAGGCGGTAAAGGCATAGAGCGCCTTCACCACCGCGTCCTGCACAGCCCCGACGGAGAGGACGAGTTCGATTTCGACCTTTTCGGCCGTGAAGTCGTTGATTTGCCGGACAGAAACCTTTTTTTTCTTGATCGCGTCTTCGATGGTCTTGATGAGCGATTCGGTCGTCTGGCCATACGGCAGATCCCGGATGACGAGTTTGTTGTTGCCGCGGTGTTCGATCTGCGACCGAAGCTTGATCCGTCCGCGACCGTCCTGATAATCCGCGACATCCATCACGCCGGCCGTGTGGAAGTCGGGCAGCACCTGAAACGGTCTCTTTTGGATGATGGCGATCTGCGCTTCGAGCAGATCGATGAAATTGTGCGGCAGGATGGTGGTCGACAGGCCCACCGCAATGCCTTCCGCGCCCAGCATGAGCAGGAGGGGGAGCTTGGAGGGAAGCAACACCGGTTCCTGATTGCGCCCGTCATAAGACGGAACATAATGGGTGGTTTTGGGATTGAACACCTCGTGGCGCGCGAGTTCGGTGAGGCGGCACTCGATGTAACGCGGGGCGGCGGCGGAGTCTCCGGTGTGGATGTTGCCGTAATTGCCCTGTCCCTCGATCAAGTAGCGTTTGTTGACGAGGTTGACGATGGCGTCGCCGATCGAGGCATCGCCATGCGGGTGGTACTTCATCGTGTTGCCGATGACGTTGGCGACCTTGATGAAGCGTCCGTCATCGAGTTCCCACAGGGAGTGGAGGATGCGCCGCTGCACCGGCTTGAGGCCGTCCTCGATGGTCGGAATGGCGCGTGAGCAGATGGTGTAGGAGGCGAACTGGATGAAGTTGAAGTCCATCAGGCGCGAGAGCGGGCCGCGGCTGTTGGGGGGGACATTGTTCTGGGAACCGGGGCCGATGACGCAGGGGAAGAGCGGGTCGGCGTCGGGCGGAACGGCGTCGGGGGATTCCGCGGTCTGTTCCCCGGCGGCGGGTGCGTCGGCGGGCGTTTCGGTCGCGGCTTCGGTGCGGGGCAGGGCGTCAAGATCGAAGAGGAAGTTCTCCGTCACCTGCACGGGAGGGGTGTTGTCGCCATCAGGGGCGGACGGTCGGTTTTTTTTGTTTTTGGATCGGCTCATGGCAGGTTTCAAACCTCGTCGGGAATCACCAGGTTTTCCATAATGTACTGGCGGCGTTCGGAGGTGTTTTCACCCATGTAGAATTGGAGGGTCTCGCCGAGGCCGTAGTCTTGCGTGGCGTCCACGGGGGTCAGCCGCATCTCCGGGCCGATAAAGGCATGAAACTCCTTGGGCGAGATCTCGCCGAGGCCTTTGAAGCGGGTGATTTCGGCCGATTTTCCCAATGCGGCAATGGCGGAGAGACGTTCGGCGTCGGTGTAGCAGTAGTGGGTGACCTTCTTGTTCCGGACCCGGAACAGGGGGGTTTCGAGGATATAGAGGTGGCTCTCGCGGAGCAGGCGGTCGAAGAAGCGGAGGAAGTAGGTGATCATCAGGTTGCGGATGTGGAGGCCGTCGACATCGGCGTCGGTGGCGAGGATCACCTTCTGGTAACGGAGGTTGTCGACCGACTGCTCGATGTCGAGACTCTGCATCAGATTGTACAACTCGACGTTCTTGTAGAGCTCGTCGCGCTTGCGGCCGCAGGTGTTGAGCGGCTTGCCCTTGAGGGTGAAAATGGCCTGGGTGGTGACGTCGCGGCAGGAAACCAGCGACCCGGCGGCGGAGTCGCCCTCGGTGATGAAGATCATGGTGTCGAGGCCGGTGCCCTTGGCTTTATGGAGGTGGTGTTTGCAGTCCTTGAGCTGCGGCACGCGCACGGAGACCGATTTCGAGCGTTCGCGGGCGAGCTTGCGCACCGTGTTCAGTTCGGCGCGGAGCTTGGAGGTCTCCTCGATCTTGCTGATGAGTTTTTGTGCCTCGACCGGGTCGCGGTGGAACATTTCCTCGATGACGCGCTTGATTTCGGCGACCAGGTCGGAGCGGATCTCCTGGTTGCCGAGCTTGTTCTTGGTTTGGGATTCAAAAATCGGGTCCTTGAGGCGGATGGCGATGGCGCCAATGACCCCCTCGCGCACCTCGTCGCCGTCGTACTTCTTCTTGCCAAACCCGTTGACGGCCTTGAGCAGCCCCTCCTTGAAGGCCGAGAGGTGGACGCCGCCGTCGTTGGTGTACTGGCCGTTGACGAATGAATAGTAATCCTCGCCGAGACGGTTGGTGTGGGTGAAGGTCAGTTCCAGCGTCTTGGCGCGGTAATGGAAGGGCTGGTAGAGTTTTTCAAACTGGGCCTCGTCATGAATCAGGTCGAGCAGGCCGTTCTCCGAGCGGAAGGTGTTGCCATTGCAGAAGAGGCTCAGGCCGGCGTTGAGGTAGGCGTACATCCGGAGGCGCCGCGAGACGTGCTCGTCGCGGAACTGAAACTTCTTGAAGATGTCGCCATCCGGGGTGAATGCGATCAACGTGCCGTTGCGCTCGGTTGTCTTGCCCTTCTTCTCCGCGACCAGCTTGCCGTAGGCGAAGGACGCCTCGGCGGTTTCACCGTCGCGGTAGGCGCGGACGAGGAAATGGGACGAGAGGGCGTTGACGGCCTTGGTGCCGACGCCGTTCATGCCGACGGAGAACTGGAACGAATCGCTGTTGAACTTGCCGCCCGTGTTGATTTCGGATACGCAGGCGACGATCTTGCCGAGGGGGATGCCGCGGCCGTAGTCGCGGACCGAGCAGGCGCCGGTGGTGGGGTTGATGGCGATGTCCACCCGTTTGCCGAACCCCATGATGAACTCGTCGACGGCGTTGTCGATCACCTCCTTGAGCAGGACGTAAACGCCGTCCTCGTACTGCGAGCCGTCGCCGGTCCGGCCGATGTACATGCCGGTGCGGAGACGGATGTGCTCGACGGACGAGAGGGTCTTGATCTTGCTCTCGTCATATTGATGTTGCGGAGATGTCGCCATAATCACGTGTGTATCCTGGATGCGCCGGGGTCGCGTCGGGCTCGGGTTCGGACGTGGGTGAAGTGTCGTGAGAAACGGCTGTTTTGTCAACTCTTTCCGTTTTTTACAAGAGGTGTGTCTATTTGGGCTCAGGGGGCAGGATCTGGGCCGCAAAATCCGCTTGCTCATAATTAGAAACCGCCTTACACTTGCCGCACGTAGGATAATACGCTTTTCGTTCGACCATAGAAAACATGCATTGTCGTTCAACCCAAGAGGCGGCAGTGTGCTTGATCATGTGCATGCGGGACAGCAAGTAACTGGAATGGCGAATGCTTATGGGGCGTTTTACGGTCGCAGAGTTTTGCGTGGGTGGCGGAGGCCAAGCTCTGGGGCTTGAGGCTGCCGGGTTTGATTGTGTTGTAGCCGTCGAAATCGACGGCAATTGTTGTACCACGCTCCGCTTGAACCGGCCGCAGTGGGATGTCCGTCAAGAAGACATGCGCCTAGTCGACGGTCGCCGCTGGGAGAAAGTTGATTTGTTCGCGGCGGGTGTTCCCTGCCCACCATTTTCCATCGCGGGAAAACAACTTGGGGTTGATGATGACCGCGATATGTTTCCCGATGCATTACGCCTTATCAGGGAGATGCGACCAAGGGCCGTCTTGCTTGAGAATGTGCCAGGCTTCGCCTCTGCGAAATTTGCCCAATACCGCGAAAACCTTCTGGCGACGTTCAGTAAACTGGGTTACGAAACCGACTGGAGGGTCTTGCAGGCCGCAGACTACGGTGTTCCACAATTGCGCCCGCGATTCATTCTTGTGGCACTTCCGAAAGACCGTATGTCGTTCTTCGCATGGCCTGAGCCCAATGCTCATAAACTGACCGTTGGCGAAACGCTTAAAGACCTCATGGCCTCAAACGGATGGAAGGGGGCGGGGCGGTGGCAGCGGCAGGCGCAAACGGTTGCTCCAACTATCGTCGGCGGATCAAAGAAGCACGGCGGTCCTGACTTGGGACCTACGCGTGCCAGAAAGCAATGGCGCGAACTTGGTATCGATGGTCTCGGAATCGCGAATGAACCACCATCGAGAGATTTTCCGGACGACCAACTCCCTCGTCTAACGGTTCGCATGGTCGCGCGCATCCAGGGATTTCCGGATTTTTGGAAGTTCAGCGGCAAGAAGACAGCAGCTTACCGACAAGTCGGAAACGCTTTTCCTCCCCCGGTCGCAGCCGTTGTCGGAGGGGCAATTGCTGCAGCACTCGATGGCAGATACCCGACCGCGAGATCGGGGACCGCCATTCAAATGCGGTTATTGGAGTCGCATGTGCCCTACTGTTAGGTAACGCATGAGTAACGAACTAAGGAGTTTTCGATGAAATCAATTGGGTCTAAGGAAAAGATCAGGCTGTTTCTGCTAGCGAACATAGGGCGTGTCATCGAATCGCATGAACTGCAAGCCGCCGCAGGTGGCGCAGTGCAATATAGTCGCCGCCTGCGAGAACTTAGAGATGAAGAGGGCTGGTTGATACTATCGCACAATGACACTACCGACCTGAAGCCGGGACAATACCTTTTGCGCGAGAAACCCACCCGAAGAAGTCTTCCTCAGTTTGCGCGTTCAATCTCTGCTCGTCTTCGCGCCGAAGTGCTTGATCGAAACGGGTTTACGTGCCAAATGTGCGGCCTTACTCCCGGCGAAGTAGACCCGGCGACAAATCGAAAAGTCAGACTGCATATCGGCCACATCAAAGACAAGAAGCTGGGAGGCAAAGACGAATTGCCAAACCTGAGGACGCTCTGTTCAAGCTGCAATCAAGGTGCAAAGAATATCACAACGGAAAAGGCCAGTGCAATTTGGCTGCTCGCCCAAGTCAGGCGATCGGGTCAAGATGAGCAGATGGCCGTCTATGATTGGCTCAGGAAGAAGTTCGGAAAAACCCGGAAATAGGAAAGATCGCCGAACCAGCGCCTGCATTCACGTCTCTCCGTGCGGAAAATGAGGCGCGGTGATGTGCAACGTCGACGGCGGAACGAAGGGGACCGCGCGCATGAATGCCATTGAAACGATTGTACGGGGCGTGTGCATCCGGGGCGGGCGGGTGTTGCTGTGCCGCTCCCGGAAGGGGGGGCGCATCAGCTATCTGCCGGGCGGGCACATCGAATTCGGCGAGACGGCGCGGGCGGCGCTGGCGCGCGAGACGGCGGAGGAACTGGGAATCGAGGCCCGCGTCGGCCGCTTTCTCGGCTGCAGCGAGCATGGCTTCATGCAAAAGGGGGAGCGGCACGCCGAGATCAACCTGGTCTTCCGCATGGCGCTCCATGGCGTGCCGTCGGATCGCGACCCGCCCGCGCGCGAGGATTGGATCCGCTTCTTCTGGCACCCGGTTGACCGGCTGGATGAGGCGGGCGTGGAGCCGTCGCCCCTGTGCCGCGCCCTCGCGCTGTGGCTGAAGCGGCCGGGGTTCGTGACCTCCGGTGCCACAGACCGCGCCATCAGGTAGATTGCAGTTTTTTGCAACTTTGCGATTGGATTCCGGACTGAGGGATGCTACAATCATGGCTTTCCTAAGGCAAAAGGGAGTTTTGTTATGTCGTTGAAAATCGCTTTTATTGGTGCAGGCAGCCTCGGATTCACGCGCACGCTGATCCATGACCTGCTGACGGTTCCTGAATTCAGGGACGTGGAACTTGCGTTGCATGACATCAATGCGCGGAACCTCAAGATGATTGCGCAGCTCTTGAAACGCGACATCGCCGCCAACGGCCTCACGGCCAGGGTCACGAGCACGACCGATCGCCGGGCTGCCGTGACCGACGCCGATTATGTGGTCAACTCGGCTCGCGTGGGTGGCATCGAGGCGTTCCAATCCGACATCGACATCCCGTTGCGGTATGGCGTCGACCAGTGCGTGGGCGACACCCTGTGCGCCGGCGGCATCCTGTACGGTCAGCGCGGCATCGCCGCGATGCTGGATTGGTGCGCCGATATTCGTGAAGTGGCCAAGCCGAACGTGTTGCTGTTGAACTACGGCAACCCCAACGCGATGATGACCTGGGCGGCGAACGAGTACGGCGGCGTCCCCACACTCGGCCTGTGCCACGGGGTGCAGGGCGGCCACTGGCAAATCTCCAACGTGATTGAGCGGTTGATCAACAAAGGGCGCAAGCCCGAGGATAAGCGCTATGAGAAGGTGACCATGGGCGACGTGGACATCATCTGCGCCGGCATCAACCACCAGACATGGTATGTTCAGGTGCTCTACAAGGGCGAGAGTTGGCTCGACCGGCTGTTGGAGGGTTTTGAGACGCATCCCGATTTCAGCAAGACGGAGAAGGTGCGCATCGATATCCTCCGCCGCTTCGGCTATTACTCCACGGAGTCCAACGGCCATCTCTCCGAGTATGTCCCCTGGTACCGCAAGCGCCCGTCGGAGATCCAGAAGTGGATTGACATGAGCAGTTGGATCAATGGCGAGACCGGCGGTTACCTGCGCGTGACGATCGAGGGGCGCAACTGGTTCCAGACGGAGTTCCCGAGACTGCTGGCTGACAAGCCCTGGAATCTCGGCGAGCACCAGCGGTCACAGGAGCACGGCTCGTACATCATTGAAGGGTTGGAACTGGGACGCCGGTACCGCGGTCATTTCAACGTGGTCAACGACGGGTGCATCACCAACCTCCCCGACGACAGCATCGTTGAAGTGCCTTGCTACGTGGACCGGAACGGCATCAGCATCCCCAAGGTCGGCGACCTGCCGTTGGCATGCGCGGCGATTTGCGCGCAGTCGGTGAACGTCCAGCGGTTGTCGGTCGAGGCGGCGGTCAACGGCGACGTCATGCTGCTGAAGCAGGCGATGATGCTCGACCCGCTGGTGGGCGCGGTCTGTACGCCTCCTGAGGTTTCGCAGATGACGGACGCGATGCTCGTGGCCCAGGCGAAGTGGCTGCCGCAGTATCGGCACGTGCTGGCCGAGTCGAAGCGTCGCCTCGCCAAGGAGCCGAAGCTGGCCCGATTCGGCACATCCGGCGCCTGTCGCAAGAAACAGGCGAGCGTTAAGGCCGTGACCAAGCGCAATGCAGTCACCGCCGCCAAGCGCAAGGCTGGCAAGGCGTTGAACATTACCGAACCGGAAGGGTGAGCAAATGATGGTTTATCGATCGTTGGGCAGAACCGGGCTGCGGGTGTCCCAATTGGGCTTCGGCGCAATGCGGTTGCCCATGATTGGCGAGGGCGCCGAAGCGCGGATCGACCGCACGTTGGCGATTCCGATGATCCATCGGGCGTTTGAAGCGGGCGTGAACTACATCGACACCGCTGTCGGGTACTGCAACGAGGACAGTCAGCGGGTGGTTGGCGAGGCGCTCAAGGGCTGGCGCGACCGGATCGTTCTTTCCACGAAGAACCATGATTACGGTGAGGATGAGAAGGTCTGGTGGGGGCTGCTCGAACAGAGTCTGGAGCGGCTTCAGGTCTCCTGCATCGACATCTACAACCATCATGGCATCAATTGGGGTTCCTACACCGAGAAAGTCGAGCCACGGGTTTCCGGCTGGATGCGCAAGGCGCAGCAACAGGGGTTGATCAAGCACATCTGTTGTTCGTTCCACGACAACAACGATGCGTTGCTGAAGCTGGTTGCCAGCGGGTATCCGTCGGTCATCACCCTCCAATACAACCTGCTTGACCGGCAGTTGGAGGAGGGGATCGCTGCCGCGCACGCCGCCGGCATCGGCGTGGTGGCCATGGGGCCGGTTGCGGGCGGGCGCTTGGGTGACAGCAGTTCCGTGCTGGGGGGTCTCGTCCCCGGAATCGAACGGGTGCCGGAACTGGCGCTGCGGTTTGTGCTGGCGAACCCGTGCGTCACCATGGCGCTCTCGGGAATGAGCACGATGGAGATGGTCGAGGAAAACGTCCGCATCTGTGCCGACCCCGTATCGCTGACGGCAGACGATACGGCGGCCATCGCCGCGCATCTGGTGCGGCTCCGGAAGATGGCGGAACTCTACTGCACCGGGTGCAACTACTGCATGCCGTGCCCGCAGGGTGTGGCCATTCCGCGCATCTTCGAGTCCTACAACTCGGGCCGGGTCTACGACCTGTGGGCGAGCGCCAAGGCGGGGTATGCCGGCATCGGCGCGGGATCGTGGGATCCGGCCAAGAAGGCCGATGCCTGCACCGATTGCGGCGAATGCGAAAGCAAATGCCCGCAACACCTCAAGATTCGCGAGCAGCTCAAAGAGGCGGCCGTCGCTCTGACCGCCTGAATTGGTTGTTGGGCGTTGTTCTCATGGTTATAACCCATTGAGCAATAAGAGGCATCACCATTTGGTGCGAAGCCCACTGATCACTGATGACTGATCAGGGGGCACTTAGAGCGAATGGTAAAGCTGAACTGCCGGATTTAGGATGAGTCGCGTTATCCCCGCACGCGGTCGGCGTAGGTGCCGTCGCGGGTGTCGATGCGGATCATGTCGCCCTCGTTGACGAAGAGGGGGACGGCCAGTTCGTAGCCGCCCTCGAGGGTGGCCGGCTTGGTCACTTTGCCCGATGCCGTGTTACCGCGAGCTCCCGGGTCGCAGATCATGACCTTGCGCTCGACAAAATTGGGCAGCGTCACATCGATCGCCTGCGACGCAAAGAACAAGACCTCGCACTCCATATCCTCGCAGAGAAAGAAACGGTTCTGTCCAAGCACAGTGGTGCTGATGGTGATTTCCTCATAATTCTCGTCTGTGAAGTAATAGATATTGTCCTTCGAATAGGAGAAGTGGACCATGCGCTGGCTCAGGTCGGGCTTTTCAAACCGGTCATTCGAGCGGAAACTGCGGCTCATGGTGCTGCCGTTCAGCATGTTCTTGAGTTTGCAGTTATAAATCGCCTGGCCCTTGCCGGGTTTGCTGAATTCAAAATCGGTCACGAACCACGGGGTTCCCTCGATCAACAGTTTAATGCCTTTGCGCAGGTCGGAGACTTCGTACATGCTTTGCGATCCTTCTTTTACGTGAGCGATGAACAGAAAATACCGTTACGAACGGCGCATGTCAAGGAGAGAAGCGATGCGGCTGTATAATTTTTGATTTTTTGAGTTGCTTCGCGCGCGCCGGTTCTGATACCCTTCCACCCGTTTGCGCCCATCGTCTATCGGTTAGGACACAGGGTTTTCATCCCTGGAAGCGGGGTTCGACTCCCCGTGGGCGCGCCATTTGATCAACGTACTGAAACAGAGATACTTACGACCGAAACGACGGATCAGAAAAAGCCCTTTTATAACGCGGCTTATAACACGTCCCGCATAATACCCGATTGTGTTTCATCGTTTCGGGATTCCGGAAACTGCGATTTTTTCCCCGTTCACGATCAGATACCGGCCTCGGGGTCAATGCCGCCGTTCGGGTGTGTGGCTGCCGTTACCGGGGCACCGTGCCTGCCATGCGGCGGGCTGTTCGGAGGCGGGCGCAGGGGAATGTTCGGTGATCTACTTCTCACCGGTCTTTTTGGCCTTGTTCGGTTTCGGGCGGGGCCTCGGTGGTGTTGGCGACATGAAGCCCGATTCCGTCTTCTTCTCTTTCTTCTGTGATCCGTCGCCTGTCTTCTTCATGCTCATTCACAACTCCGTTGGTTTGGGCTACTTCTCTGACTTGGGTGGTGGGGGTGGGACCTTCGGCGGCGCTGACGGGACGTACCCAAAATTTCCCTGTCTTGAAGGTGGGGGCGGTGGAGGGACAAAACCCTCTGTTATTGGTTTTGGCGGTGGTGTTGGTGGTTTGTCGTTTGCCATCATCTTCTCCTTTTGTTGGCCTGTGACTGAGGTGTCGATGTTCTTGGAACTGAAAATGCACAAGAGAATGACGCCAAAAACGAAACTGACGAGGGACGTCCAATTAAGCCAGTTGGTGAGTTTGGTGAACCGCCTTGGAAAGTTAAGGGCAGGTGCTCTGCGTTGATCGTTGGCTGAGTCCAGTTCTGATCGGTTCTCCCGAATGGACGACTGGCTTGTTACGAGTGACGACAAGGCTAGGAGCAACGCGACGATCAAGGTGAACATAGGACAAAGCGCGGGTTTTGTCAAGCCCTCTGCAAAGATATTGATAGGGGGGGGCTGCGGGCGCGTTCGGCGGGGCCTGGGTGCCTTGTGTCTGGTCTGGTTCGGGATCGCATGCACCGCATCACGCGGGCGTCATGCCGGGTTGCTGGGTGCCCGTGACGGCGTCCGGGGCCGGGGTGCCTTGCAGAGTGCCAGGGCACACACAACGCCTCAAGCGGGCGGCTGTGGAGGGCGGCGACGGTGGCGTCCGGGGTGCTGACGATCCCGGGTCCATCGTTCACTCATTCACGATCACCAGTCCGGTTGCGACCTCCACCGTTTTGACAGGGTTGATGTTCGGCACGGGCTTCGCTGGCGGGGGAAGGCGGCGGGCCAGATTGGGCACGGCTTGGATCAGCGGCAGGGCGTAGTTGATCTTTACCGCGAAGTTGACGTTCTGCGGGATCGAACCGGTGTACTCGAAGACCGCTACAGCGTTGAGTTGGGCCACGACCAAGCCGACGGCATTGCCGGCCGCGTCCGCAAGAGCGCCACCGGAGTTTCCGCCTTGGATGGGGGCCGTGATCTGCATGGTGCGGACATCGTCCTGAATGCCCGAGAGGGCGCTGACGGCGCCATCTGTGTATTTGGCTGCGCCGCCCTGAATGCCGGGGTTCGGGTATCCAATCGTGAAGACCTTGTCGCCCATTTCGGGAATGGACTGGGCCAGGGCCAGGGGGGTGAAGCCCTCGCCTTCCAGTTTGAGCAAGGCCACGTCGTTCCGACTGTCGGCGCGGACGACTTTGGCCGGGTGGGTCTTGTCGCCGATCCGCACCTTGATCTCGCGCCCGCCTTCGACGACGTGGGCGCAAGTGAGAAAATATCCGTCCGTGCTGATGACAAACCCGGAGCCGGTTGCCTTCACCGTGTCAGCGGGCGTCGGCGCAGTCGGGGCCGCATCCGGGGTCTGCCTCTCTCCCGCGCGAAACTTCTCAACCCACTGGGTCGCCGCATGCTGCGCCGCCGCATATTGCGCCCCGGAGAGCCGGGCGCGGATGCTTTGAAGATTGTTCTGCGCTTGATCCATGCCGCTCAACGCATTGGCAATCAGATAATGAATACAGGCCTGCGCGTTGTTCTGGACAACTCCGGTTCCCATCTCGTAGCACAGTCCCATGTTGTTGTGCGCCCCGGCCATGCCCTGTTCCGCCGCCTTCCTGTACCAGCGGACGGCCTCGACCGGGTCTTTCTCGACACCGTCGCCGGTGTGGTAACACAGACCGGTGTTATACTGCGCCCCGGCCATGCCCTGTTCCGCTGCCTTCCTGAACCAGCGGACGGCTTCGGCGGGGTTCTTCTCAACGCCATTGCCTAGGGCGTAGCGAACACCGATAGCACACTGCGCTGCGGCCGCGCCCTGTTCCGCCGCCTTCTTGTACCAGCGGGCGGCTTCGGCGACGTTCTTCTCAACGCCGTCGCCGGTGGCGTAATAAGCCGCGATACACATCTGCGCAATGACTTCGCCCTGTTCCGCCGCCTTTTGGGACCAGCGGGCGGCCTCGGCGACGTTCTTCTCAACGCCAATACCCAAGGCGAAATGACTGGCGAGATTAAACTGCGCCTCGGCATGACCCTGTTCCGCTGCCTTCCTGAACCAGCGGACGGCTTCGGCGGGGTTCTTCTCAACGCCGTCGCCGTCTCTGTAACAGTTTCCAAGATTATTCTGCGCCTCGGCATGTCCCTGTTCAGCCGCCTTCCTGCACCATCGGACGGCTTCGGCGGCGTTCGTCTCGACACCGTCGCCGGCGCGATAGCAAACACCAAGGTTAAACTGCGCATCGGCGAGACCCTGTTCCGCCGCCTTCTTCCACCATC
>Ga0268276_1001936_pt1 | contig 18752 bp, 15 predicted proteins | sample saktaG_4_FD_190145 | JGI IMG/M metagenome (GOLD analysis project Ga0268276, IMG submission 190145) | Saline water microbial communities from Sakinaw Lake, British Columbia, Canada - sak_2010_1_5_45m | ecosystem: Environmental > Aquatic > Non-marine Saline and Alkaline > Saline ... | reverse complement strand
TTGAATAAACTGGCATAAATTTAAATGTTTTTACTTTTCCACAGGGGGGGGGGTTGATTGACAAATGATTTGTGCTATACTTACTCTAAGGTATTTGAAAAGAGGCGTCGACCGTTAGGACGATGGCCTTTTTTCTTTTGTCTCGCCTGCTGTATCGCTAAAATTTAACGGTAACCTTTGTTTTACATCTTTATCAACAAAAATGTGAAAAGATTTATTTTTAAAACCACTAACAAACTCTTGAACTCCTAAATTCTCCTTAAAGTAAGCTAAAAATCTCTTTTTGTGCTTATCTCCGTTACGAATTATGCCAGTTGATAATTTTAAATCATAATTTATAGCGCCTATCATTAAATCCGCAACTTGCAAAAGATCGTTTGATTTTGAATTAAAACGGCACACCCCTGCTACGGCCAGCCTTTTATAAAAATTATTTATCTTCCTTTTTACATTAACTTCAAACCTCACCTCTTTTGGCGCTGTTATATAATCAGCAATTACAATAATAATCTCGTTAGACGATATTGCTGGCTTTAGAACCTCCATAGTAATTTCTTCATAAGCCAGCCATGGATCGCCACTAAATCTTTTGTTAAAATATTCTCCCTGTTTATCTAACGAATAAGAATTAAAAGAAATGCTTCGTGTATCAAAAAGCGCATCAAGCGTCCATTTACAGAATTCAATATTATTTTTGGAAAGCTTGTTAAAATGCATTTCGTCATGAAAATTACGCTTATCTCTTTCGTAAGCAATTTTACTTTGTAAAAAATAAGGTTGAGAACATTTAATAAACCCTACTGTAAAAAATGGGTTTTTAGGATCACATAAACTTCCGCTCTCATCAAGGAAGCAAAACTTAGTCCAGATGTCTTTATAATCGCATAAACAAAGTTTTGGCGTTTGTTTTTTAAATAAATTTTTTAAATCCATAATTTTACTGCCAAAAGTCTAGGTTTTCTTTTTTGGCGAATTTGATAAATTCGTTGGCTATTTCGTCTAAGTCGTGGTCTAATTGTTTTCGGCCGTTATTGTCGTGACCAAAATTACCAGTGGCATCTTTTTTATAAACATAATTGCCAGAGTTATCTTTGCCTGATTTTTTAGAAACCGCCATAAAAATTGGATAGTCTTTTAATGGCTTTTCATTTTTATTCCATTTTTGCAAAAATAAAATGCTGGTTTTTGTGCCAGTGTGAGGCCTAAAAGTATTTACAGCTAACCCTACCACCCCTAAAATTCTAGCTTTATCAAAAAGATATTCTCTAACATATTCCATATTGGTGTTATTTAAAACGCCTTGAGGTAAAACAATTGCCAAACGGCCCCCTGGTCTTATCATATCCAAAACCCGCTCAACAAATAAAATGTGCCGTTCAATTTTATTTACTAATTTACTTTTCTTTTTACCAAAAAAGTATTGTCGTAAAATTCCACTGTCTTTTATTTCTCCAGCAAATGGCGGATTGGTTAATAAGACATCAAAATTAAAATAATGGAAACTTTTTTGGTTATCTGCGTTATCTGCCGAATTTTCCATATCTAAAAGCCGAGTTTTTAATTGAGCCCTAGCATTTAATAAGTCAGCATTTTCGCCTTGCCATTCTCTTGGGTCAAGCGTGTTTAATTTAAAAATATGCGATTTGCCATCTCCAGCAATAAGCATTAAAGCTCTAGACACTTTGGAAATTTCATCAGCAAAATCAATGCCCCAAATATGGTCTTTGGCGTATTCTCGCATTGACTCTTCATTTTTATTCAAACAATTATCTTTTACTTGATACATTGTGGAAATTAAAAATCCGCCCGAGCCACAAGCCGGATCAATAACAAACTCGTCTTTTTTAGGGTTAAGCATTTTAACCGCCATTGAAATAGCGTGTCGAGGCGTAAAGTATTGCCCCTTTTTACCTTTAGCCACCTCTGGTATTAAATACTCAAACGCCTCATCAATAATGGATAAGTCCGAGCCAAAAAGCCGAGCTTTTTCCATTTCACCCACTATAATAGACAGATGGTCTGATGATAATTTAATATTGTCCTGTTCTGAAAATGTACCAGGCCATTTTTTAACCGCTTTTTTGAATAAATCATTGATAACTTCATAAGTTTTTGAAGAGTCTTTATATTTTCTAAAATAAATTTCATTATCTTGCCTATTATATTTAGCTTCTGATTCATCGAAAAGCTTGGCATAAATAAGTTTAAAAACTTCACCAAAAACATCACTCCCAGCGTTGGCTAAAACAAGCTCCTGCATTGACTCAATTATTTTTTTTAAATCAGCTTTTGGGTTTGTATAATCAAAAAGATTTTTTTTAGCTTCTAGTAAATCGTCTATGGTTTGGTTAAATCTTGGTAAATCGGGTAAGGTGTCGCTATATTCTTTTGGATATGGTCTATATAAAATAATTCTTTTTTGGCCGTTGCTCCAAAGTCCAATTTCCGCTCCTTCAGAGGATAAATAACTTTTTAACTGCTCAATGCCTTTTTTATCGGTTGGACTTTTGGTTTCAATAATAATGTAGGGAGTTATCTTGTCTCTTTTGTAAACCACAATATCTGCGGCTTTAGTGTGAATTTCTTTGCCAAAATGCACGCTTTTTTCAGTTTCTATCTGCTCTAATGGGTAGCCATAGTCATTGTGCAACTTATAAAGCCAAAGCTGACGAATTATTTCCTCTGGCCTGCCTTTTTGCTTTTCTTCATCAAAAACAACCCTTTGATTGCCAGATTTTATATCTTTAATATAAAACTTGTCTTTTTCTTGCTCGGTTATTTCTAAAACCTCGTCAAAAATAATCCCGTCAAATTCTTGCAAGCCGTAAACCGTTTCGCTGTTGTGAAAAATTTTGTCTAAAATTTCCTCTATTTTGTTTAATTTTTTTGTAGGCATAATTTTTAATTATTTAACTTGTTGCCAATAACCATTTTTTAAAACAGAAATTACTTTACCAGTTAGCTTTGTTTCATCGGTAAAAGAAATATGTGGATACTTTGGGTTTTCTGGTTTTAAAAAAACATAAGGAGGTTTATCTTGAGAGATAAACCTCTTAACCGTTGTGTCCTCCCCTATCGTGGCCAAAACAACCTCTCCTGTATAAAACTCTTTTTTAGTTTGCACTAAAACTAAATCGCCATCATCAATGCCAGCATTTATCATTGAATCTCCGTGAATTTTTAATATAAAAATCTCTTCATTAAGTTTTTCAATTTTTTCAAAATTAGATGGCAATATTTTCCACTCTCCAGATATTCCAATGGCCTCTATTGGAGCACCAGCAGATGTGGCACCCAAAAAAGCAGCTACTAGCGGTTTGTTAAGCACTTTATATCCTAATGGTAATATCACTAAATCACGAGCACCCGTTCCCTTTTTAATAAATTTTTTTTCTTTTAACTTTTCTAAAAGATCAACAATTGATTGGTTGGAGACGACCCCTAGCTTTTCTCGCATTTGCTCAAAAGTAGGCGGAAAACCATCACTTTGAATAAAGTTATAAATAACCGATAGAAGTTCCTTTTGCCTTGGGGTTATTTGAATTTCCATACTTTTGTTTTCGAACGAAGCGAGAGCAGTTACAAAAATAAATTTTTGTAATTGCCGAGCGAGCGAGAAAACACACCCGTCTAGGGTTTATTCTACACCCGACTATTTGTTCTGGCAACCTGTGGATAACTAAAAACCGCCTCCTGTCCCTATTAGCTATTTAGTGGCGATTATTAGGTAGCCTGAAGCATAGACTGAATCCTTTGATATCTTTGACAAAGGGACAAACAAAACAAACAATAAATAAGGTAAGTAAAGAAGATACTTTACTGGCTTAAATTTTATTTTAGCAATTTTACCGCGAATTATATCCAAAACAATAGTGTAAAAATTCCCAATTACTTTAATTTCTTTTTGACTAAAACTTTTTAAAAGCTCTTCTTCCCAAAAATCAGGTGTGTATCTTAAATAGTCTTGATGGGTTTTATACATAAATGGGCAAGACAAGATTAAAACTCCATTTGGTTTTAATACTCTATAAATTTCATTGATAGCTTTTTGAGGAGTTTTCAAGTATTCAAAAACCTCCAAGCATATTATATTGTCAAAAAATTTATCAGCAAAACTTAAATTATTAACATCGCCAAAAAAAACTTCTTTGTCTTTATTTTCTTTAATATCAATAGCTGTTGGTTTTTGATTTAATAAATAATCATATCTTCTGTTTGATGAGCCAACATCTAAAACACTGCCTTTTAATTTTGGCAGTTCTTTTTTTAAATAATTTTCTAAATAATTTCTATGAGGAGAAAATTTTATGTGATTAAAGGGGAAAATCATAAATATAAATCTATAACAAATCCAGCCGATCGGCTGATTCTGTTATGGTTTAAACTTGTTTAGAACCTTTTGAAAAAAACTGGAAACTAGGCCCCTACTAAAAGAAATTTCAGCCATGACACCGACCTCTCGTGTTTTATAAAAACCGCTTTGAGCTTGATCGTAAATTTCAATAGCTAATTCTTGATATTGCTTCGCTATGTTACTTAAAGAAAAAACCGGTACATTTTTTTGATAATTATTATAGTTATTAGCTACTTTCTCAATCTTCACAAGAAGCTCTTGAGTATTACTAAAAAGCTCACCACCCTTGCCAATAATTTCTGGATTGCTTGATGAATTAAAAGCCAAACAAGGTAAGGAGCAACTTAAAGCTTCAATTAAAACATTAGAGCAGGATTCAATTTTGCTTCCTGAAATAAAAATATCGCTTTGTTTTATTTGTTTAGATAAGTCAGTATGCTTCATTAGCCCCAAAACTTTTATATTTTTAAATTGAACAGGGCTTTTTCCCACAAACAACATTTCATATTTATTAAAATTCAAATTTTCATCTAAAAATTTGTAAATATCAAACCCTTTCAAAGGATTGCTTGACCAAGAAACAGCAATGATTTTTATTTTTCCTAATTTTTTAAAATCAGCTTTCTCCTTTTTGTTAAAAACTTGCTCATTAGGAGCGTTATAAATTACAGTTTCAAAGGAATTTTCATACGGAAAAAGAGCTTTATTTTGCTTTTGAGACCATTTTGACTGCCAAACAGTGCCATCAGCCACAAACTTATTAATTTTAAAAATAAGCTCGTCCAAGAATGCTTCCTTTGGTCTATAGCCTCTCATGGGACCATCAATGCGATGAATAAAAACTTTATTAGGAAATTTCTTTTTAGCTTTAATAACTTTACCTAAAAACTGGTGGCTATTAAAAATAACAACATCGGCTTTTTGAATATCCTGTTCGTAAACTCCAGAACTTATCCAATAATATTTTAAAGCTTTTAAGAATTGGTTTCCTCCTCCCCCTCTGGGCCCTTCTTGAAATGGAAATAAAATATGGATTTTCATTAGTTATTTGTTATTTGTGCCACAGTTAAGCCCATTGAATTTTCAAAATTAACCTTACCTTTTAAAATATTAAAGTTTTTTTCAATAAATTGCAAAACATCATTTCTTTGCTCCATACTTTGTTGGCTATCCAAACCAGTAGCTTGACCCTTTATATAGTCAAAAACTAAAACGCCATTTTTTTCTAAGTGTTCAAAGAAACTTTCAACAGCATCTAAAGGGTTATTCAAATGCTCAAAAACAGTTAAGCAAATAATAGTATTGTATTTCTTCCCTTTTGGCAAATTATCTTTTTTATATGGCTCTACTATAATAGAGTCGACTCTGCTACTGCTCATTAATTTCCACCTTGCATACAAGAAAGAAATTTGGGGGATATCAGCAATTGTAAATTGTAAGTTTTTGTATGAAAAATATTTTATAAGTCCTTGGGTTATGGGAGCAACAGAGCACCCATACTCCAAAATATGGCTATTTTTTTTAATATATTTAGCAAAAAGCCAACAGTCCAAATATGCTTTTTTACTGTAATTATAAACTGACTGAAAAAGATAAAAAACATTTCCCTGTCCTTGCCAAGAAGCTAAAAATTTTTCTGGATTTTTTTCGTCATTATGATCCAAAGAAACTTCTTGGAACTTTGCCCTATAAGTATTTCTCAAAAAATGAAAATCAATAATATCAATATTGCGATTGCCCAAATACTCCACCCAAAACTTTTTAAAATCAAAAAACCAGCCCAAACAGATATTTGAATAAAAAAGCTTTTGTAAGATACCCAACTTGTAAAACAAAGCCAAAAAGAGTCCTTTTGTGGGAGCTAAAAATTCTACTAAAAAATTTCTTCTTCTATGTTGAAGATTTGAACCCAAAAGCTTATTTTGCTTTTTAAATTCTTCGTTAATATCCAAGAAAACATTGTCAAATTTGTTATAAAAGTTTTGCATATATTTCATCAAAATAACGCTTGGCTATTTTTTCCCAAGAATAGTTTTGGATAGTTTCTCCTGCGCCTTGGATTATTTGCTCTTTAAGTTCTTTACGCTCAAAAATTAACATAGCTTTCTGGGCAATTTCGCTAGCGTTTTCCACTTGAGCTAAAAACCCATTTTTCCCATCAACAATAATATCAGGAGCCATCCCCATATTAGTTGAAATTAGTGGCACTCCAGATGCCATTGACTCCACAATCGCTTCTGGGCCCCCCTCAATTCTGGAGGCCACAATATATAAATCCAAGGCATTATAAAAAGAGGCAACTTTTTTAAAATCTTTTAAATAGCCCGTACTTTTATAGGCAATGCCTCTCTTTTCAAGCTCTTTTTTTACATATCCCCTTGAAGGTCCCACTAATAAAACAAAAACTGGAAAATTTTTAGATATTTCTTCAACCGCCTTAACAAAAATATCCGGCCCTTTTATAAGTTTTGGTTCCATCCCATCCCCCCAGCCAACTCCATCTTTTTGGAACGAACCGATCACAAAAGCATTTTTTGAAATACCTAAAACTTCTCTTATCTCCTGCCTCTTTTGCTCATCAGCTTTTTTGAACAAACCCAAATCAACCCCCAGGGGAATAACCAAAAGCTTGCTTCTATCCACCCCAAAATTAATCAAGCTCTGCTTTGTTATATTGCAAGATGTATGTATTGCCTTTAGATTATTTTGGGCTTGTAAAATATATTTAACTCTTTTGTCTTCATTAATAAAATGAAACCAAGTTAAAATGGCTTGGTTTGAAATATGAAATTTTTTAAATTCATTTTCTTTTAAAAAAGTGTGCACCGAGCCAAAATGAATTATTTGTTTCCGTAAACCAACTGATGTTATGGTTGTTCTAGCTTGTTTAAAATCTAAAACAGATAGGCACTCAACTAGTTTTTTTCCAATTTGACTTACAATCCAATCCTTGTTTTCAACAATATAAGAAAGCTTGTACTTTCTATTAGAAAGAATATTATCTTTTATGGCAAGGGCATTGCTAAGTATTTGTTTTATTGGCAATTGCATAAATTTCCCCAAAGTTTATTTCTATTTTTTCTATTTTAAGACCAGCTTTCTTCGTCTCTTCAATAAAACTCTCTTTTGTGTATTCAATAAAGTGGGTTTTGTCTAGTTTATAATCAACGCTCATTTCTTTTTTATAAACAGAAAGCCAGTCCCTTGTTAAAAGCGGCACTCTTATCAAAATTTTATCGGTAATTAAATTAATTTTTTTTAAAAAATCTACCCTATTTTCAATATGCTCTAAAACGTTAGATAAAACTGCAAAATCAAATTTTTCGTTAAAATTATAGCTTACAGCATCTCCTAAAATATATTCTATGTTATGGTAATTATTTTTCTGCTTAGCTTTTTCAAGATATTTTTTATTCAAGTCAATGCCCGCTACTTTCATCGCTTTTTTTGCTAAGTCAAAAGTTAAATCTCCGCTTGAACAGCCAACATCCAAAACCTTACTTTGAGGTAATATATTTTCTAAAAAAAACTGGTGATAATTTAAAATGCGGTGTTTTGGATGTTTTCCACCTTCTTTTTTTATGGCCAAAAAAGAAATACCTTTATACAAATAGCTATGAACAACCAGAGCAATTTTTAACAAAAAATCAACCAGCGGATTACTTTTGTTTTTCATAGGCAATAAGTTCTTCTATACCCTGTTCTAAAGAATACTGGACAGTAAAACCTAAAATGTTTTTTGCCTTTGTGATGTCAGCTAACTGATTGGCAACATAGTTTTTTATTGGCACTTCTTGATACTCTGGCTTTATATCTTTACCAAGAATTTGGCAGATTATTTTGGTTATTTCATTCAAGGTTTCATTTTCCCCGCAGCCAACATTAAAAATATCCGCCTTAACACTTGATTCCATAGCTATTAGAAAAGCTCTCACAACATCTTTTATATAAATCGAATCTCGAGTTTGGTTGCCATCGCCATATAAAACCGGCCTTTTGTCTTCTTTTATCCACCACAAAATTTGAGAAACCATATTAGCTAAATTTTTCTTGTTGCGCTCCTTTGGCCCAAAAACACTAGCCAATCTCAGCCCGACAAAGCTAACTTCCCAATGATTATTATACATCCAAGACAATCTTTCCATAAAATACCGGGCCTCTGAATAAAAATCCTTTATAAAAACAGGCAAGTCCTCTTTCCATGGCAAAGGATTACCATTATAAATCGAAGATGTTGAGGCAAAAACCACTTTGCAATTTTCCCTTTTTGCTAAATCCAAAATAGCAATAAAATCATTAATAGCTTGTCCAAAAATATTATGATTTTTATGGTATAAAGGCGAGGATGAAGGCATGCCCAAGTGAAAAATTCCGTCTAGCCCCTTTATTTGCTTAATATTTAAACAATCCCCAGAACTAGATTTAATAAACTCAAAGTTCCCCTTAATATTTTTTATATTGTCTAAATGCCCAGTACTTAAGTTATCAATTACTACAACTTGATGGCCTTTTGAAAGTAAATATTCTAAAAGATTTGACCCGATAAAACCCGCTCCCCCAGTTAATAAATATTTCATATTTATAAATATTTAGATTTATTTTCTTTTTTTAAAATTTCAGCAAGCTGTTTAACTTTTTGGGAATCATTCTTATTACAAACTAAAATAATATCTTTAGTAACTGCAACAATCAAATCAGAAACCCCTATTGTTGCCACTAATTGCTCATTTTTTTGGTTAAAAACTAATATGTTTTTTGAATCAAGGTCAATATGGTTTCCTGTGGCAAAATTTTCATTTTTACCAGCCAAAAAATCTTTTAAAGAAGCCCAAGACCCCAAATCATTCCAGCCATCTTTAACTTCTAAAACAGCTACTTTATTATAGTGATTGAAAATACCACTTTCTAAAGAGGTTTCTTCCATTTCTTTGTACTCTCTTTCTAAAAACTTATCAAAATCTTTTTGGCCGATTGCTTTTTTAATTTCTTGAAACCTCTTAAAGCTACTTGGCAAATACTGCTTAATTAAATCTAAAACCAGCTGGGGCAAAAAAACATAAATAGGGATATTTAAAAGATAACTTCCTTGTTCCACAAAAGAAGCGGCTATTTCTAAACTTGGCTTTTCAATAAAACTATCAACATTAAATATACTAAAATCCTCATCTTCTTTTAAAGACCCTTTTTTAATGTATCCAAGCCCAGTATCGGGAAAATCTGGTTTTGAGCCAATTATAAAAATATGGTCAGGATATTTTTTAATAAAGCTCTCGCCTTTTAAAATAATCTTTTTAAATAAATCAGCATCGGGAATGCTGTAATCAGAAGGTAAAACCAAAAGGGGTTCTTGATAAAGCTCTTTTGGTAAGTGAGCCAAAAAAAGAAGTAAAGCGCCAACCCTCTCTTTATCTAATGGCTCGATTATAATGTTATCTTTCGGCAGTTTTGGCAATTCATCTTTAATTTCTTTTTCATAGAGAGTGTTTGTTGAAATAAAAATGTTTCCCCAAGCAATATCCGGGGATAGCCGCCAAACAGTTTCTTGGAGCATTGTTTTTGTGCTGGTTAATTTTTGGAATTGTTTTGGTTTTTCAGCTCGACTCAACGGCCAAAGCCGCGTTCCCTTGCCCCCGGCTAAAATCAAAACTTTTAAATCAGAAAAAAATGCAGTTTCCTGCTGAAAAACTTTTTCTAAGCTATAGTTTTCTTCAATAGTTTTTCTGGCGTTTTTTCCAATTATTTCTTGTAAATTTTTATCATTTAAAACCGCTAAAAGAGCTTCTTTAATAGATGTGCTGTCTGTTTGGCATAAGTAGCCGTTTTCTTTATGGATTATTACTTCTTTTATGCCATCAACATCAGTTGCAATGCAAGGCAAGCCACAAGCCATTGCCTCCAATAATGCCTTAGGGCAGCCCTCGTACAAACTTGGTAAAATGAAAATTTCTGCTTTATTTAATTCTTCTGGCAACTCGCTGTTGTTTAGTTTTCCCTTAAACTCAATCTTTACTCCTTTTTCTTTGGCTAGTTCTTCTAAATCATCTTTTAATTCTCCCTGACCAATAAACACCAAATTAACTGGCAAACCAGCTGCTGCCCAAATTAAATTAAAAAGATTTTTTTCCTTGCTCAGCCTACCCACAAAAACAACTCTACCCTTCTCTTTTTCAATGTCTTGGGGTTTGAAAAGGTCTGTATCAATATAGTTTGGCACTATTCTGATTTTTCTTTCTGGTATTTTAAATTTTTCTTTAGCAAAGGTTTTATCTTTTTGAGAAGTAAAAATGACAATGTCTGCAACTTTATAGGCAATTTTTTCCCACAAATAAACAATGCTTTTTTTCCACCTTAGCTTTTTTTCATTCTCTAAAATCTTCAGCCATTCATAGCCATTTCTAACAATTAGTTTTTTCTTTCTGTGGAATAATTTAGCAATAACTGCTGGAATGGCTGAGGACATTTGATTAGTTTTTAAAATATCAACACTTTTAATCTTTGAGTAATGAACAAATGGCAATAAAAACCCATAAAGGATTGAAGGCAACCCAAATGGCTTGGGAATAATTTTAATTTTTAGACCTACATTCGCCTGATATTTCAAATCATTCTTTCTGCCGTAAGTAAAAAAAAGAATTTCTTCAAAATTATCAGCCAGCCGTTTGTAAAACGCGATTTCGCGGTCCAAATTACCAATATCTTCCCATTTTTTCAATGAAACTCCGTGTGAAAAAAATAAAGCTAAATTCTTTTGATAATGAGTTACCATAAATTTAATTTTTCAATTCCAGAAACATATTTGGAGCTTTTTCCCGCTCTTTGGAACAATGAACTAATAACAAAATCTACTGCTTTTTCGTTTTGCTTGTCATCATATTTCAACTCCAAAACAATATTTTTTTCATCAGTTCGTTTGTTTAAGAAGTTATTCCACTTTACCATAAGTGAATAAAATTGCATCTCAGAATCAATGGTAAACCTAAACAACTTGTCCTTGCTTTGAAAATACTTTCTTTTATACCTATTAAGCAAAACTCCTTCCAAAGAAAACAATTCTTTTTTTAAGCTTTCAGAGATATGGGACTCTAAAAAAACATCCCTTAATGTTTCAACAGTAAAACTGTTATCCAAAACAAACCCAGTTAAAGGATAAGCTTTTTTATAGCTTAAATCGTTTTCTTTTATTTTAAATTCTAAAACAGGCTTCTCTATTTCACCCAGTAAATCTCCATACCATCTAATTCTCACTTTTTGGCGTTCGCTAATACCAACTAAATTGTCAAAATAATTGCGTAAATCAAAAGAATCAAGATAAATATTATTAATAAAGCGTTCGTAATATATTTCCGAAAAAACAGCAGGGTGAAGTTTTATAACCTGTTCCACTTCCTGCTTGGTAGTGTCTTCCATAAAAAACTTTTTCTCAAATCTGTGATTATTTTCCATATAATTTTTCAGCAACAGCTTTATCGTTGGAATTGATAATTTTTTTATCAACTGTAAGCACCGAACCCTCTTCCACTAAATAAAACTGTCCAACCTTTTCTTGACTTAAGGTTTCAATTAAAAGTTCGGCTGGTCCAAATTCGGGCTTTTTTTGATAAACAGCCAAGCCAATCTTACTGTTTGAAACCAAAACATTATCAAAAGTTGCTTTAGAATTATCTTTAGTGGCAATGCCAATGGAAGCATTGTTTATTTTCACATTATTGCCAAAAACTTCAGTGTTCTCCCCAATACTAATACCTTTGTCCCCAGCCTTATTGATAAAAATATCTTCAAGCTCAATATGGCTTCCGGAAAGATCAAGGCAATCACCATTATTATCTTTTAAACCACAACTATAAAAAGAAGTTCTGGCTATTTTCCCTTGAACAAAATCAGCATCCAAAGCATCAGCCAAGCTTTCGCTAAAAACAGAATCAAAAATATTAGCTTGAGTGCGCATTAAATGCAAAGTATCATCCCCAGCCAAGTTAGCCCCAAACTTACAAAAATAAAAATCAACTGGCGATTGATAAAAATTAACAGCACCTGTCATTAACCAATTGCCATTGAAAGATGTGGCTGGGGCTGATAAATTTTGAAAATAAACATATTGCAAAAATGATTTTTCTTTAGCGTTTAAAACAACCAACCCAAAACCAGTTTTATCTTGAGATTCAATAATAATGGGACGACCCTCTTCACCTAAAAACCTTAAAGCAGAATATGACAAAATTATGGCTTTATTGGATAGGTTCAAAGTTGTTGCTCTATCAGCGATTATAGTATAGCCAGCAGGTAAAATTAAATTTTGCCTTATGTTCCAAAAACCGGGTTTTATATAAATAACTTTAGATAATTCATCGGTTTGTAAAAAAGAAAATATTTGCCAATTTGGACTTTGCCTGATTAAGTCTTTTTCAAGAAAGTCTTGATTAAAATACGGCCAATTATCAATTGGCTCTGTTTTTATATCTTCCAAGCCAAGAATTTTGTACCTCACCTTTATTCTGTCAAGAATTGATGAAGAAAAAACAAAATTATTGGGTACTTTAAAATTAAACTCCCCAAAATCAATTGCTTGATGGGTAATTTTTGGCTCAAGAATTATTTCTTTTTCTGGCTTAAAAAACTCGTTATCGTTAAAAGAAATATCAATTATCTCAACTGGTAAAGATTGAACATTGCCTAATTGCAAAGTCAAAAAGCCAAATTTTTGGCTTTTATAATAAGCCTGAAAAGCTTGGGTAGGATTTAAAATTACTTTTATATATTCTTGATTTTTGTAAAGAATTTCTTTGCTTTCAAATTTGTAGCCAGGATAGCTCTGGTATAGCGTTCTTAGTTTACTTTGTAAACTTTTTTCATGTTTAGCAAAAAAATCATCTAAAAATTCTTTTTGAGAAACCTTGTCCAAGGCCATCACATACTGTTTGAAAAATCCTTCATCCTGAAAAAAAGCGCTTTGAAAGTTTAAATTTTTGCTCTGGATAAGCTCTATTGGCTGAACTTCATTGGCATTTATCTCGCTCCGCAAGCCCTGAAGTTCTAAGGGAATAATCATTTGATTGTTGTATCCTATGGGCTCAAGTAAAGAAGTAACTGGGTTGAAATAAAATCTTATAGTGCCAAAACCAGTTGAATGATGATGCCCGGTTAAATCAATAACAGCAAAAAGATCTGCTAATTTTTCTGTTTCAAAAACTTTGCTCGCTGGCAAAATTCCTCTCCTGAATCCCTCCAATAAATTTCTGGCTTTCTCAAACATCTTTGACTGCTCCTCGTTTTTTACTAACTTCCCTGTTTGAAAGCTATCAATCGCACTTTGAGAATAAACTTCATTGACATCAATAACGGGTAGTTCTCTTTGCCAAAGAAGCGTTTCATCAAACCGAATAATTGGTGCTTCATAAAAACCGCTATTTTCAACCAATTGTTTGGTAGCGTGTTCTTCAATAGCATAAATGCCAATATGAATGCCATTAATAGTAGCATCAATAAAATCATATCTTATGTGTGGCAATCCAAGATCAGCAAGCATTTGATGTAAAATCCATCCATTTAAATAATCTCTAGTTCTTGGCAATTGCAAAGAAAATTCAGTCATACCAAACAATGTCTCATCATTATCAATTTTTATTGAAAAAGACCATTTGGTTTTTTGTATCCAATTATCATTACTTGTGCCTTTAACTTGAATTTTAGCTTTGTAAGTTTTATCTTTATGCCTTATTTCACAGGGCACCTCATAATCAGAAGAATTCGGCAAGCTCCCAGTTTCCAAAGCTAAAGCTCTTGCATAAGCCAATTTTTGATAGTTCTTAAAAGAGACATCGATTAAAATTTTTTCTGGCTTGGCTAAAAAAACTCCGCTTAAATAATTAGGAATAATCTTAAAATTCTCTTTATAAATTCCCAAAACAAATTCTTTCATATTAACAGCTGCTCCCGACCTATGCAAAACCATTCCATAATAAATACTACCCAAAACAATACCCATTAAAACAAAAAAGCCAGCTACAGATAAAATAAGCCACTTTATTTTCCTACGCGTAAAAATAATTCGCTTTAAATTGCGAATTAAAAAACGAAAAAAAGATTTTTTTTCTTCCTGCTTTATCTCCATTATTTATTGAATACCCCTATTATCCAAAAAATTTATTTTTAAAGAATTATCAAGGCTCAAAAGTTCTTGCTTGCTTCTCTTTAACTGCTCAAAATCAGCAAACTCAACTAAAAACGAAGCTTCTAAGATATCTTTTGTTTCATCAAATCTCTTTAAAATAACAGCTGAGCAATATTTTTTAAGAACCTCAACCATTTTCTCCAAAGAAGCGTTTGTTGACTTTTCCGTGGAAAGGGTAAGGTAAAGGTTTTGGTTTCTTTCTTTCTTGTGAAAAAGAGTAGTAATAAAAATGATTGCCACTATAACACAAAAAGCAACAAAAGTAATAAGTACTTGGCCAGCCCCAAGCCCCAAGCCAATGCTAATAGCTAAAAATAGATAAGCCAACTCTTCTGGTTCTTTAATGGCAGTTCTAAACCTAATAATAGACAAAGCGCCCACCAAACCCAAAGACAAAGCCAAAGAAGACTTTACCACTGTAATTATAAACATTGTGGTCATTGCCACTAAGATAAAATTTTTAGCAAATGCTTTTCGGTTGGAAAGAGACCTCCCGTACCTAACATAAATAAAGCCAAGGAGCGAAGCAAGAACAGCTACTAAAATTAAGCTAACCGCAAAATTGGTAACTGAAATTTGGTTTGACTGAGTGGTTAAGAATTGAGCGAATGTTTCATATTTACTCATAAATTTATTTCAAGTTTTTTAATCCCTTTTTGAATATTTTTCCGGGTCTTCAATGTTTTGTTGCTTCATTAACTCGTTGTTTATTTCTTCTGTGGCTTTGTGTAGCTTCATATCCAAACCCAAAGAATCTCCAAATTGAATAAAAGCCCTAATATCTTTTGGTAGGCAGTTATGAGTTAAAAGCCCGCCACTAGTTAAATAATAATGGTTTTCTGTTTCTAAAGAATAAACAGTTTTTATTTCATTTATTTTCTCAATTTTCTTTAAAGGCAATAAAAAGATGTTTTCGCTTAGTTGCTTGTAAGCTGGTGATTTTATAACTCTATCGCCAATAGCTATATTTTTTGTTTTTTCTTTTACCAATAATGGCAATAACTTCCGCACGCTTTCATTTTCAGAAACTAAAACTAAATGACAGTCAACCTTTGAATTTTTGGCTCTAAAATCTTTTCTGCTCGCTAAAATTCCTTTTTCCCTTAAAAGCATATCAACTCCTTCAATTAAATTAAGGCTCACAGTGGCGTAGCTTATTGTATAGTAATTGCCCATATTTGACTTCATAATAGAGCCATCGCCTCTAAAAATCCCAGCCAAAAATTGGTCTTTGACTTGTTGAGTGGCAAAAAAGATATAGTCAGGCACTCTTTTCTCATAACAATTTGCGCCAAATTTTTTAAAATACTCTGATAAAATCCTAGAAGAAACCTTAAAAGTATAGCTACTGTCTTTTCCCTTCCATTTGCCAACAGTAGTGCTAAATTGAATATTAAATTTATTTAGTATTTTACCTAAATCATCAATTAACTCTTTTTCATGATAACCAAAACTAAAATGCACTCTATTGTCAGAACAGCATCCTTCGGCCAAATAATAACCTATTAACCGTGCAAAATCCTCATCAAGTTGAATAGAATTTGGCAACCAAGTACCAATTTTACCAGTTTTTATCCTTAAATCTCCCAATGAAATTCCTGCCTCCACTAAGGCCGTTACGGGTAAAGACACATTTCTTTCTCTTTTAAAACCCTTATACTGATTACAACTTAAAAATGGCTTCAAATCACAAGCATAATTTTTATCTATTTCTTCCACAAACACATCTGCCTTATTGTTAAACATTTCAAAAAAATCTATTTTTATACCCCGCTCCTCAATAGGCATTGTTCCCATAACAACTGGCACCTTGTCGGTTAAAGCAATATCTTTAGCTTCTTTTTCTACTAATATGCCTGCTTGTTCGTCAAAAACCACCATTAAATGATCAGAAGAGGTTTCTAAACTTCTTCCCTTATTAAAAGAAAACTTTATTGTTTTTTCAACCTGCCTCTTTCCAATTGCTGTTACTTTGTCAATAAATATCTTTCCGTCTTTCATACTAACAATTTCTTTTCCTTGAAAATCTTTTACAGGGATTACTCTCATTCCATTTTCAGTTGGCTCAAAAACAAATTCATCACCAACTAAACATTTTCCCCCATATCCGCGATAGCCTTTGTGTGGAGTGGTTAAATGTGAGGGACCAATTCTTTTATCAGCTGATGAAGCTTCTCTAACAGTATCGTAGTCAACTCCAATTTCAGAGCAAACATCATACATTTGGTTAGCAAAAGCTACTTTTACAGCAAACCAATTGTTACCAAAGTATTTGACTAATTCGGCTTCGGTTGATGGCATTATTTTTTCATAAGGAGCCAATGGCAATATCAACATAATGTCTTTTGCCACATTGAAACTTTGCTCTGTTGTGCCAATTATTTGTCTGTCAGGGTAGTCCATATCTTGCTCTGCGGTTAATTCAGTTAAAAATTCTGGATTAAACAAAACTTTATGTTGTTTGTATTTATCTTGAAACTTTTGAGTAGTTCCAGGTAAAGCGGTTGATTTAATAACGACAATTTTTTCTCCTTTAATTTTCGAAAAAGCATCCTCAACAAAAGATAAATCAAAACCTTTGCCATCCTTTAAATAAGGAGTTGGCACGCAAATAAAAATAACATCAGCTTTATTAATGTCCTCAACTGAATCAAAACCCTTAAAAGGGTCATATAAAAAAAGGTCTTTGTTTAGCTCTTTGCCCTTTTTCTCAAAATACTTTCTCAAAGCCCCTCCCACCATTCCCACTCCCATTATACCAATTGTAATTTCACTAATTTTTTTGTTTAGCATATAAATAAAATTAAAAACTAAAAATGAAAAAATGAAAACGAAAATTTAAAAGTTAAAAGTTTCGCTCATTTTTAACTTTTCTTTGTGGTTTTTCATTTTTCATTTTTCATTTTTCATTTGTTTGTTGAACCATCTAATTGTTTCTTCCACTCCTTGTTTGAAGTCCGTTTTAGGCTCCCAATCTAACAATTCTTTTGCCAATGAAACATCGGCCTGGGTGTGCCTGATATCTCCTGGCCTTTCTGGGCCATAAACTTTCTCCCCCCCGATTAAATCAGCTAAATAATTTATTGAATAAGACTTATCGCTTCCAGCGTTAATAACCTCCCCTCCTTTTATTTTTTGACTTTCCATAGCTTTGATAAAAGCCTTTACCAAATCCCCAACAAAACAATAACCCCTTGTTTGTTCTCCATCCCCGTTTATGGGTAATGGATTTCCAAGTGATTTCTGTTTTAAAAACCTGCCCAAAACCAAAGAATAGTCAGAATTAACATCAATCCTGGTGCCATAAACATTAAAAGGTCTAATGGAAACAACTGGCAAATTATAAATATCAGTATAAATTTTAGCCCATTTTTCTCCCACCCATTTTTGCAAACCATAAGGACTCACAGGGTTAGGTGCCATATCCTCTTTTAAAGGAAGGGTTTTTTGATTGCCATAAACCGATGAAGAAGAAGTGTTAATAACTCTTTTTACACCCCCTCTCTTACTTGCTTCAAAAACATTAATTGTTCCCATTATATTAACCTTTGAAGTGCCAATTGGGTCCTCAACAGAAATTAACACCCTTGGAAGAGCGGCTAAATGAAAAACAAAATCAATGTCTTTAAAATATAGGTTCATTGTATCAAAATCACAAATATCAACTATATGAAGCTCGGCTTTTTCATTAACATTTTCTTTTTTACCATTACTTAAATTATCCAAAACCAAAACAGAGTGGCCAAGCTCCACTAATTTATCAACTAAATGAGAACCAATAAACCCAGCTCCCCCGGTTACCAATATTTTGCTCATAATTTTCAATTTTCAATTTTCAATTTTCAATCAATTTTCAATGTTTTAATTTTCAAACTTTACACTAGTGTCACCCTGAGTTATCTTTTTGTCACCCTGAGCGATTAGCGAAGGGTCTGGGAGATCCTTCGATTGGTATCTCAGGACGACGGTTGGTACCGTCGGATTCTTCGAGACGACAATTCAGTCGCCTCAGAATGACAAAAGGAAGCCATTTGATAATTTATTCATTTGATATTGATTTGTAAATTGAAAATTTGTAAATTTTAATGTATTCTCCCTTATTTTTACTGATTTTTCAATAGCTCCTTCAAATCCTTGACAGAATTCACAACCTTGCTATACTTTAGTTAATCACGCCCCCTCAACCGCAAGGTTGGGGGGGACATCGTTTATATATCTATTAAATTCTCA
>Ga0268276_1001935_pt1 | contig 18766 bp, 18 predicted proteins | sample saktaG_4_FD_190145 | JGI IMG/M metagenome (GOLD analysis project Ga0268276, IMG submission 190145) | Saline water microbial communities from Sakinaw Lake, British Columbia, Canada - sak_2010_1_5_45m | ecosystem: Environmental > Aquatic > Non-marine Saline and Alkaline > Saline ... | reverse complement strand
GCGAATTTGAAAAACTCGTTATAGGAGGTTCAAAAAGAAAAATGCATCCTTTTTTATTTTTAGGTAAACTCCCCCTCCCTCCCCATGTGACTTATACTTGGGTTGCTATGCTATTGCTGGCCCTGTTTTCTTTCCTTGCAACGCGGAGACTCAGCATATATCCAGGAAGAATGCAGCATGTGTTTGAAGTATTTCTGGGGGGTATCAGGGATCTGATGCTTGATGTCATGGGGCCTACCGGCCTCAAATTCTTTCCCCTGATAGCGACATCTGCCCTTTTTATTCTAACCGCCAACCTGCTGGGTCTTATCCCAGGGTTTGAGTCGCCGACAAGCAATCTCAATACCACCGTTTCCATGGCGCTTGTCGTGTTTGTTATGACGCATATAGTGGGAGTCTGGGTGCACGGTTTCAAGTATGTAAAGCAGTTTTTGGGGCCTGTCTGGTGGATGGCTCCCATCATGTTACCCATCGAAATCGTGAGTCACCTCGCGCGCCCGGTTTCTCTCTCAGTGCGTCTGTTCGGTAATATTATGGGTGAAGATCTCGTGCTGGCAATTATCCTGCTGCTGGTTCCCTTCCTTGTTCCGCTTCCGATGTTTGTGCTGATGATCTTTACATCTGTCATTCAGACCCTGGTTTTTGTCATGCTGTCGATGATATATATACAGCTGGCGATGGCTGAGGCGCATTAGTAAGATAGAAGTTGCTTTCTCGTAGAAAGCAACTTCGTTATCGCACTTATCCCCTTTTATCGGGGATAGGGAAACAATTGTGAATTTTGAATGTTTAATGAAAGGCTCTGGCACATGTGTCAGGGCCTTTTTTTGATGAAAGAAGAAGCGGTTTATAAAACTCCGAACGCGGAGACATGTCCCTCACCCTTTTTCGAAGGTGATCTTGTATTTCTCCAGCTTTCTCTCAAAGGTGGGGCGGGAAATTCCCAGGATTACGCAGATTTCTCCCTTGTTTCTGTCGTTTTCTCTTATGACCTTCTTTATGTGCATTTCTTCTATTTCGTCGAGGGTCATGGGCCTTTCCGATTCATCCCGGATAATGTCTCTGTCTGTCTCTTTGCTGTTCGCGTCTTCCATGAGGTTCGGGAAGTCTTCCCTTCCTAAGATCTGTCCCTTCGAAACAACAGCAGCCCTGACCAGCAGGTTCTCCAGTTCTCTAATATTCCCGGGCCAGCTGTATTTGAGAAAGGTGTCCATCATCTCGTCGGACACGCCGGCAATCCGTTTGTGAAGCTCCCTGTTTATCTTGTTGAGCAGGTATTTGACGAGCGGCTCTATGTCTTCCCGTCTCTTTCTCAGCGGCGGGATGTCTATGGACACGATGTTCAGGCGGTAGAAAAGATCATCCCGGAACTTCCCCTCCTTCACCATCGTTCGGAGGTCCTTGTTGGTTGCGGCTATAATCCTCGCGTTTACCTTGACGCTGTCCTTTCCTCCGACCCTTTCAAACTCCATTTCCTGAAGCACCCGGAGGAGCTTGGCCTGGAGGTTTATGGACATCTCGCTTATCTCATCCAGAAATACCGTGCCATACCGGGCAAGTTCAAACTTTCCCTGTTTTCTGGCTATCGCGCCGGTGAAGGAGCCCTTTTCGTGGCCGAACAGCTCTGATTCCAGTAGGGTTTCCACAATGGCGGAACAGTTGACCGCTATGTAGGGCTCATCTCTTGACGTGTTGTAGTGTATCACCTTGGCGATCAGTTCCTTTCCCGTGCCGCTTTCGCCCTGTATCAGTACGGTTGCCTTGTTCCTGGAGACGACACCGATGGTCTTGAATACTTCCTTCATCTTGTTTCCCGTGCCGATGATGTCCCCCACCTTGAAATCCCGCGATGGTTCCATAAGAAGACCGGTTATCTTCTTTTCCATCTCTATGGTGTTCAGTGCCTTTCTGATGGCTATGTCCAGTTCATCAACGTTGATGGGTTTGTGGATATAGTCGAAAGCGCCTTCCTTCATAGCTTTGATTGTTGTTTCCATGTCGTGATGGGCGGTTATCATAATTACCTTGACCTTTTCGTCATCTTCCCGCAGGTCCTCAAGGACGGTGAATCCGTCTATGTCGGGAAGCCTTATATCAAGGATCACCACATCTGGCAGTGTTCCTACAAATTTGTTCAAACCTTCCGTACCGGTGGAGGCGGTGTGCACTTCATACCCCTCCTCCGTCAGGTAGAGTTTCAGACTTTCGCAAATGGATCTGTCGTCGTCAATGACAAGAATCTTGGACATGTTTTGTTTGTCTCCCTTTGTTGTGGAAGTTCAAATAAATCTCCGTGTCGTATTATCAGAAATCCGTTGAGGAGTCTTGAGAATTTCTCTCCGGTTCCTGATTTTCTCCGTTTGTTTTCGCTGAAAAGGTTACGACGACGCTGGTTCCCCGTCCCTCTTCGCTCAAGATTTCTATTGTGCCCCGGTGCAGATCTACGATCTTTTTGATCTGTGTAAGTCCCAGTCCCGTGCCGTATTTCTTTCTGGTGAAGAAGGGGTTGAAGATATGGGGCATGTCTTCAACAACGATTCCACATCCGTTGTCTTTGACCTCGATAAGCACCCGGCTATTTGTTTGCCTGGCGGATATTGAGAGTTTTCCTCCATCCTCCATCGCGTCAATGGCGTTGTGGTAGATATTAAGAAACGCCTGTTCCAGCATTGCCGGGTCTACATCCAGTGAAGGAAGATCCTTCGCAATGGCCGTTTCCACCCGGATGTGTTTGTCCGACACAGCTTTTTCGACCATCGCGAGGGCGTGGCCGATGATCTTTTCTATATCCGAAGGGTTTTTTATGGGATCGGAGGGCCTGGCGTAAATGAGGATATCATTAACGAGTTTTTCAAGATGTTCGACTTCCCTCCCGGCGATCTGGAATCTTTTCGAATCGTTTCCCTCCGGCTTCATACGTTTTTCAAGGATCTGAAGACTCATCTTTATCGAGGACAGGGGATTTCTGACCTCGTGGGCTATGCCGGCCGACAGCTGTCCTATGGCGGCAAGCTTCTGGCTCTCGTAGAACTTTTTCTCCAGGGCTTTGAATTCTGTGATGTCTCTCTGAACGAGGATATAGCGGTCGGTCCCCGTTACAGGCCGCGCTGTTATCAGCAGGTTTCTCCTTGAACCGTCTTTTGCGGTTACCGTCATTTCGTAAGGAGTGAATATTCCATCTTTTGCATCCTTCCATCTGTCCAGGACGAACTGTCTGTTTTCCGGGTCAACAAAATCCGAAAAGTGTTTTCCCCCGAACCTCTGAGAGGTTATCCCCCCGTCTTTCTTCATGTCACGGCTCACATAGTTGATAATTCCTTCGCTGCTGATATCAAATATCTTTTCCGGCAGGCTGTCCAGGATGGGCTGAAGGTAGTTGTACAGATTTTCGATTTCCCTGCGGAGATTGATGTTTTCGGTCAGTTCGTTCTGGAGGGTTTCGGCATATTCCTCCAGCCTGATGTCCATTTCTCTCTGCAAAGTCACATCCTGAATGGTTTCAATTGCCGCAATGACTTTCCCGCTCTCATCGTATATCGGAGCAGCCAGAAAATATATGTGGCGGTTTTTTCCTCCAAGATTTGCGATGTAATCCATGGCCTCGTAGGCCCCTTTAACCGTTGCCGATTTCTGTACATTCTTGGTGCCGTAATATTTTTCGAGAGCGTTGATATCGTAATCGATGATTATATCGGCGATAGTAGGTCTTTTGGTCCTATAAAAGGGGACGCTCTGTTGATCTGTGCCTATCATATCACCGGCGCTAAAGCCTGTCAGTTCCGAGCATGCCCTGTTCCAGAGAATGACGCGGTGTTCCCTGTTCAATACAAAGGTGGGAATCGGTGATCCTTCAATAACGCCCTCTGTTGTCCTATGCTCTTTTAGCAGCTTTTCCTGCCATTCATCCCTTTCTCTGAGTTGTTTCAGTTCTTCCTTGAGACGCAGTTGTTTTACGCCGGAGTAGGCTGTCGAGATGCCGGCGATAATAACCACGATAATAAGTCCGAGGGTCCCGAATATGATGTTTCCAAAACCCTTTCGCGCCAGCAGGACTGTCTCGTTGTAAGGTGTGGCAACTGCGATGAACCAGCGCCCCGATTGCAAATTAATCGGGGCGTAGGCTACGATGTTCTTTTGGATTTCTCCCCCCACTACGGGAAGCATATACTCACCGTAGCCCTCTCTTCCTTTCATCAGAGCGTCTTTCAGGGGTATCCCTCCGGGGGTCTTTGCGCACTTCAGTGTCCCCAGATTCTTGCCGGCAATCCCGACGAGTCGGCGGGACTGGTCGGGATGGACGAGTATGGCGCCGCTGCTGTCCATTATCCAGGCGCAGCGTGGTGCTTCGGTCCCGGACATAAGATAGCGATCTACAATGGTGGAAAGTGAAATGAACGCCAGCACTGCTCCGGAGAACCTGTTCCCTGAATCGTATTTGGGAACGGCGATGATTACCGGTCGAAATCTGTTCTTAACATTTTTCTGCGTTTCTTCTTTCGCCGGCAGCGGGGCGCTTACGTTTATGTATGGTTTCCCCGTCTTCTTTATCTCCTGAAAACAGGGGCAGGTCTCTGATCTCTTGCCTGCTATTCCCTCAAAGGTGGCGGGGGGATATACGTTTGTTGTCACGCCGTCTTTGTCTTTTATTGCTATGCACTCCAACTGCCCCTTCAGGTTATCGTAGATCGTTTTTATGTCCTGCCCGGTAATTTCCGGCATGCTTTCCATGATATACGGCAACCTGGAAATAATTATCATGCTCTTTTCAACGCTGGAAATGAAATCTTCTATCCCGGTGGCTGTTCCTCTGGCGATGGCCACCTGCTGCCGGCTGAACTGCTCCACTATGTCTTTTTCGCGCGCATAATTGACAGTAAGCGCCAGTATGATAATAAGTGTGATAACAGCTGCTGTGGTCAGCCAGATGGAAACCCTCATATTGGGCCTGGAAGGCTTGTAGCCATTGCTGTCAGTGTCTGTCTTGTCCATGATTCCTTAATAGGGACACTTCCATATTTTATCCCACGGTATTCGACGGATACCGACGGGGCTCGTCGAGATCCACTATTTATACCTGAGTAATTACGCCTAGTTTTAAAATAGGGAAGTGTCCCTATTTATCATTTATCTCTCTTTCTGTCTTCATGCCACTTGACGGCGAAAATCACATAAACGGACACGGCCGCGCCAAGAGAAACAACAAGTGTAACAAGTCCGCTTTGAATGCCCACAACCTTTTTGCAGATCAACCAGACAACCAGATAGGTTATCACCGTCAGTATCTCCTGCATTGTCAATGTCTCCTTTGATTTATCAACTCCGAAACCCACTAACTCTCCCATACTACAGATTTTGATGCTGATTTTCAATAAAAATTATAAAAATAGTCAATAAGCTTGTGAACTTTTGTTGACTTTATCTGCCGGAGAGTATAGAAAAAATCCGTTCTTTATGACCCATGATCTGTGTTCTCTGTTATTCCACTTTTCGTTCAATTTATCTGTTCAATTGAATGAAATGTTAAACCGGGCGACTTTGGCTCTTGACGGGCGCCGCATGAAAGATATACGATATGAACAATGATCCCGCTATGTTAAACAGAAAAATGTTTGTGAAGGCATAACTGGCATGTCTGTTGCAGAAGTACGGGCGGTTCCGAAAGGAGCCATGCCCAAAAGATTGTTGTGATAGTATGTACTAATAAAACCAAGTGTCAAAGATGAAAGGAGAAAGAAATGTTAAGAAAATCAATAAAATGGATATCAACCCTGCTGGTGGTCTCGGGGGCCCTGTTGTTGTCTTCACCGGTGGTATTTGCAGCTGAGGCCCTTCCGGATGAAGGGGGAGCTCTGATAAAGGTTATCTTTGCCGTAGGCGCGATGCTGGGAGCCGGGTTGGCGATCGGTCTCGGGGCCATCGGAGCCGGCGCGGGTATTGGTAACGCCGCGAATGGGGCATGCGGCGCAGTTGGAAGGAATCCCGGTGTTCAGGGAAAGATCATGATGACAATGCTGGTTGGGATGGCTATGGCGGAATCAATTGCCATTTACGCCCTTGTTGTTTCGCTCGTTCTCCTCTACGCAAACCCTTACACGAGTTTTCTTTGGGGCTAATCGGTGCTGAGCAACTAACTCCAAAATTAACAAAAGTCAGGGGGAGATGAACATGTCAGAAACTAAAAAGGGTAAGCAGTTTTTCACTGTAGCAAGGGTATTCTTCCTGCTTATCGTCATCCCCTTATTATTGGTGTCTTTTCTGATCGCCAACGGCATTTTTCAATTGGGGGACACATCAAAAAAGGGAGCAGCAGATGTTCTTGATCAGAAGGCGCAGGAAGAGATTATGTCGCGCTCTGTTACCGTAGCCGAGAATGTAGCCTATTATCTGCAGGAATGCGAGAAAGATACACTGGTGGCGACTATTCTGTCGGCAAACGCCGAGACGTACAAGGAGTTTGTGCTTCAAAACAGGCAGACTCTCTGGATGAAGAAAGATGGGAAGATTGTCAAGTCCTCAGAACCGATGTATGTGGAGATGGCCCTGGTGGACAAGACGGGTAATGAGGTTATCAAGATTGCCGACGGGGAGATCGTACAGGAGGCAAAACTGGTAAATGTGAGCGATCCCGCGAATACGACCTATAAGTCAGAAGATTATTTTGCCGAGACAAAGAATCTTGACAAGGGCAGCGTCTATGTGTCCCATGTCACCGGCTGGTATGTGAACCGGGCTGATTTTGAGAAGGGAAAGCGATTTGGGGGTATTGTTCGTTTTGCGACACCTCTGTATGATAAGCGTGGATTTGCGGGGCTTGTCACCCTTGCCCTTGATGTGCGTCAACTTGCAAAATTTACGGACAATATTATACCAACCGAGGCAGGCTATGTATTTGAAGCGGATTCATCGACGGGAAACTACGCGTATATGGTTGATGACAAGGGGCTCGTCATATCGCACCCGGATGATTACCATATAGCCGGCCTCTATACGGATGGGACTCCCGTCCCACCTGTTACGAGTAAAACTTCAGATATTATAACGAAAAAGGGTGAAGAGGTGCTCAATCTCCTCTTTATGGGGTACATGGATCCCGCGCTCCCCGAGGTTGCAAAGGACGCGGCCGCCGGTCATTCGGGATCTAAGGTCTATAAGTTTGGTGGGCACACCAAGTTTGTCGTCTATGCTCCGATACCGTTCTACTCGGCAAATTACGCCAAACCTGCCGGGTTCGGATGGATTGGTATGGGTCTTGATGTGAACAAATTTAATGAGATGGCGCTGGCGACCACGCAGAAGATAGAAAAAGAGGCACAAGCGTGGCTGACAACGATCATCCTGATTCTTATTATCGCGGTTATTATTCTCTTCCTTATTTCCGCCCTGCTTTCGAGGGGGATTACTCGCTCGATTGAGTCGGAGGTTCCGGAGGGATCGGAGCCGCACTACTACGATGATGAGGATTAGCAGAGAAAGATTTCGAGGCCATATTGCGGGAAGTTTGTAATTTCAGGTAATATTTCCCCGGAGAGAGATTTTTTCAAAAAGTGTAATGCCACAGGCCGGGAGCTTTTGCTCCCGGCCTTTTTCTGTTGTAGAGGATTCACCGTGGCAAATCCCTTGAAGTGTTCGTGCAGGTATGGTAGTTTGAAGCGGATTAGCCTGACGGCCGGGAGGTTGCCTTATGAGTAGATATGCCAGGAAGTTGACGAAAGATGACAAAATTTATGATCTCGTGGATATTGTTGAGGAGGAGGATACGAAAAGAGTTTTGTCGGTCGATGCCCTGGATGATGAGATTACCGGCATTGTTTCAAATGTTGCGGAAAGGGTTGCCAGAGAAATGTTTCCCTCTATCGCCGAGAAGGTTATAAGGGAAGAGATAGATAAGTTAAAGGAGAGCCCGATCGAGTAGATGACGGGTGCCTTCAATAGGCGTCCGGCCTTGGCAGGGTGGGGGAATTTTGTGAGAAACTCATTTTATTATACACTGCCTGCAATTTTGGTCTTCTTTGTGTTTTATCCGTTATGCGCGTATTCCAGTCCCAATACCATCGGGATTGAAACAGAGGGAACATGCTTTGTATCTGGCGGCGACATGGCGCCGGCACGCGACAGCGCGATAGACGATTCGATGAGGAAGGCCGTGCAGCAGGTAGTTCGCACGCTTATTTCTGAGGATGTCGCGGTAGAGAACTCTGATGTTATAGATGACAATATTTATTCAAAATCGGAGGGCTATATACAAGATTACAGGATCCTGAAGGAGGGTATGGAGGATGGTCTCTACAGGGTTAGAGTGAGGGCCACCCTGTCGGTAGGAGATATAAGGAATGCTCTTGGAATGTTGGGTGTTCTCACAGATGAGTGGCAGGCGGAAGAGCATATAACGATGGTTGTCGTGGTTATGGTAAGTGGAATAGAGAAATACAGTGATTTTAAAGCGTTTAGAGAAGCATTGGACACAGATATAAAAGGGGTGAATGCCGTGCGTCTGCGAAGGATGGAGTCGGATGTGGCAGTGATGGACGTCGACATGCAGGGTAGTGCCGCCGGGCTTGCCAATGAACTGACAATGAGGGAATTCGGGAATTTTTCACTGTATATAACCGATATTAACCCTGGTGTCATAGGTCTCAACATGGTGAAGGAGTAGAGAGTTGATTTATAAAACAAAAAAAGTCTTCTTGTTGAGTGTTGTTGCCTGTGTCATATCAGGATGTGCCTCCGGGATTCCCCATACAATTATCCCGGACTATAATCAGAGGGGAATAAGACTCATTGCTTTAGTACCTGTTGATAACAAGACGAATGACAAGCAGGCGGCCCAACTCCTGAGGGAGGATATACTTGAAAATCTGTATTTCAAGGGATATCCCAGGATACCCCTCGATATGATAGACGAAAAATTAACTGCGGACTGTGGGTGGAACCTTGAAAAGAATAGTGTACGCAATATTTCACCAGAGGTTATCGGTGATCTGCTGGGCGTGAATGCTGTTATGTACTGTAGTTTGCTTGAGTGGAAAACCTCTTTCATCAGTGTTTATGCGCCCACAACGGTCTCTGTTTCACTTGAATTAAAGGATGCGGAAACGGGGGCTAATCTCTGGAGTTCAAGATACAGTGTGACCGACCGACACTATGATTTTACTCGAAAGAGACTTGAATTGAAGGCATGCCAGTCTTATGAGCCTGCTATCCGGAAGATTGTTGATGAAACCCTTTCCAGCCTCCCCGATGGGCCCGATTCTGTTGGGAAACCGCCCCCTGAAAAAAGGTTTTGGGAATTGTGGTAGAAGAAAAAGATCGTAGATTATGAACATTCCGAATACGCTCACTCTTATTCGCATAATACTGGTTCCGGTCTTTGTTATACTCCTGATGCAGGGCTCTTTTTCTTACGCTCTTTTAGTCTTTGTCATCGCGGGTGTAACGGACGGTCTGGACGGGTTTCTGGCAAGGATATTAAAACAGCAGACGCTCCTGGGTTCATATCTGGATCCGCTGGCGGACAAGGCGTTGATAACAACAGCTTTTGTTGCTCTATCGATTCTGGATATTATCCCGGGCTGGCTTACGGTGATTGTAATAAGCCGGGATTGCATAATCCTGCTTGGCGTGTCCGTGCTTTCCCTTATGTCGGTTTCCTTCGAGATACGTCCCACCTATGTTAGCAAGGCGACTACGGCGTTGCAACTTTTAACAGTCTTTCTTGTGCTTATGTCCATGCTCATGCCCGGATATATTAACCATATGGTGATTGTTACGTTATCTTGGACCACCGCTTTTTTTACAGTGGTTTCCGGATTTAATTATATCTTCAAAGGTATAAAAATCATAAACAACTCATAGGCTTTTTATAATATTTCTTGACAGAAGACCTTTTTATTGTTAGGTGGTTTAGGCTTTTCAGGCCATAGGCACGTAGCTCAGGGGGAGAGCATCACCTTGACACGGTGGGGGTCCAGGGTTCAAATCCCTGCGTGCCTACCATTTTATATATGTATGTGTAGAGAGGCATCTGTGTTTGTGGTGCCTTTTCTTTAGAGGGGCGGGATACCCGGAGTATTATTGTGAAAAAGGTTAATGTTAAACTCCCGGATGGTTCTGTTGAGATAGGCCAGTCCGGGAAAACTGTCAGGGAGATAATCTCTTCCTGGCGCGAGGATGATTTCGCGTCCACCGTAGCGGCCAAGGTTAACGGCGAAATTGTGGATCTGGGCCGTCCTGTGGAAGAAGATGTGGAATTAGAGCTTATCAATATGTCCTCCGCGGATGGTCTGGGTGTGTTGAGACACAGCATATCCCATATAATGGCCCAGGCGGTGCAGGAGATATTCGAAGGTGTCAAGGTGACCATAGGGCCTTCGATAGAAGCCGGCTTTTACTACGATTTCGAATACTCCGATACCTTTACTCCTGAGGATCTCGACAGGATAGAGAAAAAGATGAATGAGATTGTTTCCGCTGACTACCCCTTTGTTCGCAGGGAGATATCCAGAAAAGATGCGGTTTCCTTCTTTGAAGACAGGGGCGAGCCGTACAAGGTGGAACTGATCAATGATCTTCCCGATAATGTCACCAGTGTAAGCCTGTACAGCCAGGGAGAGTTTGTTGACCTCTGCCGGGGACCTCACATACCTTCGACGGGGATGGTCAGGGCCTTTAAGCTCCTGAATGTCGCTGGGGCGTACTGGCGAGGAGATGAAAAGAACAAGATGCTCCAGCGCATCTATGGCACCGGATTTACCACCCAGGAGGAATTGGACAACTATCTCAGGGTAATAGAGGAGGCCAGAAAGAGAGACCACCGGAGGCTGGGTAGGGAGCTTGATCTCTTCCAGATAAATGACGAGGCTGGGCCGGGACTGATTATATTTCACCCGAAGGGCGCTCTTTTGAGAACGATCATAGAGGATTGGGAGAAAAAAGAACATCTGAAACGCGGTTATGATATAGTGATGGGCCCCCAGATTCTGAAAGGTGATCTGTGGAAGAAATCCGGGCATTTCGATCACTATCGGGAAAATATGTATTTCACCGAGGTTGACGAACAGTTGTACGGCATAAAACCGATGAACTGTCTAGCCCATATGCTGATATACAAGTCAAAGATAAGGAGTTACAGGGATCTGCCCCTGAGATATTTTGAGTTGGGGACAGTTCTCAGACATGAGAAGACAGGTGTCCTGCATGGCCTCATGCGGGCGCGTCAGTTCACGCAGGATGATGCCCATATTCTGTGCACGCCCGATCAGTTGAACGCGGAGATCAGGGCTATTGCGGATCTGGTGGATTATGCCATGGGTGTGTTCGGTTTTGAATATGAGGTGGAGCTGAGCACGAAACCGGATGACTCTATAGGATCTAATGAAGACTGGAAGCTGGCAACTGACGCGCTGAGGCAGGCGCTTGAAGATAATAACATGGTGTATGATATTAATGAAGGGGACGGCGCGTTTTACGGCCCCAAGATAGATTTCAAGCTGAGAGACGCCCTCGGGAGAAAGTGGCAGTGTGCCACCATACAGTGTGATTTTGCCCTTCCTGAGAGGTTCGATTTATCATATGCCGGGCCGGACGGAGAGAAGCACAGGCCTGTTATGCTCCACAGGGTTATCCTTGGAGCTATAGAGCGGTTCATGGGAATCCTGATTGAGCATTACGCGGGGGCCTTTCCAGTATGGTTGTCTCCCGTGCAGGCGAGCATCCTGACCGTGACCGACAGGCATATTCCTCACGGCGAGGAGGTTTACAGCCGGCTTATGGATGCGGGAGTACGCTGCGAAAAAGATTTCAGAAACGAGAAGCTCGGATATAAGATAAGGGAAGGACAGATGCAGAAGGTTCCCTATATGCTGGTCATAGGCGACAGGGAAGTGGAATCTGGCACGATTTCACCCAGACAGCGGGACGGCAAGAATCTTGGTTCCGTGAGCGTCAGTGATTTTGTTTCCATTGTGGATGAAAAGCGCGACAAATATGAATAAAAATGTGTTCAATACCGCTTTTCTGCTAAAATCCAGGAGGTGACACATAGTTACACATTTGAGAATCAACAGTGAGATCAGGGTTGACAAGGTGAGAGTAGTCAGTTCTGATGGGCAGCAACTGGGGATAATATCCCTTGCCGATGCTTTGGCGGAGGCGGAAAAACAGGATCTGGATCTGGTTGAGGTGGCCCCGAATTCCTCGCCTCCGGTTTGCCGGATCATGGATTACGGAAAACACCTGTATCAGCAGAGCAAGAAGTCTCACGGGTTAAAAAAGACCCAGAGCACAGTCCAGCTGAAGGAAATTCGCATAAGACCGAAGACGGAAGAACACGATCTGCAGGTAAAACTTCGACATATACAACGCTTCCTCGAACAGAACAACAAGGTTAAGATAACAATGATGTTCAGGGGAAGGGAGATCGTCTATGCTGATAAGGGAAGACAGACAATGGAGGATATTAAAAACAGACTGGGCGATATATGTGTTGTTGACCAGTTTCCCAAACGCGAGGGGAAAAACATGATAATGGTGTTATCCCCTCCGAAGAAGTAACAATTTTCATAATAAAACCGGGAGTGATAAAATGCCGAAGATAAAAACACACAGGGGAGCGGCCAAGCGATTCAGCCTTACCGCGACGGGGAAGGTAAAGAGGAGCAAGGCATATTCCAGCCATATCCTGACCAAGAAGACGACCAAAAGGAAGAGAAGCCTAAGGAAATCGGATCTCATTGATAAGAGCGATATGAATGGAATCAAGAAGCTTATTCCTTATATGTAAAATAGTTTCAGGGAGATATATATGTCACGAGTAAAGAGAAGTATACACGCTAGAAAGAAGAGAAGAGGGGTGCTGAAGCTCGCAAAGGGGTATTTCGGGGCGAGGAGCAGGTTGTACAGGACCGCTACCGAAGCCGTTGAAAGGGCGATGAAGTACTCCTACAGGGATCGCAGGGTAAGGAAGCGGGATTTTAGAAAGCTCTGGATCGCGAGAATAAATGCCGCCGCCCGTCTGAATGGCATCTCTTACAGCAGACTCATAAGCGGGATAAAGAATGCGGGGGTTGATCTGGACAGGAAGATACTTGCGGAACTTGCCGTCAATAATCCCGGGGCATTTTCAAGGATTGCCGGTATGGCGAAAGGCGAGTAAATTACGTGAAAGAAGCTCTCGAAAATCTGCGGAAAGGGGCTGATGATGAAATAAATTCAGCAAAGACCAGAGAGGGGTTTCTTGGAATAAAAACCAGATACCTTGGAAGGAAGGGACTTCTCACTGATCTCCTCCGGGGTTTGAAGGATGTAGCGCCCGAGAAGAAACCCATCCTCGGCAAGCTTTCCAACGACATAAAAAAATCCTTGCTGGAAAAGATAGAGAGGGCCTTGGAGGATATAGAATCCGGCGATAAAAGCAAGGCCCTGCGTGAGGGTCGGATCGACGTCACCCTTCCCGGAAGAGGTCTGCGATATGGGAAGGTCCATCCCGTCACACGGGTGGAGGGTGAGATATGTGACATCTTTGCAACCTTGGGATTCTCCGTAGTGGAGGGACCCGAGGTGGAATTGACTTATTACAATTTTGAGGCCCTAAATATCCCGGAAGATCATCCCGCCAGGGATATACATGACACGTTCTATGTAACCGACAACGTTGTTCTTCGTACCCATACATCTCCCGTCCAGATCAGGACGATGGAAGAACAATCTCCCCCTGTGAGAATCATTTCACCTGGCAAGGTCTACAGACCCGATTCCGATATTTCGCATACACCTATGTTTCATCAGGTTGAGGGATTGCTGGTTGATGAGAACATCACGTTCGGGGACCTTAAAGGAACCCTGACATTTTTTCTCCGGCAGATGTTTGGTAGAGATACCCTGTTAAGGTTTCGTCCCAGCTTTTTTCCCTTTACAGAACCGAGCGCGGAGGTTGACATACAGTGCGTGATGTGCGGGGGTTCCGGCTGCCGGGTGTGCGGCCACAGCGGATGGATAGAGATTCTCGGATGCGGGATGGTTGATCCTGAAGTCTTTAAGACTGTACACTATGATACCGAAAAAATTTCAGGTTTTGCCTTTGGCCTCGGCGTGGAGAGGATCGCGATGCTCAAATACGGGATATCGGATATTCGTCTGTTTTTCGAGAATGACCGGAAGTTCCTGGAACAGTTTTAGTCTTTTTTAATTGGTGCGTTCGCAAAAAATCAAATCTAGATGGCAAAGTAAATAATCTTAAAGGCTTAAGAGCTTAACCTGTACACCGCGGTGGCGAAGAGGTGCGGCGGAGCTCAGCCCCGGTAAATTGGTATTTACAAAGTCATCTTAATTAGTGGTGGTGAATATACATGTTACTCAGTCTCAAGTGGTTGAGGGATTATATCGATATAGAACTGACCCCGGAGGAGATTGCTGGCAAGTTGACGATGGCCGGTCTGGAGGTTGATTCCGTAAACAAAATAAGCCCCGGTTTTTCCAGCGTAGTTGTCGCGAAGATACTTTCCGTCAAGCCCCATCCCAATGCCGATAAGCTTTCACTGTGTGAGGTTTCAACCGGCGAACAGACCTTTCCTGTGGTGTGCGGCGCAAAAAACATAAGAGCGGGCGATATCGTTCCATTCGCGAAAGTAGGAGCGGTGATACCGGGTGGATACACGATAAAAAGCTCCCGGTTGCGGGGAGAGGCATCCGAGGGGATGCTGTGCTCCGAAGAGGAACTGGGGATAGGCGAAGATGCAACAGGTATCATGATGCTGCCCGATAATCTCATTCCTGGTGAGGATCTGGCCGTGGCCCTTGATCTGGAAGATGTCGCGCTTGAGATATCCATTACCCCGAACCGGTCCGATTGTCTGAGCGTGATAGGTATAGCAAGAGAGATCGCGGCTGTGACGGGGGGGAAAGTAAGGTATCCTGATACAGAATTCGAAGAGAAGGGAGAGACTACAGGCGCCCTTACTTCTGTTAAAATACTCGATTCCAACCTGTGCCCCAGATATACTGCCAGACTCATAAAGAATATTGAAATAAGGCCTTCCCCTGCATGGATGCGCATGAGACTTGAAGCAGTAGGATTGCGCGCGATTAATAATGTTGTTGATGTGACGAATTTTGTCATGATGGAATGCGGCCAACCGTTGCATGCCTTTGATTTTAGATTTCTGGAAGAGGAAAGAATCGTTGTGAGGGGCGCGACGGAAGGGGAGGAGTTTGTTTCCCTGGACGAAAAGACAAGGACGTTGAGCGCCGATACACTTATGATATGTGACGGGGCCAAACCGGTCGCGGTTGCCGGCATAATGGGCGGGCTCAATTCCGAGGTGGAGGATGACACGAAAGATATCCTCCTTGAAAGCGCCTATTTCAACCCTTCCTCTATCCGCAAGTCTGCAAGATCTCTGGGAATGGCTACAGAAGCGGCCTTTCGCTTTGAGAGGGGAATAGACCCTGAAGGGGTTGTAAATGCCCTCAACAGAGCCGCTCAACTGATAGCCGATCTGTCGGGGGGCTACATATGCAGGGGTTATATCGATGAATATCCCCGGAAGATAAAAACGGCAAGGGACATACCCATGCGACCGGAAAGGGTGAACAGGATTCTGGGCACACATATTGGCGCGGGAGAGATGAAAGACATCCTTGAGGGACTTGAGATGACAGTGAGGGAAAGCAGGGAGGGAAAATATCTTGTGACACCACCCACCTTCAGGGTGGACATCTCAAGGGAGATAGACTTGACTGAGGAGATAGCAAGGATTCATGGTTACGAGGGCATTCCTGCATCTCTGCCGGGGCTTTCAGCCGGAACGGGAACGCCGAACGACAAAAGAACACTGGAAGACAGAATAAGGACCATATTTAACGGCTACGGTTATTCAGAGGTTATAAATTATAGTTTCACAACCCCGGCGGCGGCGGACATCCTCGGTCTGAGCAAGGATGATGAGGGGCGCAGGTTGATAAAGCTTGAAGATCCCCTCGGTGAAGACATGTCCGCCATGAGGACCGGTCTTGTATATGGTCTTCTGGAGACGATGAGAAAAAACATCAGTGCCGGTAATCATGATCTCAGGATATTTGAGATGGGGACGGTGTTTACAGATATTAACGAAGAACTGCCCGTGGAGAATGAGAGAGTGGGTGGCCTTGTCACCGGCCCCAGATATGACAGGTTGTGGCACTTTGATGACGGGTTGCATTCCGATTTCTATGACCTTAAGGGATGCGTAGAAAATCTGTTAGACGCTCTTAGGGTTCGAGATATACGGTTCAAATCCGATTGCGACCGGCCATTCCTCCATCCCGGAAGGTCCTGTAATGTTATGCTCGGCGACAAGGTCATTGGATTTTTAGGTGATGTTCATCCCGATGTCCTTGATAAAATGGATATAAAGGCGATGGCCGTGGTTTTCGAACTTGACCTCCAGACAATTGTTTCCCTGCCGCGCGAGGAAATGATCTACAGGGATATCCCGAAGTTTCCATCCATTTCGAGAGATGTCGCGTTTGTGATAGATGGAGCGGTTGAAGGGGGATACATATTGGATCTTGCTCTCGAAAAAAAGGAGAATTTGCTTGAATATATGGGTATATTTGATGTATATGTCGGAGAAGGGGTTTCTGACGGGATGAAAAGTCTGGCCGTGAGGTTTATGTATCGTTCGGCCACAAGGACCCTGACGGACGATGAAGTTAATGAGGTACACGACAGACTCGTGAAAAGGATAGTAAGACACACGGGCGCGAAGATCAGAGGAATGGGAGTTTAAATTACATCAAACCAGGGAGGGGAAAATGACGAAGGCTGATATCATAAGGAATGTCCATGAAAGGATGGGTATCTCAAAGAGCGATTCTGCCCGCTTTGTAGAGTCGGTGTTTGATATCATAAAAGAAACCCTTGCCGGAGGCGAGGATGTAAAGATTTCCGGGTTCGGTAAATTAAATATCAAAGAAAAGGCAGCCCGCAGAGGGAGAAACCCTCAGACAGGCGAAGAGATGAAAATATCGGCCAGAAAGGTCTTGACCTTTAAATCAAGTCAGGTGTTGAAGAAATCTTTAAATGACTGATTGGCTGAAAGGTCGACTTGTGCCGGATTCTTGCCCTTGATTCGCGGGTTCTCTATTATGGGTATTCCTGATAAGAATTATTTCCGTATTGGTGAGGTAAGCAAAATACTGGGTGTGGAGCCTTACGTTGTCAGATACTGGGAGTCGGAGTTCAGGACTGTGAGGCCTGAGCGAACGAGATCAGATCAGCGCCTTTACAGGAAAAAAGACGTGGAACAATTACTGACAATCAAAAACCTGCTGTATGGAGAGATGTTCACCATAGCCGGGGCCAGAAAAAAATTGACTGATATAAATAGGGGAGGAAACAGGTCTGCTGATGAAAGTGGCAGGCTGATTGACATCAAAAAGAGATTAAAGGAAATAAAAGAGATTGTCGGTTGAACGTCAGAACCATCCAGAATGCGCGCAAAAAGGCCGGTTAAAGGTATTAGCTTTAGCCGGCCTTCGTTTATATTATAAAGCTCTTCAATCAAAGCCTGCCGTAAAATTTTTCTGCGGGGACTATCTTTTCGAACCTCTCTTTGATGCCTTCAACGGATTGATCTTTTGGGCTGCTTCTTTAACCCCCTTTTCTATGTGTGTCGCTGATGGACACCCTCCCATGGCCCACTTCCCTGCGGGATCAGGGTAAACTATGCAATATTTGACGGCAGAATATTCAATGCACTTACTGCATCCTTCACACTTGTCAATGACTGGATGGCAACTGCCCCCATTAAAACTACACCCTTTTCTGGTCATAAAGACGCATTCAAAACCCTTCTTGACGGTTTGGCAAAGCATGGGTATCACTCCCCCTTTTTTTGATTGAGTATGTATCGGACAAAAAAATCGGGCCGTCGTGTCGTGACGCCCCGATCATTGCAGATGTTCCGAACAAACTGGAGCGCTTCCTAACAGATAAAATATATCGTGTCAATATAAAAATAACTCCCCCTGGCGTGTTCTCTTGACAATTGACCGAATGTGTCAAACATGTTACTTGTATTTCGTCCTGAGGGGTAATAGTGTGCCTTCAGAAATTTTAAAGATGAAGGTTTCCGGGAAAACAGGGGGTATCGTAAAATGAAGAGGAGTGACCTGATAGAGATATTCCTCAGGTCTCTGTTTGTTCAATCTTCGTGGAATTTCCGAAGAATGCAGAATGTAGGTTTCGCATATTCCCTGATTCCTCTGGCCAGAAGGTTCGGAGATAACAAAGAACGGATTTCCGGGGTGTTGACAAGGCATCTTCAGTCGTTCAGTTCTCATCCGTATCTAACAGGGGCAATCATAGGTTCCGTGGCCAAGCTGGAGGAATCTTCTGAAGGCGACAACTGTCCGGAAGCGCTTCGTTTCAAAGAGACGCTGATGGCCCCTTATGCTGCAATAGGTGATCCCTTTTTCTGGGGAGGGTTCAAGCCACTCTCCTCAGTGGCCGGAGTAATACTTGCACTTGAAGGATTGCTTTTAGCCCCACTGTTCTTTCTGCTGATGTACAATTCCGTTCATCTTTGGGTCCGGGTGAGGGGTTTCATTGAGGGGTACATGGACGGAAAGGGTGGAATTGGTTTTCTAAGTACGATAGATCTGCCCGGAAAGACCAGAATGTTGAAGTGGGTTACGATTTTCTTTCTTGCCCTTCTGTGCGCGGTTTTTGTAAATTCCTCTTTCCCGCTTGCGGATTTCCCATTGGGAGTGGCCGTTGGGGGAACATTCG